>Ga0222632_1000281_pt1 | contig 31063 bp, 40 predicted proteins | sample AntAcemetageno46_FD_179828 | JGI IMG/M metagenome (GOLD analysis project Ga0222632, IMG submission 179828) | Saline water microbial communities from Ace Lake, Antarctica - #46 | ecosystem: Environmental > Aquatic > Non-marine Saline and Alkaline > Saline | place: Antarctica: Ace Lake | collected...
CAATCAACTTTACTACGATCAATCAATCCGAGGTGGGCCGTTTAATAAGTATGCCGATGCTCGGTTGGATTCACCCTTGGCGCAATATGGCGACTGGGCGCAACACATGGCACCCTATACCGATGGAGACTTCCGCAGCATTATCTACGACCGAGAGCGCGGACTCGTCTATATCTTCGCAAAGCACGAAGCAACCGACTGGGGTACGGCGATGTGGTGCTATAATGAGCAGAACAAAGGCGTGACAGGCCCTGTGACGGGCGTTTGCCCTGATCTGGTAACATCAGTCACGCTTGCCCCTAATCGCATCACTACGCTCTTAGCTATGACCGTGGACGGCGTGATCCACGTTTCATGCGGCCCACAAGAGTCAACGCGCAAGCGAACTTCAGGAACAAGCACGATTGTATGGAATACTTCGGATATGGCGATACAAGCGAACGACGAGCGCAGAACCATGGCTAGGAAAGAAACCGAACTCGTAAATAGCAAGTTTCGCGCTACCGAAATCAGCGACACGTCTATCCGGACAGTCTTCGGAGATCCCGAGGAGTCTGTATCCACCGCATTTGAATCTCTTCGCGATAACACCGTATGGAGCATGATTGATACTGGCTACATTGATCTAGGCGACAGCGACCGAGAGAAGACACTCAGAGAAGTGCGGGTGGCATTAGAGCAAAGCTATGATTATGGTGTGGTCGGAGTGGTAATGAACGACGCTGGGCACTACCACTACAAAGAGACTTTTCCCGGCAACGGGCGCACTCAGCCAGTGCTTCGCTTCAATATACGCGGTAGGAAGCACAGGATTATCCTTTTTATTGCCCGTGACATTTACACACCGCTGACTATCACGGAAATAGCCTACGGGTTATTGGCTAGTCGGTCAGTCGCCAAGGGGTAGTATCCAGATGCACACTTTAGAACACCATAGCGCACCACATCGCGCTTGCTGTTTCCATATTAAATATTCCTCCGTTTAAGTTTTCGCTCAACCCCCATGATGACGAGGCGTTGCCGGACACACTCGCGGGAGACAGAGCAAGCCGCGCCTATCTGTGTCGTCGAGAAGCGGGATAGCCCGAGGATGAGCATAATCGGCAAGTCGTAGGCAATAGTGGCGTTACGCGCCTTCTGGTCGCCGAGGAGTGCTTCGTAAGGTTCAGGGGCAAAAGGATCGGCTACTTCGACAGGACGCGGTTCAGGCTCCTTTACGCCGAGGGCTCGCCTTACTTCTGAAGGCGTCATTCCTATGCCGAATATGGGGAGTTCCTTCATTGTTTTTTTACATCATGGCTGTTTAGCCTTTCCGCGTTACGTCTTTCAAGTTTATTTGACTTACAGATTCCCGTTTAAGTTGACGCACAGGAGAGTGCAGGTTGAGCACCATTGTGTCCTCGTTCATATCCACGACAACGCAGATAACCACCTCTCCGCACATCGGATTCACCTCATTAGTCAAGGCACTCGCTTTAAACGCATTATATTCGCGTGCAAACAAATCCTTAACTTGGTCGGCGACGCTCTCAATGACTTCGGACTTTTTCTTGTCCATCAAGGCCATCAACTCAGTTACTTTATTAGTGTTCTCCAAATCCACGTAAGAAACCTCTTAAAAACCACAAAGAGGCGCAAGCAAAAAGAAATAGCTTGAAAAGCACGTAAGAATTTAGGTAAGAATTAAAACATGAGCAATGGGGAGACACGAATCAGGACGAAAAAATGGGGATTAGCCGTCTATCAACAGGCGTATCGATACCAAGGAAAATTGAAGCATTCAAAGACGTGGTATTATACGCAGCAGGTCTCTGGGAAAAGAGTAGCGTTCCCCCTTGGGATAATCCCTGCTTCTGCCTGCAAGCTGGCTGAAAGCATCTTCCTATTTCTTGAAGAACCGGCAAATACGGTTGAACAAGCAGTGCAAAAATTTAATCCGCGCAAGGCCGAAAGGTTTCAGCACTCAACTGATCCTAAAGCAACGCCCGCGACTATTGGCGACGTTATCGCCATGTACCTGCAAGGCTACAAGGCGTGGGATATTACTAAAAGATCCTCGATCGATAATGTTGGAAAGCTGCGATTACTGCTTCGCAGAGCCGAATCCGAAAACAAGGGCAATCGATTCGCATCCAGGCGTGGAGTCAACATTGACTATTCTCACTTTGACAAACTTCCTTTGTGCTCCCTGACGCTCAAAAGTGTGAAGGACATGCAAGCGTCCTTCTTAGCTGAAGCCGGGAATGTAGAAGAAGAGCTCCGGTCAAAGCGGAACGCTAACAGTGTGTATCAAGGCGCACGTAGCGTATTTGCAGAGCAACCGATGGAGCACTACGAGGCGCAAGGGCTGAAAGTGCCAGATCGCGCAGAATGGAAGTTTCTAGCTGGGCGACTTTTTAAGAAAACGAAACGGCGAAAGGTAATGTCCGAGAAATCCGTTGTTAAAAAGACTTTCGAGGCTCTACCTAGACTCAAGGAATCAGACCCGAACGCATACCGAGCTTTTATGGTGGCCGCTCACTGTTCGCTTCGTCGTAACGAGATGGGCTATCTTAAATGGTCATGGTTCCGCGTCTCTGACGATCGAATAGCATTAGAAATACCTGACGTTGACGGAAACTTTCGACCCAAAGGGCAAAAGGGGCGTCGAATCATTGTCGAAAGTTGGGTTTATCGTGATTTGCTGGCAATGCGTTCAAGCGAGGAAGATTATTTAGTCGAAGGCGACGAGGTAGAGCGATTGTCGATCCACAGGAAGCCTCCTGCCGTAGTAGCCCGCCTAACACCGTGGTTGAAGGCTCAGGGCGTCACAGAGCGCCTTCCTTACCACAATCTCAGAAGCTGGTGGTTCTCTGCCAAGGTGAAACTTGACGGACTACTAGCAGCATCACAGCAAGGAGGGCACGAAGACCCTAAGACAACATCAGATAGCTACGCGGACAACGAAATGCCCGACGAGCTTTTAGCTTTCTGGAGGAACGTCAAGGACTAGGACAAGGAGTAACGACGAATCTCCTAGCGATGGGGGCTTAAAATAAATCCTGTTATATCTGTATAAGGTATTGACAGCATCGAAAACTTCACGATTCTACCGCCAATGAGCAGCGATAAGAAGATCAACACTACCATTTCATTTTGCGTTACAGAGAAAGCGGCAGCGGCCATTAACGCCGAAGCAGCACGGTTACGCCGGTCAAGATCGTGGGTATGCGCTGAAGCTCTAGCGGGCAGGTTGCAACTATCTCGCAAGGCACTGAAAGGATTAAACTAGATGCGCCTTTTCCTACGAAATCCTTTTAAGTGGATGCTAGGCGTGATTTACGCCCGCAAATGGATACGCGATCACAAGCCTGTCGAGATTGGCAAGTTTGGAAACCGTGAAATCAAATTTAATTCACCTGCTCGACCAACTCGGGCATTAACCGCTACAGAATAGCACCAATTCCCAATCCAATCCAACCATAAACGAACAGGAGTATATAAGATGACAGTAAAAAATACAAAGAAACCAGCCAAAACGGAGCTTGTAATTAAGGCACCAAATATCAAAAAGGCCGCGTTTACGATTATCGGGACAGCACCATACGTCCAACTACGTTTCAGTGAAAAGGCGATGAACGCAATCGCCGCAAAGATGATGGGGGGTTCAACCTCTGGTAAAAAGAAACAACATGCGCCTCGCGACTTTGACGAAGACTTTCGCCAAGCTCAACACGTAAGCGAAGAGGGATGGGTCGGAATGCCAGCATCCGCATTTCGCGCGGCAATCGTCTCAGCTTGTCGCCTTGTGGGGTTTAAGATGACAATAGCGAAGCTTTCTGTCTTCGTTCACAACGATGGTTTAGATCGAGTTGATGCAGTTCCTTTGATTAAAATAAAGGGAACCCCCAAGCCTCTGAGGATGCACGTTCGCAATGCAAGTGGGGTTTGTGACCTTCGGGTTAGAGCGCGGTTTGATCCTTGGTCGGCAGTCGTGCCTGTTAGCTATGACGCCGACCAATTTAGTTTGCAGGACGTAACAAACCTAATGCACCGAGTAGGTTGTCAGGTCGGCATCGGAGAGGGACGCCCTGATAGTAAAGCCTCCACTGGCATGGGCTGGGGAACTTTTGAAATCTCTAACGTCAAAGGCTAATGAATGTAGTCGCATCTATAGATCATTGCAGGCAGGGCGCGGCATGGCCTGGGTTGGCAAGGCCAGGCAGGCAAGGCAAGGTGCGGCGCGGCAGGGCACGGCGCGGCGCGGCAGGCAAGGCCAGGCATGGCCAGGGTCGGCACGGCGCGGCCAGGCTGGGCAAAACACGGTGATCTGGCATATCTATAAACTGCCACCATTTTAACATGAGCAAAACTTACCAGAAAAAAGCAGCACTCCTTCGAGAGTCTATCCGAGAAATTATCGCGTTGAACGGTCATTGCACTCCAAAGTTACTACTGGAATCCGCCCGTAGTAAAGCGTCTCCAATACATTCATTTTTTGAGTGGAATCAACGTACAGCGGCAGAGGCATGGAGACTAGAGCAAGCGAGCACCTACTTACGCAAGATCACGATTCGTCTTGAATGCGGCAACAGTGAGACAGTGCTTACCCGTGAGTTTGTTCACCTGCCCTCCGAGGTAAATGGAACACGCGGAAAGTATATCACCATAGGTCAGGCTATCGAAGACGACGAGGTGATTGACAAAGTAATGGCTGCTGCCGCGAAGGATCTAAGAGTCTTCCAAGAGAGGTATGCCGTCTATCAACGACTTGCAGGCACTCGTCATGAGGTATCTAAAGCAATATACCAATTGAAAAAACAAACTAAACAGCGGACAACCGCATAACCACCAACGAAAGAAAAACACCATGTCAGACGAACTTGAAGTAATTAACGAACTGCCAGAAATGAGCGTATTAGAGCAGGTCTCCAAAGCGGAGATTGATAGCCAGATCGCAACGGCAAAGAAGTATCCACGCAATATCGCGAAAGTGCGCCAGACTGTGCTATCGCTCGCCACCATGGACGAAGAGACGGCGGCAGACTGCTTTTTCTCTCTTCCCCGAGGAGGTAAGACAATCTCTGGCGAGTCCGTGCGATTCGCTGAAATCCTCGCCGCCTCATACGGCAATGTCAAAGCGGCATGGCGTCCTATTGGATTTGATAAAAGCCGAGGTATTGTAACCTGCCAAGGCGTGTGCATCGACCTTGAAAACAATGTGAGCACTTCCCTTGAAAAGACTCGTCAAGTCCAACGCAAGCGCGGAGCAACCGGCTACGATGAGGACATGATTACAATTGCGACGAACGCATGCGGGGCAATCGCGTATCGTGACGCCGTGTTCAAAACAATCCCTAAAGCTATTGTCAAATCGCTAATGTCTCAGATCAAAGAGGCGGCGCGTGGTAAAGGCACTCTGGAACAAAAGGTGTCTCGCGTGCTAGATCGTTTAGTCGAGCTTGGCGAAGAACGTAAAATCTCAAAAACGGAAGTTCTGAAACGCGCCTTTCATGTGATCGAGGTTAAGGCCCCTGGCGACATTGACCTTGCGAACCTTGATACGCTCATCGGCATCGGCACTGCAATACGTGACGGCGAGATCCGCTTTGAGGATGCTTTGCCCGACCCAAAAGCCACTCCAAAGGTAAAGGATGACCCGTTTGTAGCGGCGGGCAAGAAAAGTAAGCCTGTGACCGAGGAAAACATTAATAGCCCCCAGAATGAAACGGCTCCTTCGTCCACGGCGAAGACCGAACCCGCTGACAAGAAAGCGGAGGTCTCGGAGAAATCCGCGAAGGAGCCTACTGGGGAAAGTTACCCCGAGGTGAACCCTGATGCGCTTGCCCACCTCATCATGGATACTGAGAGAATTGACGATGCAGCAACAACTAAGATCGCAATCAAACTGTCGATTCTCCCGAAGGACTACACGGGTAGCGTCATGGAAGCACCGCAAGAGGCCATCAATGCGATGGTCGGACGCTGGAGCGAAATCGTGAACCTTAACGCCAAGTAGGATTATGAAAACTCAAGATTATAGTCCAGCACTAGGAAACCAAACGGGCTGCATCCTCGGAGAGCCCAACGACGTGTACCACGCAAATGCCGCAGTCAGCCATAGCAAGCTCTCTGCCTTCATCGAACGTCCTGCCCTTTATAAGGGCAAGTATATCGACAAGGTGATCCCGAACGGCAACACCGCAGCCATGAAGTTAGGAAGCGCGATTCACTCCATCGTTCTTGAAGGCATTGAAGCGTTTACTTTGGAGTATGCGGTATCGCCCGACAATCTCCAATGGCGCGGAGGTGCGGCAAAAATTGACTCCTGCCATGCTCTCAACGAGTTACTGTTTGACCCGCTCTCAACGTCCGAGGTTGAACGCATTGCATCGCTAAACAAGGATGATGCTCTTGCCCGCTTTGAGGAACTACCAGGCCGCACCCTTATCTCAAAAGACGAATGGGAAATTGTAAGCCGTGCGCGTGAATCAATCTTCGCGAATGAGTTATGCCGTGAACTTATGGGAGCGGGTGTCGCTGAGGTCGTGTTTCGTTCAGAACCGACAGTTCACGGGTTTGCTGTCCAATGCCGCGCCGACTGGTTGAACGTCGATCCAGGGCTAAGCCTTCGCGCTTGCGATCTGCTGAAAGAGGACGGGCTGGATTACGAGGAAGGTATTCCCTACGGTTGCGATTTGAAGACGATTGCCAGCCTTGCGGGTTGGAATGCCGACTTCTGGAAGCGCGGTTACTACCGGGCATATCCTTTCTACGCTAAGACAATGGAGTTCGCTGTCGGTGCAAACATCGTTCAGGAATGGTTTTGGCCTATTGTGGAAAAGGAATATCCTTATTTCTCCATGGTTCGGCCACCACAGCCCGAGGTATGGGAAAAGGGTATGTCCGATATGTCAGAAGCAATGCCAAAGCTAGGCGATTGCATGAGAACAGGAGACTGGCGCGACGAGGCAGTCAAGAAGGTCACGCGCCAAGGGTTGCCCGACTGGATGCTTTCAAACCACCCGCTCCGAGTGGGCGTTCAATAGCGCTTAGAGTAGCCTCACCTCAAACGAATAATGCTTATGAAACTAAAAGAAAACATCAAACTGGCTGCGCTGTCAAAGCAGATGCGCAAAATGATTCTTTTATAGAAATATAACGCGGAAGCGATGCCATCCGAAGAATGAGGATTGGACATCCGCGACTTGTTCTCTCCGAACTACCATAAAACTATGAATGACACAGAAAACTGGCGGGAAATGATCGCCCTAGAAATGAAGTCTCACGGCGAAACGTGGGAAGATACAGCGGACTCTACGCTCACTGACGAACAGCTTGATAAGGAGTTTGATTCGGGATACGGGGGAGCCGAGGGCGACCCGTTCACTGTTTGGACTGCAACGCGGGTTTACTTCCCGATTTGCCACGATGGAGCGGAGTGGTGCGGATCGGTTTCGCGCAATCCTGACGGCCGCGCCACCGCTCACCAAGGAGGGGGCTAATCTTAGAGAGAATGAAAAGGATATACATGAATGAGCTAAAGCGAAATACACTGGATACTCCGTCTGGTTCTACGATTGTTATTGAGCGAGCAGATGAGGCTATCGCTGACTATATCTCGATCCCATACGTAACAATACGAGACAAGGAGCCGAGGTCAAAGCGGGGAGTTTCCGACTACTGCATCCGAGGGTGCAAGATGTGGCGTGACGAAGGCTACAAGCGTGTCGGGTATTGGTCATGGTGGGTGGAGATCGAATGCAACTGGCTTCACTTCGATGCGGACAAGAGCTTCGACACCCTACGAGAATGCTCAGACTACATCCGTCGATACATTTACCAGTCTAACGGTGAAGCTGACTCATGACCACCGAACTAATGACTCCAAATTCACCAGAAAGCTCCGCAGAGGCGGGCATTGATGTCCAGCGTATTGTTCGTCACTACGATTATTGGATAAGGCCATGTGAACATTGCGGACACGATGAAGGCAGAAGCACCCTGCCGAAGAAAGGGAACCACCGCTGCTGGAAATGCGGTCGAAGGGTTCAGCGTGATTTCTCCGATAGGGCGTTGAAGCCAGAATTTCAGGCGAACGTGGAGGGTGAGCATAGCGAGCCTAAGCGAGACGACTGATCAACCCGAATGGTTCTCACTCTGGGAATCTCACAACTGAAACCAAATCATAAAATGAACGAATCCAACATAGATCCAATCCGCGTGCAGCCGCACAACATCGAAGCCGAAGAAGGCCTTCTCGCGTGCTGCTTACTTGACCCGTCCGTAATTGATCTGTGCATTGAATCGCAGATAGAGCCGGGGAACTTTTACCGAACCGCGCATGAAGAAATTTATTTAGGGTTGTTGGCGATTCACGAAGCAGGACAAAGCAAGGAGGGGGAAATCGCCCTCCTTGGATGGTTACGCAAGAACGGAAAAGAGGAAGCAACCGGAGGTATTTCGGCAATTTTAGCGATACAGGACAGGGTTGAGACCTCGTTCCAAGCTCAATTTTTCGCCCAAGAAGTAGCAGAAAAGGCGATGCTACGAAAAATCATCCGAGAGTCCCGCGTTGCGATCGAGGACGCGTACGAGCAGACCGTGGACGGCGTGCAAATCACTAGCCGGCTGGCAAAACTCGTTGATCTAGCTGGAGCGGCCAGCGAGTCCGAGTGTAAGCCCGTAGCTCAAACGCTTGACGAGGCCGTCGAGCAGATCCAGCGCGAGCTAAGCGGGAAAGAGGAGATGGGGATTTGTTTTGGACTAAAAGACCTCGACGAACGGATGCAGGGACTACGCCCAGCTACGCAAACAGTTTTGGCGGCTCGACCTGGAATGGGGAAGACTTCGCTCGTGCAGTTAGCAACCGAGTGGTGCGAGCAAAATGAGAAGACTGTCCTAATCTTTTCGTTTGAGATGACAGGCTCGCAGTTTGATTATCGCTACATTTGTATGCGAGCTAGAATTGACTGTAGACGTATCCGCGAGGGCATTATATCCGCGCAGAACAGAGAAGACATCGCTAGAGTTGTCAAAGAAACGAAGGCGGCGGGAAACCGCTGGATCGTTGATGGAGAAGTTGACGTACACCAGATGCGGGCAATCGCTCGAAGGATGCACCACAAGCACGGGCTTGACCTTGTGATCGTAGATTATTTGCAAATCGCTGGTAGGACAAAAGGCATGAAAAGCGAAGAAGCGGTCAGCGAAATCTCGGCAGGCACCAAGCACATGACCAAAGAACTCAACATTCCCTCGCTCGTATTGGCTCAGATTAATCGAGAATCCGAGAAGGAGAACCGTAAACCGCGCCTGTCAGACCTGCGAGAGTCTGGAGCGATTGAGCAAAATGCCGACAACGTGATTTTTCTGCACCCTGCCGGAGACATTGACGATCCGATACTACGAGTTGAGGCGATCATTGCCAAGTGCCGCTACGGCGCAATAGGCTCCTGTTTTGTCCAATTCAACAAGCAATTTACGAGATACGAGCTTGCCGCGAGACAATCAGAGTCGGAAATGGCCGACAATGAGGCAGAACAGGCTCCTAGCGGGCCGACAGGCAGTAGGCGTGACACCAAGGGCACGAGCAGGGAATTTGACCCATACGACGCATTTAAGGCGATGCAGAGCCGACTGCCAAAGGATAGCTAAATAATTATGCGGCATTTATCGCTTGCAGTTTACCAAGTTTTGATCTATCAACGTAGAGAGGTGAGAGCAAGTGAGGGACGAACGCAGTCTCTCAACCTGACTGGTTCTCGTTTTTATTTTTAGGCGATAACGCCACGATTAAAGCAAACTGTCGAAATTATGGAAAAAGAAATACTAAATCAAGTGAACAAGGCAATCGGCGCGGCAATCGTCACTGAGCTTGTAGGATACAATAAGCCACTGAGCAAATTAACTGCCCGTGTGATTGAAGCTAATGAGGATAAGCTTTTCGGGCTAATCAACGCGGAAATGCAAACGATGCTTAATAGTGCAGATTTCGAGTCACAGCTAAGGTTAGCACTAAACGCTAAGCTAGCAAAGACTCTCATCTCGCGCATGGGTGGAGAGCTAGAGAAGAGGGTTAATGAGCTAAAAGCGGACCCAACGACAAGAGCAAAGGTCACTATCGCAATCGACAGAATTTTGAGCGAGAACAATTAGATCAACCAATAGCAAAAGGAGAAACACCATGGAAAACACAACAGTAGTAGAAGAAAGCACCGTAGTAGAATTAACCGCGACCGAGCAGATCGCCGAAATCGTAAACGCCGAGAGTGTAGAAGAAAATACCGCTCTCGCAATCACAGGCTCTTTTGAGAGTTTCATCACGCAAGCTGACGAATGGAGCGACAAAGCAAAGGCTCTAGTCGTCACCGACATTTCGCAGACCGCTGAAATGAAACAGGCCAAAGAAAGCCGCTTAGCCCTGCGCCGTATCCGCATTAAAATGGAGGAGACGCACAAGGAGCTTAAAGCAGACTCCCTTAGTCGTGGACGTGCTCTGGATGGCGTCAAGCGATTCATTAAGAGTAAGATCGAACCACTGGAATCTCACCTGAAGGAGCAGGAGGAATTTGCCGACCGCTACCTTGAGGAAATGCGCCAAAAGAAGATTGTAGAGCGCACTCAATCACTTGCCAACGAGACCGACATGGATTCGTCTATGCTGAACCTCGGTGCGATGACTGATGAGCAGTTTGCCACAACCTTGCAGCAAGGTAAGGATGCGCGTGAAGGTCGCATTAAAAGGGAGCAGGAAGCTGAGGCCGACCGGCTGGCAGCGATTCAGGCTGAAAAGGACAAGCGCGAGGCGATCGAGAAGGAGAACGTGCGCTTGAAAGCTGAAGCTGACGAAAAGGAGCGTATCGCAGAAGCTGACCGGATTGAACGCGAAAAGAAGGAAGCAGATGCGGAAGCCAAACGCGAAAAGGCTGAGAAAGACCGTTTGAAAATTGAAGCTGACGCTAAAGCGGAAGCCGATAAGAAGCACCGGGTCGTGCTATCGCGTCAAATCGCCATGCGTGAAGTTGACGACATTACGAATTACGAAGAATTGGCAGCAATGTCTGTCGAGGATTTCGACGCTCGACTCCAATTCGCGAAGGAAGCAGCAGAGCGTGCAATCAAAGAACGTGAAGCAGAGAGTAAGCGAAGGATGGAAGAGTTTGACCGTAAGCAAGCCGAGTTTGACGCCGCTGATAAGGTTCGCCGCGATAAGGAGGCCAAAGATAAGACAGACCTAGAAGCCAAACTCAAAGATGAAGCAGACGCGAAGGCGAAGCTTCAAAAAGAGTTGGCCGATCATGATGCAGCAATCGCCGCTAATAAAAAAGCGGAAGATGAGCGCAGTGCCGCCTCGATAAGCGACGCCGCTGAACACACGGCAAGTATGGTCATTGAAACCGCTCAGACATGGGCAGAGCGTCACCCGCGCACTAAGGACGGCCAGGCGCGGTTCATTCAATCCGTTATCTCTAAGCTCACTGTTTAAACCCTCCTGTTTATGACGATGCTGACGAAATGATAGAAGCACACCGATAACATGGAATACAAATTCATATCTCCCCTTGCAGTCTATCTTCCGCGTGTGACTAAGAAGGATCGTAAAATGATCCTGAATAAGAACAACGAGCGGAACTGGCACTACATTGTAAATAACCAAGTAAAGGTCGCTTATAAGCAAGCAATGGAGGCTCAGTTGAAGCCAGCAACGCTTTTAACACAGGTGATGGTAACATTGACCTACTGGAAGCCTACTAAGCGCAGGTCAGACAGATCAAACGTTCTCTGCATTCACGAGAAAATGTTCATGGATGCGTTCGTTGAAGCTGGGTGGATAGAAGACGACAATGATGAGATTGTGCTTTGGACGCATTACCAAGGAGGCGAACTCGACAAGGATAACCCGAGAGTCGAAATCACCGTAACCGAATTACCACCACACAGAAGCCCCGAAAATCAAGGCTCTCTGTCCATTTAATAAAAAAACACACCTACATGGCAAAGAAACCAAAACTATCCGGCAGCACCCTCGCAGTAATGCGCAAACGAGATCCAAAGAAGCGCATCAAACACTGGAAGTTTGTTTGGCCGATCCTAAAAACAGGAGTCTGCTACTGGAACGACCTACCTACTGGACTGGGAGACTACAAAGGATGAGCGAATCATTTGAAACCACCGTGCGTCAAGTCGCTGGCGATTTTGCTAAGCAATACGCTCTCCCGCGTCACATCGTAGAGGAAGAACTGTGGCATAAGCTGAAGGCTCATGCTGACCCGTTTAACGAAGTGCTTCCGCGCAAGCTCAACATGCGTGTTGATCTTACTATGCCGGGAGGCGCAACCGTCCTTATCGAAAATAGCGAAGGAGGCCAGAAATACACCGAACGGTTTGATAGCGTAATTAGCGAAGAGAGAAGTGGCGGTGGGCTGACGAAACGAATGAGAATTGACCTTTTCTTGGAAGCGACCGACTAGGCCGATTCCGCAATAATAACATCAACGAAAGTAATATAATGAGTCCGGACAATATAAAACCAAAAGAATGCGTTCCAGAACGTCAATCCCATGTCGCCAGTCAACTGGAGCGTGCAGCGCAAATACAAAAACGGGGCTATGAACTTCTCGGTGAACTCACTGAATGTCTCCACGGGTTATCAATCAGAATCAGCAGTGTGTTGCGGCAAGAACCGGAAATAGGAGGATCAGGAGGAAAAGGGCCCGTTGCTACAGAAATAGATGAGGAAACCCTCGTTGATTTAGCAGAAGAACTTCGGGAGATACATTCTCAATCACTAGAACAAAACGCGCAAATACAAGACACTATCTCCTATGTTCGAGGCTTAACGGAGCGGGTCGAACTGTAGCCCAACTTTGCTGCCCCGTATTCCGTTGCTTGGCCAGCGCGGTAAACCGCTAAGGCTCCGAGAGAATCGGTGTAAAATCTACGGCGGGGCGGCAATTCACTTTTCTTAATATAAAATTACAATGACCCTATCTGAACTACTCAAAATCGCTAAGCCTCTTGGGATGACCGAGGGCAACTTCTACAAGTGCCTTGACGGGCGCAAGACTCAGACTAGGCGCGTCATCACACCTGCTCCTAATAACATGGAGGTTAAAGGATGAGCCCAGGAAGAAAAACAAACCAATGCGTTGCCGTGGTAAACGAATGGTACGAGGCTGAGTGCGCCCTTAAGGACTCGCCTGTAATTAACATTCGCCAATACGAACGAACGCACGGACTCAAAGCAGGTCAGCTACACTACTACCGAGCCAACCGAAACCGAAGGAAGGTCAGCGCAGTCAATCTGATTCATACAGCAAAAGGAAGGGACACCGCACTATGAACTATTTAAGCGTATGCAGCGGCATTCTCTGAAAGCATTGACGGTCAGATGGCTTTGCCGCTCGTGCCATCACCAGTGGCACAAGAAAAACAAAGCTATAAAAATAAAACAAATAATCTAATGACATGGCACACACAAAACTCAGAACCTACCATCTCTTCGCTGGTGCCGGGGGTGGTATCCTTGCCGATATTTTGCTTGGACACATACCTGTCGGAGCTTGCGAAATCGAGCAATACCCTCGCGACGTCCTACTCGCCAGACAGCGAGACGGCATCTTCCCAATCTTCCCAATCTGGGACGACATCTGCACACTCGACGGCAAGCCTTGGCGCGGACTTGTTGACGTCGTCTGCGGTGGATTTCCCTGCCAAGACATTAGCGCCGCAGGGAAAGGCGAGGGTATTGGCGGAGAGCGAAGCGGTCTATGGGGTGAGATGGCACGCGTCATTCGCGAAATGCGACCCCGATACGCATTTGTGGAAAACTCCCCAATGCTCACTTCTCGGGGACTTGGAACCGTTCTCGGAGACTTGGCCGCGATGGGGTATGATGCAAAATGGTGTGTGCTCGGAGCGTGTGACGCCGGAGCACCTCACAAGCGAGATCGAATCTGGATACTCGCTACCGACCCCCACCAAAATGGATGCGACTCTCGGGACACTAGGGAAAGCGGGTGCGAAAGGGAAGCACTCGGTTCAACTCTCCCATTTAGCAAACTCGGGTGCGCTGATTTACGAGAATCCGCACGAAGTCCAAGATCTCCTACGATCGCAGGGGTTACTCAGCAAGGCGGAGCGAAAAGAAATAAACTTGCCACTCTCGCGCCCCGAATCAATGAAGCCTCGGCAAGTTCCGACTCGCAAGGGCGATCAGATGCGATGGGAAACGAGCGAAGAATATTGGAGTCGCCAAGACCCGCCAGCGAAAAACAACCCAGCTCAGAACTTTCCGACGCCTTACGGCCTGAGTGCGAATCAAGGGCAGGGCGGCGGGGAGTTCGAGAAGGCGATTCGCCACTGGCCGACGCCAACAGTAGCCGAGGCGACGAAGATTCCAGCGACCGCAAACTACGGGCAGATCGGGTTGAACAATCATCCGCTGATTCGCGGGTTACCGACCAGACCGAAGGGCGAGAAGTCACGGGATGGTGGGACATCGACCCCGCAGAAAGTTCCGACTCCTCAAGCGAGGGATTGGAAAGGCAGGAGCGGCAGGAGTATAAAGGGGACGGAGACGGACGTTCCGAATTATGCATTCCAGAAGGAAGGAAAGGGCCAGCTAAACCCCTCGTGGGTCGAGTGGCTAATGGGGTGGCCAATATCTTGGACGGCAATGAAACACCTTTCGCTGGAAGAGTTCCGCGCGTGGCTACGGGCGTCACGGATAGAGTGAGCCGACTTAAAGCCATTGGAAACGGGCAAGTTCCGCAGTGTGCAGCCTTGGCATGGCGTATTTTAACCCAATCATCAGCACCTTCAAATAAATGAGCACGCACCACAGCGCACTAAACAAGATTTACGAAGAGTTCGGGGTGACTCGGCAAATCATTCGAGGTAAATCCCGAAAAGCCGACTTGGTGGACATTCGCAAGATCGTTACCTTTGTCCTCACCAATTCTTTCGGAATGCGACCCGCTGGCGTGGCAGCTTTGTTGTCGCGAGACCGAACTCTTGTGTATCACTATATCAAAGATTTTGAGAACACGCTCAAAACTGACCATAGCCTATCAACTAAATATAGACGCGCCCTTCACGCTATTGGAGAATAAAGATCATGCAAAAATTAGAAATCGTTTACATCGCGGGGCCTATTACGAGTTCCGACCAGCCTGCAAATAACCGTGCCGCCTTCGCGGGAGCCGAGGAAATGCTTGAACTGGCTTACCACGTTATCAACCCGTGGCGAAACTACGGAGGCGACAGCGACAATGCTAGGTATGCGAGTCAGCCCACTTACATGCGTCTAAGCTTCCACCAGCTTCTTTGCTGCGACAAGATTTACATGCTGCCCGGGTGGAAGCGGTCGGTAAACTGCAAGACGGAACTGGCCGTCGCGAAGTGCCTTGAGTTGGAAGTCATCTATGCCGAGGATGCGGAACGATGAGCAGCATAGCCCCAGAAAATAACACGCGCCGTAAAGGTCGAGTTTCCGACTCTTGGATCACCCCAGAGTGGTTGATTAAGCGATTGGGCGAATTTGACCTTGATCCTTGCGCTTGCGATCCGCAGCCGTGGAGAACTGCCGCCGAAATGACTTACGAAGCAGGAAACGGACTAGGCTTCACCTGGGAGGGGTTTGTTTACTGCAACCCCCCTTGCGGCAAGCAACTCGGGACTTGGCTCGAACGCATGGCCGAACATGACAACGGAATAGCTTTAGTCTTCGCAAGAACTGATACCAAAGCATTCCATGACCATGTATGGCCGAACGCTTCAGCAATGCTGTTTTTACGCGGAAGACTGACCTTCGCACGACCCGATGGTACCTACGCCGAGTACAACTGCGGTGGCCCTTCTGTTTTAATCGGATACGGGCACAAGGCATTTTTGAGGCTACTCGAACTCATCGATATAGGGAGGCTTATTCAGCTATGATTACCAACGAGCAGATAATCCAGTCAGGAGGCCGTCTCTACCTCGCAGAATGGGTTGAGTCAGAAAACGGGCACCCTCTAATCCTAAGAGCGCACAGCGAACACGGCGAGTTAATCGACTGCGAAGAGCATCCCGGCATCAAGGCAGCGCTACTCCAAATACTTAATTTAACACCTGCGGGAAAATAAACCCGCGATCAAACCCAACAAAATAACAATCAACCAAGGAAAAAACCATGAAAGACTCATTCAAAGAAATCGAACCCGCTCGCTACGTCGATCCAAACGTCGCGGAACTCAACTCAAAAGAAGGGGATTGTCACGGCGCATTCTCTTTTAGCACTGGAGGAGCGAATACTATCGTTTCAGTCCTAGTCGATACCAAGCGAGGTTGGGAGCACGTCAGCGTATCAGGACACAGGCGAATCAAGCAGGGTAGCAAAGTCCGGACAGTGCCCTATACCCCAACCTGGGAGGAAATGCAGGGCATCAAGGATCTCTTTTTCAAAAAGTCCGAGACAGTGTTCCAGTTTCACCCCGACGAATCGCAGAGTGCATCAGCGCATGACGGCACGCTGCACCTGTGGCGCCCTGTCGATCAGGCCATCCCCCTACCGCCTCAAGAGCTTGTCTCCTACACAGACACCCATTTTGATCCAGTGGAGACAGATCAGCCGATTGCAACTGATTGTGTTGACTCCGCCGATGTTGTTCCGTTCGATCAGTAACAGAGGCCCCGAAAAGCCTGTAAATCAAAGATGAATTCAATAATCACAACTTTTGACCCACTTTTGGAGGAATACGCGGCTTTGCGCGAATTTTCGGTTCCTTCGATTGTGGGTCATTTTTTTGTATTATGAGCCAGTACCTAAATTTACCCCTGCGGTTCTTTAATTCTGATCGCTATCTTGGTAGCGAGCCTACCGTGCGGTCGTCTTGTGTTTCACTGCATGTTTACTGCGTAGGGCAAGAAAACGGTGGTCGAGTGGTTGGCGTGAGGTTGTGGACAGACCGCAAGTGCCAGCAAGTTATCGGCATTACGCGATCAGAAATTGACATGGACTCCGAGCTATGGGAATGGGAGGGTGACGACCTCATCTTACCGGACTATAACCATAAACAAGAACAACTTGCAGAAGTTGCGAGAAGGAACGGAAGTCGAGGCGGGAGACTCCCAAATAAGTTTAAACAACCCCAGCAGGGAACCCATGAGGGAACCCACCCCGATAACCCACCTAAACCCCAGCAAGAACCCAGTGGGCTAGCTAAGGTAAAGAAAGGTAAGGTAATTAAAGGTAAGGTAATTAAAGGTAAGGTAATTAAACCTGTACGTATACCCGCATCTGGCGATGCGGAGAAGGTTTACATCACAAAGTTGAAAAAGAAGCTGACAGGGAAGCGACTGGCGGCATTTGAGGTTTTCTGGAAATGCTTTGCTTACCCGAAAGGAAAAGCTGACGCCGCCGACTCATGGCTTAGCATCCCCGAACTCACCAATGCGCTTGTTTCGAGGATATGCAAAGCCGCTGAGCAAGTCGCAATCGAACGGCCTAAGCTCATGGCGGAAGGACAAACGCCAAAATACGCGCAAGGCTGGATAACAGCCCGACGATGGGAAGACGAAGCGATCGACGTTTCAAAGCCCTCCTACAGCCACGCCCCATCCGATCCACCCAACTGGCAGCGACTACGCGACGAGGTATGCGACGACCTCGAAGCCCAAGGCGTCCCCGGCGAGAAATTAGCCAGCACCCGCACGGAAACGCGCTATCAGAGCCTGAAGAGTTCAATACGCGACGACATCAACGCTAAAACGAAGGGAACTTCATCTAACTCAAAACTCACCGATGCCGAAGGTAGCGGCAAATAATATGACAGACCAAAATAAATCAACGGAGTCCACGACTGCCAAACAACCCGCGATCTCGGCATTGGGTGCAGTGCTTGGTTATCAGTGGGCTCACGGGTGTGAAGAATACTACGAGACGGGCTGGCGCGGATATTACAACAGCAAGGAGGCCGCAATCGAGGCGGGTCGAAGATGGCATGAGGATGACTTCTTGGTTTCGCAATTCCGACCTGACCTCGATGACGAATGCGAACTTGTATGCTTCGGAGAGGAGTTTAAGATTCCGCATTCTATTTCTGATAACTCACAATAAACCAAACAGAAAACTAATATAATGAAGACGATAAACACAGTGACAACGCCAGTAATGGTATCGAGTGAAACGGGCGCAATCGCTATGGTGAAACGGGCGCGAAACTCAGCAGAAACTCTATACGGAATAAATGATGACTTCATGTTCCAGTATGAGATTAAAGCAATCTCCCCAACATTCGTAATTAAGGTGACGGCTTCGCTAGGTCAAATTGGCGAGGCAGTAGCAATGCTGTATCGGTAGAACATAGAAGAGAGTGGATGCGAGTCCACTGATACCAAATAAACAAAATCGGGTGAACTCGCATTCACTCGTAGAACGCTAAGGACAACCATGAATGAAGTGAGGAACGAACGTAATGAATTGGCGGATCCGCTTGGTTCAGCCCCGGTGCTGGATGCCTGCTGCGGGTCTCGAATGTTTTGGTTCGACCGCCAAGATGATCGCGCGGTTTTTGCTGACAAGCGAAGGGAAACGCACGAACTCAAAGACAAGTCCAGCAAAGGCGGTCGCCGGACGCTGACAGTCAATCCCGACGTGCTGGCCGACTTCACCGCTCTGCCGTGGCCTGACGGAAGTTTCGCGATGGTCGTATTCGATCCGCCGCACTTGCTACGTGCGGGCGAGAAAGGATGGCAGGCTAAGAAATACGGAAAGCTACCGACAGACTGGAAGGACATGATACGTGCTGGATTCTCGGAGTGCTTCCGGGTGCTAAAAAACGAAGGGACGCTGATTTTTAAATGGAACGAGCACGAAATCCCTGTGAGCGAGATTTTAAAATTAACGCCTGAGCGGCCGCTGATCGGTCAACGCTGCGGCAAAACTGCGAAAACCCATTGGCTGGTTTTTATGAAGCTGAACGTCTGTCTATCCCACGGGGACGGCGGCGCAACTCCGCCACCAGAAAAATCATGATAACTACCCCTAAACTCCGAGAAGAGAGCGAGTCCCCGTTGGGATCAGACTCTTGTTACACCTCTTCGTGTGGCCGGGTGACGTTGTATCACGGGGACTCTCTGACCATTGCTCCGCTACTGGAAAGCGTGGACGCGGTGATCTCCGATCCGCCTTACGGCATGGACTGGGATACCAATCTGCAACGGTTCACCGGCGGGGAATCCGGCCACCGTTCAGCTAACTCTGGACGGGGGCGGGACTACGGAAAAGGAATCGTGGGAGACGACAAACCGTTCGACCCCGCACCGTGGCTGACCTATCCGAAATGTGTCCTGTGGGGAATGCACCACTTCGCGGAACGCCTGCCAGTCGGAACCGTATTGACGTGGATCAAGCGCCATGATGAAGCCTTTGGATCGTTCCTGAGCGACGCCGAGCTTGCATGGATGAAGGGAGGCCACGGCGTCTATTGCAAACGTGACCTCTCGCTCAATGGCGAGACGATGACACGAATCCACCCGACGCAAAAGCCAGTGCCTCTCATGGCCTGGTGCATGGACAAGGCAAAAGTGCCGGAAGGGGCCACGGTGCTCGATCCATATATGGGCAGCGGCTCTACGATCATCGCAGCCATCCGCACTGGACGCCGCGCAATCGGGATCGAACTGGACGCCGCGCACTACGAAGCCGCCAAGGCTCGAATCACCAACGAACTCGCTCAAGGGGATCTTTTTCTTGGGTGTAACAAATAGGACTGCCGCGAGGTCTGCCGAGTTGAGCAGATCCGTCTGGTTCTAATTACGAAAACACTAAGACTATGATAATACTCAAATTGCTAAAAATACTGTTAATCCTGCCGCTGGCCTTCGTCGAATTGTTGACGCTGGCGATGTGTTGGATTCTCGCGATACCGTCGCCCAAAACTGCCGAAAGGCTGATGAAGTGGGCGTGTCGGACGCTACCTAATCGCGATTGGTATTTTAATTAGAACAATAAACTGTCTCGTGACTAGCGAGGCACGAGCGAAGGCATTGAGACCAGTGCCTAGTTCGACCCTCTTAATCTTCCAAACTTACCGAATATGAATCTAGCACTAAAAGGCTTTGACAATGAGCCAATCTTAGAGAGTGATGTGGTCTATACGCCTGAGCACGTCGCTGAATCTATCGTCAAACACTTCGCCCCTGCGGGTCGAATCCTCGACCCGTGTAGAGGGGGTGGAGCATTTACTAAATATATGCCGACCGCCGAATGGTGCGAAGTGAGGGAAGGCAAAGACTTCTATGCATGGAAAGATCCAGTAGATTGGATCGTGAGCAATCCACCGTATAGCATCTTTTCGGACTTCCTTCGTCACTCTTTCACGATAGCCGAGAACATCGTCTATCTGATTCCAGTAAACAAAGCATTCAACTCGGATAAGATGATGCGTGAGATATGGGAATGGGGTGGTGTGAAAGAGGTTCTGGTGATCGGCTCGGGCGGCTCGCTCAATTTCCCTATTGGGTTCTGTATCGGCGCGGTTCACTTCCAGCGGGGATACCGTGGAGGAATCGCGGTGAACTTTCTGCAGTCGAACGTAGAGCTGTATCATGAAGTGGAGTCGCGAAGCGACGTAACGGAATTGATACCAGCGACTTGATCTAGCTTGTTGTGTTTGGAATATCTATTCGCTCAGGAAGTTTTTGTTTTCTTGTAGATATTTGGTTAACCATTCCGCCCCATCAACCTCGGATCGGTAGTCGTCTCTAAGGAACGGATATATCCGTCCCTTTTCAAATGCTTTCTTTTTATCAGCAGCATCTATATAATTATGTAACTGCCCTAATACCTTTCTTTTGAGACGGGCTCTTTCCTCTGGGTGTATAACGCGATAGATGCTGTAGTAGTCATAAATTCCATCGGTTCCGGCGAAATCCCTTCTACCAGTCGAAAGCTGTTGAGCGGTCTCTATAAAATCGGTTTCAAATGACTTAAGCCTGTTGTCGACCCTCCAATTGATTTCCGGTTCGTAGCCTAGAAAGCTCATAATAAAGCCAACCACTAACTGACGTTCCTCCTCCCATTTGCTTAGCTGAATCGCTTGCTCTTGAAACTCTCGAAGATCGATACTATACCAGCTGCGTGGGGTATCTAGTCTGAAAGCAAAGTGCCTAGTGTCCCCCGATATGGCAGAGTCAGGATTTTCTCTAAGTAATCGTTCCAGATGACTTTGAACTGGATTCGGCATTGCCGAAGTGTGGACACCAATCACCCTTTTAGTCGGCAAATGAATTATTGGACTGCCGCTATTCCCAGAATACGTAGGAGCGGTGTGTTCAATTTCCGTCGCTCCGATTCCTTTGATTTCGCCTGGAGTCCATAGGACAACTCCACCACCCTTGGAATTCCCAGGGACTTGAATCTTGTCGCCTGAATTAACAAATTCCTGGATATTCGGTTTGTAGTTTAATGCCCGATCTCTAAAAGAATCTGAATTGGAAAACTGAATCAAAGCGATATCGTGGTCGTCGGCACCGAAGACTTTTTCTAAGTTAAGTTTTTCATTTTGAACTGTCTTTATGCTGACAGACGGATTTTTGGGATCTCCAAAACCCGAAATCACATGCAAATTTGTGACAGCGAATACGTTCCCTTTAATCTCGGTAAGAAAACCCGTGCCGACTGATCCCATACCCTCGATTATCAGTAGAGACTCAATGGCTTCGCTTTCTGAGAAAACGATCTCTCCCTGTTCTTGAATTGTGTGCTCTACTACGGAATTTCCTTCATCCGAGTGCACTATGGCCGCCATTCCGAATAGCAGTATGGGGATCAGTATAGCTTTTGCTTTCATTTCTAGATCAAGTTATTAGTTCATTTCCGGATAACATCCGATGTTTTTCTTGGGGCAAACCAAAAAAGCGTATTTTTCGCTTGAACTCTATGCGGATAACATCCGGATTGGGGAGATGATTGACTTCCCGTATAACATCCCTGTGTCCTATGAAAAATCTTCCTGAGGTCTTGGTGAGTGCTTACCGGGTGCGTCTTGGGCAGGCTTCTGTCGGGGCGAAGGCGGTGCCGCATTATTTCAAGTGGTTGCGCTACTATCTTGATTTTTGCGATAAGGTGTCCCATAGCACCAAACGTAGAAAATAGAATTTAAAACAGGGGATCCCAGCCATTTACAAATTTCAATTTATGGAGTTTGACCCCGATCATCTGTGAATGCGAATGAGGCGTGTTGAAGTCTCGCATTTATGCGGTCGCTTTTGAGACGTGGCCACCTGAAGGCGAACCCTCCCCCCCCCCTACAAACCGCAGGCGTGATCGATGGCTTTGAGTTCGTCTTCGGTCAAGTGTGCCGCTTTGAGAGCAGCGATATTATCGAGAATCTGCTGGGGGCGACTGGCGCCGATCAGGGCTCAGGTAACGACGGCGTCGCGAAGCACCCAGGCGAGCGCCATCTGCGCGAGGCTCTGCCCACGGGCGTCGGCGATCTCGTTGAGGGCTTTGATCTTGGGAAGATTCTTTTGCACGCCATCGGCGTTTAGAGACGGGGAGGTTTCGTTGGCCGCGCGCGAATCGGAGGGCACGGCCTTGAGGTATTTGTCGGTCAGTTGACCTTGGGCGAGTGGACAAAAGACGATGGACCCGATGCCCTCTTCGCGGAGTGCTTCGGTCAGGCCGCCTTCGATCCAACGATCGAAGAGATTATAGCTGGGCTGGTGGATGACGCAGGGAGTGCCGAGCTCGCGGAGAATTTTGGTCGCCTCTCGGGTTTGCTCAGCGGAATAGGACGAAATGCCGGCATAGAGCGCGCGACCGGAGCGGACGGCGGTATCGAGCGCACCCATCGTCTCTTCGAGCGGGGTGTCAGGATCGAAGCGGTGGCTGTAAAAGATATCGACATAGTCGAGCCCCATGCGCTCGAGGCTTTGGTCGAGGCTAGCCAGCATGTATTTGCGCGAGCCCCACTCGCCGTAGGGGCCATCCCACATGTGGTGGCCAGCTTTGGTCGAAATGATGAGCTCGTCGCGGTAGGACTTGAAATCCTCGCCGAAGATTTTGCCGAAGTTCGTTTCCGCGGAACCGGCGGAGGGGCCGTAGTTATTCGCGAGGTCGAAATGCGTGATGCCGTGATCGAAGGCGGTGCGGAGCATGGCGCGGGCGTTTTCAAAGTCGTCGACGTCGCCGAAGTTATGCCAGAGACCGAGGGAAATCTTGGGCAGCTTGAGACCGCTGCGCCCGCAGCGGGCGTATTGCATGGAGTCGTAGCAGGTGGAGTTAGCGGTGTAGGGCATTTTTTCAGAGGACAGGAGACAGAAAGCAGAAGCCAGAAAAAAAAAGGATCTAGTCGTTACGCGGGGGCAGACCCAGCGCGTGGGTGGCAGCGCGCATCATGGTATGGGCGTCGACTTCGGCGTGTGACCAGATCTCGAGGGAGCGGACGCCTTGATGGACTAGCATGGAGAGGCCGTTTGCGGCGCGGAGGCCGCGCGCCCGGGCCTCTTGCAATATCTGGGTGGCGTCGGGGTTGTAGATCATATCGTAAACCGCCCAGTCTTTGGGCAGTTGGGTGACATCGAAAGGTGCGGGGTCGGCCTCTTTCAGCCCGAGGGAGGTGGCGTTGATGAGCACGCCTTGCTCGGGCAGGTCAGTGGGCGGCTCAGCTAGGGCGAAGGCTTCGGCGCGGTCGCCGCCAGGCATGGCATCGACGACCGCCATGAGCTGCTCTAGGCGCTCGACGCTGCGGTTACCGACATAGAGCTTGGCGCAGCCTTCGAGCATACACTGCACGGCAGCAGCGCGGGCGGCACCGCCGGAGCCGAGCAGGATGACGGTGGCATCTTTGAGGGTGACGCCGAGATCGGCCTGGAGGGCGTTCTTCAGGCCGTAGCCGTCAGTGTTGAAACCATCGTAGCCGTGCTCCCCCCAGACGAGAGTATTGACTGCGCCCATGCGCTCGCCATCGGGCGAGACGCCGTGGATCAGATCCATGGCTTGTACCTTGTGCGGGATGGTGAGATTGAGCCCGAGGAAATTGTTTTTATAAAACAGGGGGACAGCGGCGGCGAAATCTTCCGGCGCGATGTCGAACCGGTAGTAAGCCCAGTCGTTAAAACGCGAGTTCTGCTGGCGCAGCTTAGCGATGGCGGCGTTGTGCATGGCGGGACTGACCGAGTGGCGGATCGGGTGGCCGATCACGGCAAGCGGAGTGCCCGGGAACTGTAGGTTGCCGAGGTCTTCTAAAGTGTAGGTGAATTCGGTGTTCATGGAGACGACCTACGCGGGTGCGGGGGCTTCTTCGCCGGCGAGGCCGCCTTTGTCGTCGTTTTCTTTGGCGGTTTTCTTCGGCTTGTCTTCGTCTTCGACCTCTTCTTCGGGTTCGTCGACTACGATCACTCGTTTGACAATCGGGGAACGCATCTCGCCGTGCTCGATAATTTCAAGCACGTGTTTGCCATCGATCGTCTCGTGCTCGAGCAAGGACTCTGCGATGACGTCGAGCGCCTTGCGTTTGTCGTTCAAGATTTCGAGTGCTCGGGCATATTGATCTTGAATCAAATCGCGCACGATTTGGTCGATCTTTTGTGCGGTTTCTTCGCTGTAATTCTTAGAGCTGACTCCACCGTGCCCATGGTATCCGCCGCTCTGGCTCTCGCCGAGGGCAACCATGCCGAGTTCGGACATGCCCCAATCACAGACCATATGGCGGGCGGTTCGGCTAGCCATACTGATGTCACCAGAGGCACCGCTGGTAATATCGCCTAGCACGATCTCCTCGGCGGCGCGACCTCCTAATGTGCAACAAATATCGTCGATCAGGCGGCGCTTGGAATGGTTGAGCGTATCCTTCTTCGGCATGAACATGGTCGAGCCGAGGCTTGAGCCGCGTGGAATAATTGTGACCTTGTGGACGGGCATATGACCATCGTCGAGGACGCCTTTAATCAATGCGTGACCCGCTTCGTGGAAGGCGATGATCTTACGGTCTTCGTCGTCCATCAACTTACGGCGCTCGCGACCGAAGGAGATCTTGTCGCGGGCTTCGTTCATGTCGTCCATCTCGACGGCCTTCTTATTATAACGGGCAGCGATGAGCGCGCCTTCGTTCAAGAGGTTGGCCAAGTCGGCACCGGAAAAACCGGGAGTATTACGGGCGACGTGCTCGAGATTGACCTCTTCGGAGAGTGCGATCTTTTTGGCGTGAACAAGCAGAATTTCGTGACGACCATTGAGGTCGGGCAAATCGATAGTGACCTGACGGTCGAAACGACCGGGGCGGAGGAGTGCGTTATCCAGAACGTCGGGGCGATTGGTCGCGGCGATAATAATGACGCCTTCGTGACCATCAAAGCCGTCCATTTCAACGAGGAGGGAGTTGAGCGTTTGCTCGCGCTCGTCGTTACCTCCGCCAACTCCGGAGCCCCGGTGGCGACCGACAGCGTCGATCTCGTCGATAAAGACGATGCAGGGGGCGTTCTTGCGGCCTTGCTCGAACATGTCGCGAACACGGGCCGCGCCCACACCGACGAACATTTCGACGAAATCGGAACCGCTGATCGAGAAGAAGGGTACATCGGCCTCGCCGGCGACGGCCTTAGCCAGCAGGGTCTTACCCGTGCCCGGAGGACCCACCATGAGGACACCCCTGGGTATACGGCCACCGATGCGTTGAAACTTCTTAGGATCTTTGAGGAAATCGACGACCTCGGAGACCTCCTCCTTCGCTTCGTCGCAACCAGCGACCTCCTTGAAAGTGATCGAGCCTTTCTCGCGAGTGAGCATCTTGGCCTTGCTCTTACCGAAGCTCATGGCGCCCTTCCCCGCATTTTTCAGCTGACGGACGAAGAGGAAATAGAGCAAGCCGATGATGAGCAGAAAAGGAAGGAAGCTGATGAGAACATCCTGAAGGCCAGTACTGGCGCGCTTCTCTGTGAGCACTTCGCGCACGAGGAGAAAGTCGTCTTCAGTTAAGCGGCCACGAGCCGTGAAACGAATCTTCGAAGGGACTTCCGCTGCGGGCGCGAGGCCGTCTCCGACACTGGTAAAATCCGGATTAGTCATTTCACCGCTGATGACATAGCCATCACGACCGTAGGAAGGCTCGGGCTCCATGACACCGTCGTCGTCAGCGATTTGGCCGGCTTTCACAGCTTCGACTAGCTCGCTAATAGTGAGTTGCTTGACGTTGGTTCCCGCTCCGGGATTGGCGAACCAGATCGTTAATATAGCAGCAACGATGACCAGGTAGACGAGCAACACCTTAGGCTGAAAGCGCTGTGGTGAGCCGTTGTTACCGGGTTCGTTCTTCTTTGGCTTGTTGTTCTCTGATGACATAAATGGGTCAAAGTGGATTTGTTGTTTGGTAAGTCAACCTAAGAGCCTTCTTCGTTGAAGGCTGAATTTTGCAGCTTTCAGCAGGGGGGAAACCCGGCACCCAGATGACTTCTTCGGAGGCATTTAAGACAAGGGGGAGCGTTTTTCGTTCCGCTTGCGGAATATGGCGGTCAATGAACCAGTCTTTAAGCTTTTTCCGCCCCGGCGCACCGAGCGGCTGAAAGCGGTCGCCTGGTTGCCAAGCGCGTAGCTCAAAGGTCGGCTCGCCTTCGCAGGCAACAATGGCTTCAACCTGCGGATCGATCGAGCCAGATTCGATTTGCTGGCGCAGTTCGGCATCGAGCTCGACCACCTCGGCCGCGACGAGCGCGCCGGTGGAGAGAAAGACTGGCTCGCCCGGCTTCAAGGTGGCCGGTTGCAGCGCCTGATGCTGAGCAGACGCATCTTGGTGCTCCCAACTGAGCGTGTCGGCATCGATCAGGATAAAGTGTGCGCCTGCACTCATGCGGTAGTGTAGCCGATCGCTGCAGAGGGTCTCGATCAATAGATCCATGGCGGAGGCTCCGACAGAGCCGATCAGTTCGTGGCCGCTCAACCACTCGGCGAGGGCGCGGCGTAAGAGCGCGGTGGGCACGGCGCGAAGTGTGGCGCGAGAGAGCGTAGGCGCATGGCCGTAGGCGTCGGACAAATACTGACGAGCGAGCACCTCGAGGGCGGCGGCGTCTTCTTCGAGTAGACGACGACTGCGAGCTGCGCCCACAGATGGGTCGCGCCCGAGGGCATCAGCTAAATCAGGAATAATCTGTTGCCGTAGAGCATTACGCGCGATGCTGACATCGTCATTGGAGCGATCTTCGCGCCAGGGGATCGAGGTGGCGTTGAGCGCCATGCGGATATCCCCTGCTCTAAGATGCAAAAGCGGCCGAAGGTGCGTGGGTTGTCCGTCGAAAACGGCTACAGGGCGCGGCGCAGCCAGCCCGTCGGAAGCGCTGCCGCGGGCGATACGCTGGAGCTGCGTCTCGATGATATCGTCGAGCTGGTGGCCGAACACGATGTAGTCGCAGTGGTGGCTCTTGGCAGCTTTGCGCAAAAAGTCCAGACGGAGTGCGCGCGCCGTGGTCTCAGTAAACGCGGCCTCGTTGGCGGGGCGGCTGTCGCTCAAAAACGGGAGTTTAAAAGCTGCGGCGAGAGATTCGACAAAGGCGGCGTCGAGATCGGACTCCTCCCCCCGCCAGCGATGGTTATAGTGGGCAATATGGAGCTTGAGGCCGAGTTCTTCGGCACGCGCCACCAGTAAACATAGCATGAATACTGAGTCTGCCCCACCCGAGCAAGCGACAAGAACGTGCTCTGCTTGGCGAAGATGCACAGAGACTGACGGCTCGATCGCATCCGCCTCCATACGCTGACGTAGAGCGCTAGCGGCCTCTGGCCAGTTGATCTTCGGTGGAGTATCGGGCATTTCGGAGTCAAGTAGATCGAACTATCCAGAAGGAGGCGAGATTTTCAATCAACTGCGGTGCAAAGGGTTGGATTGCCGCCCTTAGCAGATCTGTCTAATCAAACTACGGTCGCCTGCAGACGGGACTCCAACCTGAAATCACGTGGCCAGATAGGTATGGCCGCGCAGTAGTTTGGTGTACTCGTCGAGCATACGGGTGCCCTCGCGGGGTTTAATCTGGTCGGCTTTGGTCGCTTGATCGATCAGCTTTTTCATACGGCGAGTGAGGATGTGGCCGTCGTATTGAGTGAAGCTGATCACATCGTTGACCGTGAAGCCTTTGATGCTGTCTTCGATGTAAAAGCCGTCTTCTTCGTCGTCTTCGAGGAAGACGTGCACCTCGTTGACTCGGCCGAAGAGGTTGTGCAAGTCACCCATGATATCTTGATAGGCACCGACCAGGAATACACCGAGATAGTAGGGCTCCTTGGGCTTGAGCTTGTGGAGACGGATGGTGTGGCGGATATCCTCGACGTCGGTAAAGGAAGAGACTTTACCCTCACTATCACAGGTGATATCTACAAGCGTGGCATCGACATCAGGGGACTCGTTAAGGCGGTGCAGCGGCGCGATGGGGAAAAGTTGCTGACATGCCCAATGATCAATTAGCGACTGGAAGACAGAAAAGTTACAGACGTATTGCTCGGCCATCATTTGCGGCAGGCTCTCCAGCTCCTCGGGGGTGTAGCCACCGTTTTTGGCTTGATCGCAAAGTTGCTGGCAAATCGCCCAGTAGAGGGCGTCGGCCTGCGCTCGCTCGGCCAGATTGATATATCCGAGACTGAACAGGTTGTTGGTCTCTTCTTTTTTTTGCTGCGCGTCGTGGTATCGCTCCAGCGGAGAAGAACCGTGATCGTCATCGAGGATAGCCTGTAAGTCGCGCAGCACGGGATTGACCTTTTTGCTCTTGGGAGCGGGCTTCGGCGGCACGGCAGTTTTGGAAATGCGGTCGCAGACTTCGGTGATTAAGATCGAATGCGGCGCGACGACCGCTCGACCGCTCTCCGTCACAATATCGGGCACATCGATCCCAGCATCTTGGCAGACAGTCTTAATATTATAAACCACATCACGCGCATATTCTCGCATCGTGTAGTTCATCGAGCTTTCGTAGTTACTATGCGAACCGTCGTAGTCGATGCCGAGACCTCCACCTAAATCCATCAGCTCCATGGGGAAGCCCATCTTCTTAAGCTCACAATAAAAGCGCGTGGCTTCGACGGTGGCTTTTTTAATAGTCTGGATGTTCGGCACCTGCGAGCCGATATGGAAATGTATCAGTCGCAGACTCTCTTTCAGCCCGGCACGTTTGAGACGCTTGCCGGCATCAATGATCTCTGGGCTGGTCAGACCAAACTTAGCATCCTCGCCAGAGGAGCTCGCCCACTTACCCTCACCGACAGTCGAGAGCTTAACCCGGAAGCCGATGTGTGGTGTGACGCCAAGCTTCTTCGAGATTTGGATGATACGCGCGACCTCGCTGAGTTGCTCGACGACCAGGTAAATCTCCTTCCCTAGGCGCAACCCTTGCAAGGCGAGACGGATAAACTCGTCGTCCTTATAGCCGTTGCAAATAATCAAAGATTTGGGGTCTTTATGCATGGCGAGTGCGATCATCAGTTCCGGTTTGCTGCCGCACTCTAAACCGTAGTGATAAGGCTTGCCCGCATCTTGGATCTCTTCAACGACTTCACGTAGCTGATTGACCTTGATCGGAAAGACGCCGCGATAGCGCCCGTCGTATTTCTCGTCTTTGATCGCCTCACGGAAGAGTTCGTTGAGCTGAATCACACGCGTGTGCAATAGATCCTGAATACGTATGGTGAGCGGCGGCTTGAGCCCTTTTTCCGCAGCCTCTTGGACGATGTCGTAGATCCGGATACTGCACTGGTCGCGCAGCGGATGCACTTGCATGAAACCTTGGGGATCGATCGAGAAGTACCCCCCGCCCCAACGCTTGAGGCCATAGTAGTTCTCCGAATCCTCGACAGACCAGGAGGGAGTTTTATCTTTACGCGTAGCTGTCATAATAAAATCCGCGCAAGTCAGCTTATGGTCGACAATGATAAAAGCCGCACGCCTATCATAACTATCTAAATGGTGAGCGTGCTAAGTGATCTCTGCGTAGGCTGCGGCTTTGAGCAGGGCTTCAGTCTGTGAGGCATCGGCAAGGCGAATCTTCAAGAGCCAGCCCTTCTGGTATGGGTCGCTATTAAGAAGCTCTGGTTCGGAGTCGACACCTTCGTTGATCTCTAGCACTTCAGCATCCAATGGCATACAAAGATCCGATGCAGCTTTGACCGACTCAACCACGCCGAAAGTATCACCTATGCTGAAAGACTCTCCTGCCGAGGGGAACTCGACAAAGGTGATGTCACCTAGGCTCTCTTGTGCGTAGTCGGTAATACCGACTGTTGCCGTGCCGTCTTCGTGGAGTTGGATCCACTCGTGGTCTTTGGTATAGAGAAGGGCTTCAGGTATTTGGCTCATTCAGTCTTAGAAAATAATGCGGCTTTTATGTAGAGACGCCTATTACTGGGACTCAAAGAACTCGATAATTTGCTCGATAATATACTTATGTTCAAGCGGTGAAATGTCGCCTGCCTCAAGTTGGCGATCTGCCTCGAGCGCTTGTTGCGCCATCCGCTCAAAAGGATCCGCGCCTGTAGATGTGGGCACGAGCTCGCTCTTGAGTTTGGTTTTCATCGTGCCGGGCTCGAGGTCGACGTAGTAGCCGAGGTCTTCTTTGAGACCGAAACGGATAAAGTTCTCTGCTTGGTCATTGGGAACCGGAGCGAAGTATTTGACGGCTGAGTTGTAGCCATTCTTTTCGAGACGAATCTCGTGAGTGACCTTACGAGGTAGCGAGATCTCCATCGGGGTGATGCCAGTGGCATCGCCGTTAATGTAAACGCTAGCCTCCGTAGGGAAGGAAAGGATGATAACTTTTTGGGGAGTTCCTCGGTCAAATGAAGCGCAGCCCGATAAGATGAGCGAGCTGAGACCGATGAAGACGAGGGAGACGAGGGAGAGGTGTGGGGAAACTTTCATGCCAGTGAGCTGTGTGTTTTTATTTAAAGATATAGTTTACCGCCCAGAGTAAATTGCGGTCAAGTCTTTAGCTAGGCCCTGAATCCGTGAGATAAACTTTCCCTGATCGATTACCTCAATTTTCTGCAGCCTAAGACTGCGATCGTCCACTTTTCTAGGATTTCAAACCTGGCAAGCCTCTGGTGGGTCGGATTCTCTTCGTG
>Ga0222632_1000283_pt1 | contig 30965 bp, 28 predicted proteins | sample AntAcemetageno46_FD_179828 | JGI IMG/M metagenome (GOLD analysis project Ga0222632, IMG submission 179828) | Saline water microbial communities from Ace Lake, Antarctica - #46 | ecosystem: Environmental > Aquatic > Non-marine Saline and Alkaline > Saline | place: Antarctica: Ace Lake | collected...
ATACTCAAATTTTTAGGATTATGCCATACCCAGAAGTAATTGGAAGCACCATAGATATAGAAAGGGTTCGAGCTCGTGCTAAACTTTTTTCTTTGTAATAAGTAAACAATGACCCCAGTACTCGTATCTGTGGACAAGGCGGGTGATCTCAAACTCGGTAAGCGTAAATGTCGTCTCCACAAGAAGGAAGATGTGGTGAAGGTTGCCAAGAAGTATGGTATCAACACTGAGAAGAAGACTGTCAAGCAGTTATGTGGTTCCATCAAGGCTAAGGCCAAGTCCAGCAACGATGGTATGAACAATGCCCCCCTCGCCAGGTTGTATCCCGGAGCTGCTAAGAAGCAGATGATTGCCAAGAAGCGTGCGGAAAAGAAGGCTCTCGACAAGAAGGCTGTCACCAACTTCATGAAGGCTATGGTCACGACATCCAAGAAGGCTATGCCCCTCACCAAGGAGGAAGGTATCAAGCGTATCAGGGCGATGAAGGGTCTCTCTAGGAATGCTAAAATGAGGCTCGTGAACCGCCTGAATGCGGGAACCATGTCACCTCGCCGTGTCGTTAAGGTTGCCCGTGAACTTTCCAGGTTGAACGTCGCAGCGTATCGTATTTAATTGTCATCGTTGCTAAGGTCATTATATATCTTCTCTTCAGTGTCATAGAAGGCTTTGCCATCTCCAATCATCATTTCCCTGACAGTTTCATAGAGGACTGTTGAGAGTGCGAACTTGTAGGCGAGAAATCCTATAAATGTAACTCCATAATCAAAGTCAAACGCAAAAGGTGCGTTATTCCACGACACTTCAAAAGCAGCAGCACTCAACGGTGCTAAGAACTCCTTCTGAAATGCCGACTTTTCAAATGTATCTACTCGATCACATAGAAGACTTACATACACATAGGATGCAGTAGCCCCGATGACCGCAGACACACCTTGATCGGCACCCTGTGCGATGAAGTATGAGGCACTCAGTGCAGAACCATACCCGAGCGTGGACTTCTTTAGTGTATTTTTGAGTCGAATGTATTCGGTAGGGTGTGGTTTAGAAAGAGCATATGTGAGGGACATGCTATACTATACGAAACACACTTAAAATCTTTATACAAGTTATAGTAAATGCCGTGCCCACGGTGTAGGAAGAAATGTGGGGTTCCGATTGATTGTAAATACTGTGAAGGGAGTTTTTGTCCGAGGTGTATCGACTTATCGAAACACGACTGTCAGGGTGCGGACATCAAGAAGATGAAGCAACGTCTGGAACTTGAGCAAAAGTTAGCATTCGAACCACCGTCGAAGTGCTTAAAGATTTGATGCATCTATTAATCAGCGTGGGAGGTGACATGCACTCATAGCTCAGTGGTAGAGCGCAAGCTTAGTAAGCTTGAGGTCAGGGGTTCGAAACCCTTTGAGTGCATTTTTAAATATGAGTTCCTTATTTAAAAATGTTTACACTTAAGGAATATAATACTATGATTGATAGATGTCTCTCGGGGTAAAGAAACTATCATATGATTCTATTATTCCTACTCGCGGCTCCGAATGTGCTGCTGGTTATGATATCTATGGGAATATGGATTGTATTATTCGCTCGTCGGAACGCGGGCTTATCTCCACGGGGATCGCAATTGTTTTACCACCAGGGGTATATGGACGAGTTGCACCTCGATCCGGTCTCACCGTTAAACATGGTATCCAAATTGGAGCGGGTGTCATTGATCCAGACTATACGGGTGAAGTCAAAGTCGTTCTCTTCAATCATGGGGACAAAGACTTTGAGGTTAAGAAAGGTGATCGCATCGCTCAGCTCATTCTTGAGAAATGTGATACGCCCCCAATCGAAGAAATTAACATAGTAGAAGAGACTGATAGAGGATCAGAAGGATTTGGATCTACGGGTAAATAATATAGTGGAGAGGATAAATAAAATAATGACCCCAATCACGATGTAATAATTTATATTCAATTCCTCCTCGGTTTTGGTTTTGGTTTTGGTTTCCTCTTCGGTTTTGGTTTTGGTTTTGGTTGATATGGCACCAAAACAGTTTTCAGAAGTAACAAATTCATCTTTTTCTTCTTCGGTGCACGCATCAGGGTTTTTACAAAACTGACATGATTCACCTTCTTTGCATTTACAACATTGTTTTAAAGAATCTTCTGGGAATGATATATTTTCAGTGGGTGCCATGTATCCAGATTTACAAACATCTTCACTGACTGCCTGACACCCTTCAGGGATTATTTCGATGCCACGCATTGTTCCATCGGGCTCCTGGATTTCAATTGTATCTGCACCACAATCCATTTTATATACTCTAATATTTTATTTACAAAACCAGAAATCCTCCGGTTGAGGCATGAAAAGTATACCTTGACCCATAGTCATATACAATTTAGCCTTATCTATATTAGGGTAAGAACACAATAACCACCTCTCCCAGTATTCAGCCCTAAAGAAATCTTCCCAGTCCTCTTTGGAACTTTCATTGATTTTCAACATCCCCCTATGTATCTCATACTGATCCCTTTCTATTCGCAGCTTCTTAGGCATGATTGCCCCCTTCCTAAGAAGATGTGCGCGCATGAGTCGTGCATTACCATGATCTGTGTAATGCTCAATACGTTTTTCACCAAAATCGACAACTCTCTTACTTGGTAAGGTAACTCTATACTTGTGAGTGATTGATGGACTGGGTTGCAATACGACGTGCATATGATATCATATAAGGAATTAAATTGATAAAAAAAAATGCTCGAATATACATCCCTCGATGGTATCAAAATCCAAGTTGGACAAAATGCAAAAGAAAATGATGAACTTACCCTCTCGAGTAGTCCACATTATTGGTGGATGCATGTAGCGGGGTGTTCCGGGGCACACGTTGTGGTATGTCATGAGGGTGACCAACTCCCCAAAGAGACAAAGAAGGATGCGATGGTCCTAGCGGTGCATCACAGTCAAGCACCAGATACGAAGATGTCGCGTGTTGATGTCACTAGGGTTGAACATGTCGTGTGGTTGCGACAAGCGGGAAAAGTCAAACTCGTGGGGGAGGTCATGGAACTCGCGATTTTTATGAGACGAGAGAAAGAACGACTTAACCGCGTTATAAAATCTTTATAGTTAGTATGAAGATTGCTTTTATATTTATAGTAAAGGATGGTCAGGACTATCTACAAAAAAATATTGATGAAATAAAAAAGTTTGATCAAGATATTTATGCGATCGAAAACAACAGCATCGATGATACTAAAAATATATTGCTACATGCAAATCTTAAAAGAGTAATTTGTCTCGATATTGACAATAAAAACTCTGTAGAACTTTGTGAAACAAATGAAAATTCCAACTGTTCAAAGCGGACGAGACGCCTGGCCTATATTCGACAGCAGGGTTTAGATGCTGTGATGAGTTCGGGAATTACATATGATTATATATGTATGCTAGATATGGATTTTATAGAATTTGATAAAGAACGACTCATGGATATGTTCATGCATATGGAGAAAAATAAGGACGTGGATGCTTTATTTGGGATGTCGAAAACGGCTACGACTGGTTTACCTTATGATATAGGTGCCGTGGAACCCATCACTAAACTTATACCAATTGTTTTAAAGATGAGTCGTTATGTTGAAGTCGATTCAGCTTTTAGTGGTGTTGGTATTTATAGATATTCATCTATCCGTGATGTAGGTGCTAAGTATGACTATAAACTGATAAATGACATTGAGCACAAACATTTCAATGGTTATTTAAACAAAAAACTAGTGGACGTAAAATTCAACCCTATATATAAAACGAGTTCATTCGAATTGGAAATGTATATGATTATTTTTATTATCGTTTCTTGTATTTTACTCTATTGTCTTCTAAGTAAACTTGTGTAGTATCTATTGGGATTTTAACTTCGACGTGATCCATCTCGAAGCAGCACTGTGCGTGACCATCGTAGGTTCTTTCACAAGCCTTGCAGTAATAAAGGGTGGGAGTATCCATATGTATATCCATAATTGAAAATGGTACTTAGGTTTAACATAACATTTTCTGTGTATGAATCTTACGAGCTTCCTCCCAACGACCGGACATCTCGATTAACCTCTTCGTCTGTGTTTTCATTCTAAATAGTGACTGTCCGTTTCGTAAATTCTTAAATGCATTCTCTACTGTTTTATTTGTGATACTCACACGACCCACCTTGTAACGCTTGAGTTCATCCTCAAGGTTGATTACACGCTTCTCTGTATCTGAAAGCTGTTTTTGTAGACTGTTGATGATCACTTTGTGTTTTTTAATTTTTGGGTCGTTCTCTAGTGCCTTGATGATACGTTTCTGTTTCTTAATTTTCGCATTTTTCTTCTTGACGACCTTGTCTATCTCTGGTCCAAGATCGATTACAAACTTGGACGTTTTTCGGGGTCGTGAGGAAGATTTTACCATTCTATGTATTTTTTTACTTTTTCGTCTTTCACTTAGTTACCGAATGCGACACCAGCCATACCATTCTTGATACGAAGAATGTTATAGTTGACCGCATAAACCCTATGAAGATGGTTACCACCGGTAGGCTTGTTCAACACAAGCTTCGCATTATCTATGCGTGAGAAGTTTAGTGACCCAGTTGGCTGCATTTTGCTCATGGTCAAACAGAAGGGCCAGGAGTAGGTTGGGAGATCGTCGATGGTACTATCGGGGAGATCTGTGCAGTGCATCTCGGGCACTACGTCGTGATGGTACACATTGGATGTATTTTCAAAAAGGGTGGTACCATTAATGTAAAGGGATGATGTATTGAAAGTGTATTCATCAGCCCAAGAACTTCCAGTTGCCTTAGCTGATACAACGTGAAGAGACTTCACGGGGTGGTTAAAGTAACTGAGATCGATTTCGGTATCCGTCTTGTTAGCCATTTGATATTGGGTCTGTGTGATAAGAAGTTCATGGTCGGTATCAGTGAAATATTTGCGTTCATCTGTATCAAGGTAGATGTAGTTACCATAGACCTTGGGGGTTGAAGCGGCGGTATAACCATCGCGGCACTTCACACGGATTTCGACATCATGATACTGCAGTGCAACCAGTGGGAGAGACTTGGTCCAGTCTTCACCGAAGAAGAAAGGAATCATATAGTAGTTACCAGAGTGGTTCTGTTTCCGGTTGTTCGTGGTTACAGCGAAAGAAGCCTTAGCTGCCGAGTCGCGCATGAGAGGGTTGTGGACACCTTGAATGTAAAGGGAGTCCAGTTGTGTGACCTTTTGACCACCGATCCAGAGTTGGAATTCAGTAGGACTCGCCGCATCTGATGAGAATAGACCATCAGTATTAGTTTGGACATTTGAAATATTGGTATCCTCGATCCAAATGTAGCTCATGAGGTCACCCTTAGAGCGAATGGGAATTGTAACCTCATTGTTCGCATCAAAGGTACCGATATAATCCATACGTTCGGGTTTCATGGCGAAGTTGGTGTAACGTTTGTAGTTCTGACGGAAGAAGCTGACTTGTGGGTCACCTGTGATGTACACATCCTGAGCACCGATGGACACGAGCTCAATTAAAGCGGCAGACATTTATTAATAAATGATATTAAAATTTTGGCTCATTATAAACACATGGTGGTATTCCAAGCATTGACTTGGGAAGCGAGAGATACAGATGATGAACATCTTATCAGTATCTTGGGTAAAACTGAAACTGGTAAATCAGTCTGTCTGACGACAGTTTTTGAACCCTATTTTTTTGTAAAATTACCTCGTGGTACATCCCAACAGGATGTGAGGCTTCTGTATAACGACATCGAAAAACTTCGTCCAGATCATGTCACGAGTTACAGTCTTACACAACAGAAGGATGTATGGGGATTTCAAAATAATGAAAAATTTACCTATATGCGTCTAAATTTCAAAACCCTGGTGGACCGGAGAAAGGTAAATTCGATATTCATGTACAATGGTTCATTCAAAAGATATCATGTATATGAATCGAACCTTGACCCTGTCCTGAGATTGATGCACCGAACCGGAATTCAATCCACTGGCTGGCTTGATACCGGTACTGTATGTACACGGTCTCATCTTGCTGACGTAAACATTGATCTTTGGTGTAACGACTGGTCAACACTAAAACCTGTAGAACGTGATGAAATAGCTCCATTTGTAGTGGCATCAGTTGATATTGAATGTAATAGTTCTACTGGGAAGTTTCCAGATGCTAACATTCCCGGGGATGTGTGCTTTCAAATCGCAGTTTCTCTTTGTAAATTTGGTAGTGATGAACCATATGAACAGACGTGTCTATGTTATAAAAAAACGGAAGGTCCATATGTGATGAGTTTCGATACTGAACGTGAAATGATCGAGGCATTTCAGAAGTATATTCGTGAGAAAGATGTAGACATCATCACAGGTTGGAACATTTTTGGGTTTGATCTTGAATACATTTACAAGCGAGCGTTATTGACTAAATGTTCATCATCTTTTTACAATCTTGGGAAGTTGCGTGATACCCCAAGTGAACTTTTACTGAAACAATTAAGTTCGAGTGCACTAGGTGATAATTTATTGAAACTTCTTCCAATGTCTGGAAGGTTCATTTTTGATATGTTTCACGAAGTGAAGAAAGGGTACAAATTAGACTCATACAAACTCAATGAAGTTTCAAAGCTGTACCTTGGAGATCAAAAAATAGACATGTCCCCAAAGGAGATGTTTGCACGTTACCTAGAAGGTGACCCGAAAAAGCTGGGTGAAGTAGCTGAATACTGTATCAAAGATACTCTCCTTCCACATAAACTCATGAAAAAACTGTGTACTCTATTGAACCTTTTGGAAATGGCGAAAGCGACGTGGGTTCCATTATGCTTTCTAGTAGAACGTGGTCAGCAGATAAAAGTGTTCAGTCAGTTAACGAAAAAGGCTCGCGAGTTGGGGTACATGGTTCCGACAATTAAATATGGATCTCTACCGGAAGAGCCATATGAGGGTGCGACGGTTTTGGATGCACAGAAAGGTGCGTACTACACTCCAATCACTGCGTTGGATTTTGAAGCACTGTACCCGTCAATCATGATGGCGCATAATTTATGTTATTCTACATACGTGATGGATGATCGCCGCTATGGGAATATCCCCGGGGTGACGTACGAAACATTTAAGATTGGCGAAAAAACGTATAAATTTGCCCAAGATGTACCGAGTCTTCTACCCAGTATTCTTTTAGAACTCAAACAGTTTCGAAAAAAAGCCAAGAGGGATATGGCGGCTTCCACTGGTGCTATGAAGGAAGTGTACAATGGTAAACAACTCGCGTACAAGGTATCTATGAACTCGGTGTACGGTTTCACGGGGGCTGGGAAGGGTATATTACCATGTGTACCAATCGCATCAACAACAACTTGCCGTGGTCGTGAGATGATTGAGGAGACGAAGGTGTATGTAGAGGCGAATTTCCCAGGGGCGAAAGTGAGATACGGGGACACTGATTCAGTAATGGTTGAGTTTGATGTGGGTGGTCGAACAGGTGAGGATGCTGTGAAGTATAGCTGGGAAATTGGTGAGAGGGCTGCGGAAGAGTGTAGTGCCCTCTTCAAAAAACCAAATAATTTGGAACTTGAAAAGGTATATTGGCCTTACTTCTTGTACTCAAAGAAGAGGTATGCCGCAAAATTATGGACACGGAACAAAGATGGGAATATGAACATGGATTATATTGATATCAAGGGACTTCAAGTTGTTCGTCGAGATAATACACCCCACGTGAGAGAAGTGTGTAAGGAGCTTCTCGATGTAATTCTCACATCCAATGATCCGGGACCACCGAAAGAACTGGCGAGGGAGAGAGCGATTGAATTACTCACCGGTGATATTCCAAATGATAAACTTATATTGAGTCAGTCACTTTCCGATACTTATAAAGTAAGTGGTATGCCGGTATCAGTCAAAAGCCCAAATAGTGTGAATATCAACCAATCACATGTACAGGTCGTGGTTAAGATGCGACAGCGTAAACCCGGATCGGAACCACAATCTGGGGATCGCGTACCATATCTTCTCACAAGAACGGACAACCCAAAGGCGAGAGCTTTTGAAAAGTCAGAAGATCCCAAATATGTAGAGGAGCATGATATACCCGTAGATTATCTATACTACTTTGAGAACAAATTCTTGAATCCCGTATGTGATCTTCTCGACCCTCTTTTTGAAAATACTAAACAGGAGATATTCGGTGAAATCATAGAGCAGCATCGACCCGTAAAGAAAAAACTAGGACCAGCTTTGAGTACTATGAAAAAAGAACAGCTCATAGAAGAGTGCAAAAAAATAGGTCTCGAGGACACTGGGAAAGTTTCAGAATTACGAGAGAGGATTAAAGCATCGAGAGTGAAAAAACAAGATTCTATTCAAGACTTATTTAAAAACTACGAGCAAATGGTTAATAAGGAATGAGTCTCTATGGCAGGATTACAGACATTGTCGAGGAAGAAATCAATCAACGACTTGTCGTGATGATGAATGAATATGTTAATATCATCTCTAAAAAACATGGGATTTCTACTGAGTTACTCTTGAAAGATATACCCGAGCCTTTTACCGGAGCGATATGTAAGGGAATAAAAAACGATGGTCACCGATGTCAATTTAAGGGTATATATGAAGGGTATTGTAGACATCACACAAAAAATCAAAAACGTGGTGAATTAATGAGAATTCCTAGGACAACTAGTCATATACATGGACCCGATCAGATGTATGTTAAGGGGTGTCCAGGTTGTGAAATTTCGAATGAGCTTATAGATTTGAATACCATGATTGGTAATGAGTAAATCTGGAATTCTACTAACATCAATAAACACCTTCTATGACGACGAAAAGAACCGAACTAAATTAATTACCGTTTTAGATAAATCGACAGGTATTTCATTACGAAATCTCGAATGGTTCATCACAAACTACGCAAAAAAAAATAATACATCCTTCAAGACTAATAATGGAAAATTATTCACAGTTCATTGTGCTTATAAATCGAGTCTTGATGGGTACAGTAAAAAACTTTTCGACCCATTCTGTCGGTCAGAAAAGTTTGCGTATACAGTTCCTGGAACATCTCATGAAATTCAGACAACTCTCGCACAGTTGAATTTCATCAAATGGTGTATCAAGAATAACATCATCGACTATATTAGTGATAATAAGAAATCTTTGTTTAACAAACAACCCACCTAAAATTGTATATGAGCTCTACCATTCCTGATTATCATCATATTGTAACTTTTTGCTATGATTATAAACTGCTTGGGAAAATAAATCGGATCAATCTTAAATAGACTGATGTAATTATCGTCAAAATCAAACGTCCCGTGCCTTCCATCATACTCTAGTTCCACAGACACGTATGCATCTTTCACTGTACTGAAATTTAAATGACCGGAGGGTCGTAATTCATCCGGGTGTAGTGCAAAACTATACATGTTGATGTTACGAAAATTGGGGGAACGTTTGTGGTATAAGTTTGGTAAAGAGGCGGATAAAAACATATTAGAACCAGTGGTTTTGTCTAATATTTTTTCACCATCACATTCAAGTGTTATAAATTTTTGTTTTGAGTACATCAATGGAACATTCTTTTTAGCTCGAACCCATTTATTGAAAATAGCTGGAGGATACTGTATCGTGAGTTGTGTTAGTAGAAATTGAATATTGTTATTTCCACTAGCTGTTAAGAATGCATTATCTAAATACTTTTTTATTCGGGTAATGTTTTCTGTCTCTGTCGCGTTAGTGGTTCCATCGAGACTTGCATCTTTTAATGTATCTAATAAATACACGTGGTAACCACCCCAAATGGTATTGAGATTAGTCTGTTGTAGTAGGTTAGTAACAATAGTATTGTGGGCATTCGCGTCTGCAGCAGTCTCAAGACTGGTTAGATCAGATAATACACTTGTAGCTGTAGTAGATACGGTATCCAGGTAATTGACGAGATTAGTAATTATAGAACCGTGACTTGTGGCACCACTCCCTGTACCTGGTACAATATCTCGCAAACCAAGCAGTGTAAAGTAGTCTACTCCCCAAATATTCAGTGATAATAATCCATCTATAACCTGACTCTGTTGGAACTGACTATACCCCGACATAATACCTTGAGTTCCTGCTGATGCTTTGAATGCATTTATGTAAGCACTATCGTTCCCAGATGGGGTACGCAAGAAATTCAAGAGACTAATTTCTACATCGGTCCACTCCTGTAAAGAGAGTAGACCAAGTATAAGTGGTTCACGGTCTGCTGCTATGGCTGTTGGTAATAAATCAAGTATTCCATTCACACCGCCGATTAAGACATTGAGTCTAAATTTGAGTGTCGGTATTACACGGGATATCAACTGTACGTATGATTTAAAAGCAGTGATAGTGATATCTCTACCTGGAGACCCAGGTAGAAGAGAAGTTAAACTATTCACGAGTATAAAATTTTTATTGTTCCATACGGGCTTCGTAAGTAACGTCGTAACTCGATCCTGTCGTTGTTGGAGTGTTTCATTTGGGAAATCATCCAAACTGGTTTTCACCTCTGTTTTTAATTCATCAAAATAAACTTTTGCACCATCAAGAAATTCTTTGAGTTTATTAATAGTGCTAATTTGTTCCACTGCCCCAGGTTTGAAACTATCTAGACCAGTTAAGTAATAACTAGCTACTCCTAGGTAAACACGAAGTCCTAATATGAGTAATTCCTCTATGTCTGTCGAGGGTGAAGTTTTCAATAGTTTTAACAAATCAATTTGTTCCGATCCCCAAATAGTCGGATTGTCGAGGATATTATCTATGATTTCGTTACGTTGGACACCGGTGGTTCCATGAATACTAAGTAATTCTTCATCTACACGAGTCTGTACATCATTAATTTTTATGGGTATAGTACCAATATATTGCTTGAGAGTGTTTACGCGCAGCTGATCGTCGCCAGATTCAGTAAGTAAAGCATCCAAGATGCTAGTTTGTCCTGTATCACCCCAATAAATACTTTGACGTATCACATCTATACTAGCTTTTCGTTTGTCTACATCTGCTTCACCTACGAGCGAGTCTAATGCAACCCCTATAACACCCCCCCATATGGGAATTTGTTTGAGTGTAATAAGGGTTCTAAGCTGAGTTGGTGTATAATTATCAAGTTTGTGTAATTTATCCAAAATGGACAGATGTTCACCTGTCCACTTACCAATTTTTTTAGCTATAAAAAAGAGTTCCTTAACACAGTTTTTGAAATCCAATTTAAAGTTACCTATTTTAGATTCTGGTTCTATTAAGAATGTATTTCTTTGGTGCTGCTCAAATAAAATTTCTAAAGGTTTACTCTGTAGCATACAACGCTCTACTGTGTTCAAGTGAACGAGGCTTAAATTGACATTAAAATTGCTCAATTCAAGTTGTCGAGTCAATCTATTGTTTGCTTCTGGGTCCCATAATGTATCATTAAATTTTTCCTGTGTTGCGAATATGACATCAATAGTAGGTCGTAGCTTTATACGGAGCATCAACTCTTGATCATGTATAGAACACAAAGGAAACCCATGTCTCGGGCGTCGGTGAAAATAGAATGGAATTTGTATTCTATATTCATCTGTACTAAATGGGTCTACCCCTTGCGTGTTGTATTGTCCATCGTAAAACTCCTGTAGAAACTCACGGTCCGAACTCCCTTGAAAATGTTTACCATGTAACACATCTATACTGGACCTATATGATTCGGGTATGTTCAATTCCCGTTCTATGAATATATCATCTGATGTGATTGTATCAATTTTATGATCACCTATAAATAAATCGATATAGTCAATCACAGAAATTCCAAATATATCGACAGGAAAAAGGTTTGATGCAGCACCCTCAATAAGACCCGGAATGGAATTAGGATCGGCTACAAATGAGAGAGTTATCTCTTGTAAAATATCACCATATTTTTGAGGAATTTTAATCTCTAAGAAGTCATCCGTGTACACCCCTTCCGGAAAGGAAATTTTATAATTCTCGGTTGCGTAGTTTGTATACTTACTAAACCTTTTGGTAAAAAAAGAGAATGACGGGTCGACACTTAAAGATTTGTTTGATTCACCCAGTGCTGCAATCTGGACTCGACCTGCCATATAATACTATGTACCATTAATATTTTAAGCCAGATAATCCACTCGAATAGTGTAGTATATTGTAACTCTTCACATAAATTTGAACCTCCGTGATCTCATCATCTTCCGCTGAATACGGATCTGAGTAATCTAATTTGATCTGACATTTCTGATCGATTATACGACTGAAATTCAAATGCCCCGATGGAGTATTATCCAGTGGGTAAAGTGCGAAAGAATAACTTGCAATTTGATCTCTGGTTGGTAATTGAGAGGATGTTCCATCAAGGAATGAAACATCTCCACCTATACCAGATAGAGCATTTGTTAGAGAATTTTCGTGTACTAATTTTGAAAAAGATTCATTGAATAATGTTGTATTGTTCAATGTCATTCCCAATTCTTTAAATTTTGTATTGAGCATATACTGAATCAATTCTTTATCATCTTGATACGAAAACTTCCTTGATTTCTTTCCCGCTATGAAATACAATGTTTTGATTGGATGCTGAAAACGTAAAATAATTTCATCTTCATCTTTGGTCCTCGGTATATCATGTCTTCTCAACTGCATCTGTGTAATTAACTGGTCAACTGGGGCACTTTTTAAATAATTCAATTCATCCTCACCCAAGTAGGCATACGTTGGTAAAAGAGACGCTGTTTGTATATTCGCTTCTATATCATTTTCATTTATATATGGTCGTAAAAGTTTATCGAGACTTTTGAATTTTATTCGAACATAACAATCATGTTTATCAAGTTTACATAACAATACAGAAGCTGGTAAATTATTATAAAAGTAAAATGGTAAATCAATATACATTTGTCTCAAGTTCCATTCACCGGTACTATTTTTACCATATGGTTCTTCCTTTGCAGTTGTTAGAGGGACGATACTATCTCTAAAATTATAATCACTCGCATGATATTTATGGTATAGATAAATCCAATCACCTGTAAGTCTTTCTATGTGTGTCCCCCCTATAAAAAGGTCAGCGTGTTCGATCGCATGGATACCAACATTGGGTGTGAATGGGTCCTCATCTGCGATTGTTTCCTCTGTGAGTACTTTGCAAAAGAACTTATACCGGAGTGTTAAGTTCGTTAAAAGATCACCCATATCCACTGGTATGATACAAGTTGTCTCCTGGCCGAATCTAGCATCGAGTAGTGGATTTTCTCTCACATCAAATGCAAATTTTGTATGATATTTAAAAATACCAGAAAAATGAGAATATGTGGGACTTCCTGTGATGTGTATATCCTGAGTTCCTAAAGTACCCAGTCGCAGTCTTCCTGCCATCTCTACTTAATTATACGTTTTGTTTTTAAGTCTGCAATAAAAAACCATTATTGAATACTAAATTTTTGTACCCTGTGTAATACATGTGAAACTTATATTCTGGGTTTTCGATACGCGATCCATTCCCAAACTGGAGACCTATATCATCAACCATTTCCATATAAAATTTGGTCTTTTCTGAATTTAGTGTGGAAAAATCGAGAAACCCTGAGGGTGTGGTACTCTTAGGGAACAATGCGAAATTATAGCTGTAAATGTAATTAAGTAAATAATTGGGTGAAGGTGGTTCAAATGCATACGTCCTTGTTACATCAGTCGCTGAACGCGCTAATCTTGAACGTAAAGGAACATAACTGAAAAAATACTCTCTATCATTGTTCGATACATTTGGAATACGTTCATCATTTAATATGAAATAAGCGCGTTTTAGGAGATGTGGTTCACCCACATCTTTGATCTGTGAGCGAGTAAAGTTGAAACGATTTGCAGTCGTTGAATAGAACCATTTATTGATATAATCGGCTCTTTCATCGGGTAAACTTCGATACTCCTCTTCATCTTCATATCCTTCATACCTAAAGAACCAGTGAAAACACTTGACGGGAACTCGTGGTTCCAATTGTAGTACAAATTCTCTTTTTTGTGGTTCGAGGGGAATGGTCGAATGTCTGAATACAAAATCATATACGAATTCTCTATTGGGTCCCATGAAATATAATCGTTCTTCTGGGGAAATTGTAATTTCTTCGGTAATGACTTTGAAAACCGGTATTCGCTTCACTGGTGGTTTTTCGGGTAGACTTCGAGAAATACCATTATCATCTACGCGCTGGTTATAGAGGGTGAAGAAGGATTGTTTGAAAAATTCAATTTCGAGTGTAATTTTCTGATTATGTATAGCACATAGAGGGAATGGTGCTTTATTTTGAACATTTTCTGAATAAATATCACCCGCATAATTATGTGAAAAGAAGAATGGTATATGGATATAAAGTTGATTACTTTGTGCTGCCTTCTGACCTGATGGCTGACTCGTCTCACCACCAACGATATTTCTATTATAGAGTGTGTTTGCAGCCATTTTCTGTGAATCGTTTGTATACAAATTATCATGAATTATACACCAATCCGCTGTTATTTCTTCGAGTGTCTGAGTATCCACTTTAAATTTGATATTCTTGATTATTTTCCGACCAAGTAGTTGCATATCCCACGCCCAGTTCGCGATTTCAGGTAGTGTAAAAGTGGGTGGGGTGTGAGTTCCATTGACGATACCTTGGACAATATCAGGGAGAAGATTCAATACACCTGAATTAATATCACTCGAAATTAAACCATTAATTTGTGAATTAAGTGTGATTGTATCAGTCCCGTCAAGTACACGAAATATGTCCGGAGTAAACGCGTAATTATTTGGATCAATTCCTAATGTAGTAACTAGTTCACTCCCCGGTTTTACTCTACCAGATATAATATCTAATAGAGCGACATATACATTAATGGGTGTACTGGTAAACAATCCCTCGGGAAATAACGTGATAAGTAAAGTATTAAACTGTATTTCAAACGATAAAAAGGATTCAAAATTAGGAAATGAGAAAATAGGGAGGATAACCCCGACTGTATTTGGAGCACCTGCGAGCCACCATTCACTAAACGTTGGATACCCGAATTCCGCCAATGTTTTACCACCAAATAAAACTTTCTGTGTCGTATCATTGAATGTAATATCCTCATAATTCCAATCAGGTAATTCCATTTGGATCCATATATTATTTAAGAGATCCCCCATGTTCTGTGGTTTCAATTCGACACGAACCGTTTCACCGAAAGGCCACGAAGCTGAAACTTCGGCGTTTACTGTGTGTACATTATGATACTTCCGAAATTCTGCGTGTCTCATATGGTCATTGTATTTAAACAATGATTCTTCAGGGTCTTTGGAAAGGAGGTGTGTATCCTGCTTTCCAATAGCTTTGAGGGAAATTTTAGCAGCCTCACCCATATCTATCTACTGCTCACATATTTTTAATATCATTCTTCCACATCGTAATGTGACTCATCTTCAACATCTTTTCTAGATCCTCCTTCGCCTGCTCCGCCTCCGCCATGAGCGCTTTGACGCGTTCATCTGTGTATTCAACTGTCCTCGTGTTGAGGAGGTAGTCCAAATTCCCATCAATATTGGGAAAGATCGAGGACATCTCTGTCTCGAGTTCAACCTTCTTCCTTTTGAACACTATCAACTTCCCCTCGATGACCATGGATACAAACTTCGATTTATGGTCACACATATCCGCCCGCTTCTCAAGGACATCGATGAGGTGTGCCTTCCTCATCTTGTAATGTTCGAGTCGGAGATCGATAAAGTCTTGGAGAATTTCCTCGGGACTCGCGTACTTGTGAATACCTTTAGTGGGATGAAAGAGGTGCATATTGGATACACGAAACGTCTTCCTCAACTTTAGATCCTTGAGAAGATCCTTACCCACATACTCAGTAATTTCAAAGTGAACATCCTCAGTCGTCGAGTTATTGGTGTACCCCCCAATCAACTTCTTTTCAACGAGACCATCCAGATACTCCTTGTAATCTTGTGTCCATCTACCTGGTGGGAGTTCAGTTACCACAATGTTACTTCCAGACCAATTCCAAACACCTTCCATCATCCATGTATCCTCTTCCTTGTGGACAACCCCCTTGAAACCCCTGAACCAAGGTCGCATACTCACGAATTCGTCCCCCTTGAGATATCTCTTAATGTTTTCCTTGATATCATCTGGGTTGAATGGAGGTACATAGCAACTGAAACCTGTACCGATACCTTCCGTTCCATTGACGAGGACCATTGGTAGAGTGGGCATGTAAAATTCTGGTTCAATTAACCGACCATCATCGTCCAGGTAATTGAGAATAGCATCATCTCTAGGATCAAAGATCTTTCTCGCATCCTTGGTAAGTTTCGTGAAGATGTACCTCGTTTGAGACGCATCCTTACCACCCATGAGTCTCGTACCGAATTGACCACAAGGCTCTAAAAGATTGATATTGTTCGACCCCGTATAGTCATTCGCCAACTTTACGATCGTATCCGCTAGGGAAACTTCACCATGGTGGTACGCACTCTTCTCAGCCACAAATGCCGCCAATTGTGCAACCTTCATCTCATCCTTGAGATTCTTCTTGAAGCACGCGAACATCACCTTCCTCTGTGAGGGTTTGAGACCATCCGCCATATGTGCGATAGACCGCTTGAGATCTGCGAGACTGAAATTGACCAAGTCCTTGTGCACAAAATCAGAGATGTCCAATTGCTTCACACTCCCATACGGGACTTCGAGTTGGTCAGCATCTTTCGCAGTGTTCTCCAAAAGCCATAACTTCCTCGCGTCAGCCTTCTTCTTATCAAAAGCGAGAACAATTGAATCGTCTGTCATCGTATCCACATCGAATTTTACCGTGAGGTCCTGAATCTTCTTGAAGTATTCCCGAGCTTCAGCTGATGTAGAAGTACCGAGACCCTTATAGTACTTAATCTTCCACCCCTGTTTCCCATCTCCATACCAGGTCCTAAACGCTGAGTCTGTGTAGAAGGACTTGATTTGTGAAGCCTTCGTAGCTTTGATGATCGGGGTCACCATACTCACAACAAATCCAAGTTTCAAAAGACTGGGCCAGAAATAATGAATCATGTTGAGGATGAGACCCTTGATATGGGATCCATCATTATCAGCATCTGTCATGATCATTAAACGCCCATAGCGAAGATCGGAGACAGTCTTATATTCCTTACCCTGTTGGAGTCCCAAAATCTTCTTGAGATCATTGAACTCCTGGTTCGATGTCAGTTGGGCCACTGAGACATCTCGGACATTCTTACACTTACCACGGAGAGGGAAGACACCATAGTTGTCACGACCCACAACCGAGATACCTGCGACCGCGAGAGTCTTTGCCGAGTCACCTTCTGTGACGATGAGGGTACAATCCTTTGAGTGTGCTGTACCAGCTTTGTTCGCGTCATCCAATTTGGGAATACCGGTAATCTTAGACTTGCGTGCTCCATCGGACTTTTGAAGTTCCTTCATCTCCTTAAACCTGGAGAGTGCCAGGAGTTCCTCGGCGATTCCAGTCTTGAGTGCGTTCTTGATAAAACTTTTAGGTGCTTCAAACTTACTCCCAAAACTTTGAGACTTGGAGGTACACTCAGACTTCACCTGACTAGAGAATGTTGGGTTCTCGAGGGTTGCCTTAACAAAGATAGTAAAAGTATTCTTAACTTGTTGAGGTTTCAACTTAATCTTCTTCGCCATTTCATCGATGATACCGTTAGCGATAAGGTTCGCAGCGTGGTCGACATGGGTTCCACCCTTGTTCGTACAGAGTCCATTCACGAATGAAACTTGTTCCATACCATTTTCAGCGGGTCCGATACACACTGACCATCGGTCGGTGTTTAATGAGTACACATCTTCGACACCTTCATGCATCTTCGCATAGGTCTCGAATGTTTGTTTGGTGAGAACGTCCTCGTTGAATTTAACTTTACAGTTTTGTGTGGTACAGATGTTCGCATCCCATACCCTCTTTTGGAAGATACTGTAGATGGTATCGTCCATTTTGGACATCCCGAATCGTTTCCACTCGGGGGTAAAAGTTATGGCGACAGATGACGTAGCACCTGAATATTTTTTGATTTTTGGGGGGTCACAGATAGTCATATTCTTTGACCAAGATTGGGTGTACGTCTGCTTCGTCTCATGGTCCTTGATGACCACAGAGAAATCCGTGGAGTAAATGTTCGCCAATTTGGCACCGTACCCGTTACGACCACCGACGATACGCTTTTGGGTATCATCATAGTTGGTACTCGTGAGGAGGTGTCCAAAGACGAGTTCGGGGTTCCATAGACCCTCCTTGTCGTGCATTTTTACAGAAATACCTCCGAGAGGACCATTGTTCTCGATGGTGACGGAACCCGACTGCTTATCGAGTGCAACGGAGATGGAACTGACATGCTTGGGATGGAGAGAGTTGCGGTCGATGGCGTTAACCAGGATTTCATCAAAGATTTTCAAGAGAGCTGGGGAGTACTTGAGGTTCTTCTTGGAGAACTTTTCACCATTGAGAATCCAGTAGGGTTCTGTACCCAATTCAACTGGACCGACATAGGAGTCAGGTCTCTTGAGAACGTGTTCGATATGGGTGAGTTTTTGGACGCTTTCCATACTTTCTTAGTTTTATTACAATTCAAAGCTCTAACTTAGGTTTATTTCATCTAAAAGTATCAACTTGTCGTAGCATTTTTTCAATTTTTTCACGGTACCCTTAAATTCGTCCAACGAATTCATTTTTCTACCACTGTTCCACTGCCAACGGTCTGTATGTTTAGGTTTTGGTATGTTTTCAGCAATGAAATTCAAATACCCCAGGAATTTATTACATCGCTTTCTAAATTCATCAATATAATCCTTTTGGTGTTGTGTAATTGTTTTGGGATATTTTCCAATACGATGAGGGGTATCGGGTTTTATGATAGTACCAATACAATAAAACACTTGTGTACACGACACGTTACCTGTTACCTGTAAATACTTCTTTAGATGTTCGTTGAATTCAGAATCTTCGGAATAGTCATAACTTTGTTGTAATAAACTATCTAGATTTGCCTGAACACCTAAAAGTGAGGGAAACACTTTTGAGTATTTTGAAGACGATCCAAAATTTGCATATATAATAGATTGACAATAGTCACCCCATTTTCTCATATTACACGTTTCACGTCCAAGTTTAAACCAAAACTTATAATCTCCTTTAATCATCGAGTGTCTACATTGTGGGCACGTGGGACCTACCGCTTCACACTTTTCAATCCACTTTGAAATACACTCCTTGTGATATATATGTCCACACTGCAGTGACACGATTGGTTGTTTAGAACATTCATAGCATATACATTCATCAAAGTTTTCATCTATTCCTCCATCTTTCAAAATGATTTCAGTAGAAGGTAAAAGGTATGTACCGATTTCACACACAGGAATATTCATTATAAATGATATACTTTATCACATTCTTTTCTTAACTTAGGTTAAGAGATGTACCTCTACCTCATCATTGCGATCTTCGTATTATTTTTGATGATGCAAAATCGTTCAAGGGGTACCAAGAGTTCTATTGAGAAGATGGTGAAGCAAGCTGCACAATATGCCATCACCGCACAACAGGATGTCTCACCAGTCATGTCCGTACGTCATGGGAATTATGCTGTCGCCCATCTCTACGCACTCGGAAACATTGCCACTGATACCCAGATTCATAATGCTACAGGTATAGATGTGAAGAAGTTCAGGGAACATATCACAAATGTTCAAGAAATGGTCACTAGGAAGACTGTCGATAAGTTTCCAGATTTTGAGGGTCAAGTTGATATGTATCTCTCTGAAATTGCATAAAACACCTAAGTGCGTACACACGATTAAGAAAAAGGTAAGAAAAAATGCAGGTCATCCGAGATGGAATGTGGGAGCGTTGCCTCGCTGACGCGGTCAAAATGTACCGATTCAGCGAGCCAGATGAGAAGTGTATACAACTTGCAAATGCGACTTGGGTTATGAAGAAGAAGTACCAGGAACATGAACATAAAAAGGATTCAAGGAAGTTGGTTGTACTTGATAAACCCCCAGAAGTAGTAAACGAACAACGAACATCGAAGAAAATTTGTTGTGCGACGACGATGACTGGAAAACCCTGTTCATTCAAAGCTGTCTGTGGAGACTACTGTAAAAAACATAGCGTGAAGAATGTGTCCCTAGGGATGAAAGTAGATGTGAGCAAAATTAAAATCATAGACTAATAGAAAGATAATGTTAGACCAAGAAAGTCTTAGACCTGTGATAATAGCGATGACCCTTTACATTATCGTAAATCTCATTCTTCCTCGTATCGTCACCAAACCTACCGGTTTTCAACCAATCGATGATATTGTAATGACAAGTATTGCTCAACGAGATTCGTTAATGAGTGGTACTATTATAATTGGTCTTATCATCTTCGCCACCAATTACATTCAAGGTGAATTCTTCTAATACATTCTCCCTACCAACTAGTTTTTTCGTGTGTTCGTGATTCATGTGACGAACACGATTATCATACGCATGTCTCATGAACTCCAAGAGTTGGTCAAAGTTTGGTTCACCCCAAACCATACCCTTCTTGAAGAGGAAATCATCCTTCTCCAGCTCTTGAAGTCCACAATCAATCGTATATGGTGTCTTGATATATTCAGGAGCACCCCCATAATTTGTGATGATCACAGGTTTATCTCGTATAGCAGCCTCTACTGCCCCCATACCAATACCCTCAGAATGTGAGAAACTCACGTAACAATCTGATCTATTATGCAAAGTATCCATTTCTTCATCTGAAATAAGACCATTTATAATTTCTACATTTGGGAATTTGAGTTGTATATCTTGATTACTTGTGGCCTTGACAATGAGTCGTGTATTTGGTTCATTTAGACGAGCAAATGCCGATAGTATATCGCGAAACTTCTTTCTAGGGTCCATGATATTTCCGATATGGTAGAATGTATACGGTTTCTCCTTTGGTTTGGGGATGTGTGCATGAATGATGTAGAATTCGTTATCAGGAAATTGCCGAGAGAAAACCTTTTTGCAGAATTCACTGGGTACAGCCACTTTCTTAAACTCTTTCATGATCAGACCATAATCTTCATGTACAGTTTCGGTTTCACATATGGTCATGCATGCAAGATTCTTGACACGGGTTCGCGCGTACTTGAGATATTCCAGGTGGTCACTAATTGGGAGCATAAAAATCAGGCCATGTTCATGTTCAGGAATTTTACTCCCAAAAACGTGATAAGTCGAATCGGGTTGAAATAATTGAGTATATTTGATTGCTTGGTTTCCTATACCTGTATTTAGTTTTGGTCCTATGATGATCATTTGAATTAAAGATAATCTTTCTTTTATATATAATACAATGGACTCTTTACGTAAAGAAATTGAACAGGAAATGAAACGTGCTCGTCTCGACAAGGGTCGTCTTTACGACATTATTCTCAAACTTGTTGATAACAATGGTGTAGGTGGAAAGGCCACTCATGGCCCCCTCGGTCCCCCAGGCCCCCTCGGTCCCCCAGGCCCCCCAGGCCCCCCAGGCCCCCCAGGTCCCACAGGCCCTAAATGTGAGTGCACAGAAACTACCCCCACTCCCAAGCCACTTGTTAAGAAGGTACCTGTTAAGAAGGCACCTGTTTAAAAAGGATGCCTAAATATATAAGTCAAATTTACCCCATTATAAATACATAACCAATATGTATTTATACTGAGACATATGTATAAAGTTAAAAATGTGTGATAAAGATATATGGGAAAGAAAGTCCTAAAAGTTGAGAAACTTACATCAGAAAATGGTATAATAGAGCTTGAAGCGGGTACTCAGATCATAGGTGGTACAGTTCAACAAAGTACTCAGTGGGGTGCCGGTACAGGAGATAATACTGATATATATTATAGCACAGGAGATGTAGGTATAGGGGTGAGTGATCCCAGGTTTACTCTGGATGTAAATGGCACAGCAAATGTGGGAGTATTAACGACGACGAGTGTTTCAGGTGACGGTTCCGGTCTCACAGATATCCCACTTTCGGCTATACCGAATTTAAATAACTCACAATGGACTACGAATGGTAATAATATTTATATTAATAATCCTTCAGTTCAGATAGGTATCGCGAGAGATAATCCCGATGCAACTTTAGATGTAAATGGTACAGTGAACGCTACTACATTAAGAGCGACAAATATTATCGGCGATGGTTCTGGTATCACGAATATTCAAGCTGTGAATGTATCCGGTTTAAATAATTCACAATGGACTACTAATGGTAATGATATTTACATTAATAATGGTGGTAGAGTCGGTTTAGGAACGAATGATCCCGGGTATACCCTAGATGTAAATGGCACAGTAAATGTCGGGGCATTAACGACGACGAGTGTTTCAGGTGATGGTTCCGGTCTCACTGGAATCCCAGCTTCCGCTGTTATTGGTGGTGTTGGAGTTTGGACTCAACCAGGAAATGATATATATTACAACACCGGTAACGTTTCCATTGGAACGACCGCAACTGGTGCGAACCTTCATGTCGAAGGTAATGTATACGTATCTTCGAACCTTGAAGTTGGTACAGCCAATTTATTCGTAGATACCAGTACTTCCAATGTTGGTATCGGTACGAGTACACCTGGGTACACACTTGATGTTGATGGTGACATTAACTTAACAGGTGTCTTTTACCAGGATGGTCTCAAATTTGTATCCAGTCTGTGGACACTTAATGGTGATGAACTGACGTATACAGCTAGCAATGTTGAAATTGGAACAGCAAATCTATTCGTGAATATAGAGAATTCAAATGTGGGTATTGGAACTTCTACACCGGGATATAGATTGGATGTACATGGTACAGCGAATGTTGGAGTATTAACGACGACGTCGGTTTCCGGCGATGGTTCTGGACTTACAGCACTTTCAGCTTTGAATGTTACAACTGGGTTACTCGACACACTCCGTATTCCCGATTTACCTGCGAGTAAAATTACGTCAGGAACCTTCCCTGCAACTCAAATTCCCGATTTACCTGCGAGTAAGATCACGAGTGGGACATTCGCTCAAGCCCGTATCCCACTTTTGTCTGGTGTAACAGGTGTATTCGACCCCAATGTGGACGCAATCAAAATTGGTAACGGCGCAGGAACGACGAGTCAGGGAACCAGTGCTGTAGCTGTAGGACATGATGCAGGAACGACGAGTCAAGGAGACCGTGCCGTCGCTTTGGGATCCAATGCAGCTGTAACCAATCAGGGAAACAACGCCGTCGCTTTGGGATCCAATGCAGCTGTGACCAATCAGGGAAACAACGCCGTCGCCGTGGGGTATGAAGCGGGTCATACCGATCAGGGAACCGACACCGTCGCCATTGGTACACTTACGGGTGAGACGAGTCAGGGAGCAAACGCCGTCGCCGTGGGGTACGTAGCTGGAACGACGAGTCAAGGGGGTAATGCTATCGCCGTGGGAATCCAAGCGGGTAAGACCAGTCAGGGAATAAGTGGCATCGCCATAGGGAACACTGCGGGTGAGACCGATCAGGGAGCCAACAGTATCGCTGTTGGGACTTATAGTGGTCAGACCAGTCAAGGATCATACTCCGTCGCCTTGGGGTACTATGCGGGTAATACCAATCAACATAATAACTCCGTCATTCTCAATGCCTCCGGTGGGACTTTGAACAGCGCCGGGGCAAGTAGATTCTATGTGAAGCCTATCCGAGACGCGACTGAGGCGAGTAATGTGGTAACCTATAACGCTACGACTGGGGAAGTGTTAGATTGTAACGCATTCACTGTAAATACATTGGGGCACGTTACAGCAATTAAATTTTTGGGTGATGGGTCAGCACTTCAAAATCTCCCCTCCGCTGGATACAACTCCGCGGTGGACGATATTAAAATTGGTAACGGTGCAGGAACGACGAGTCAGGGATCCAACTCTGTCGCTGTAGGACATGATGCGGCAACGACGAGTCAGGGAACCCAAGCCACCGCCGTAGGGTACCTAGCGGGTAATAACAACCAAGGAAACAAGGCCGTCGCCGTGGGGGTTCAAGCGGGTGTGACAAGTCAGGGAGACAACGCCATCGCCGTGGGGTGGCTATCGGGTAATGACACACAGGGAGACAACGCCGTCGCCGTGGGGTACTATGCGGGTAATGACACACAGGGATCCAACGCCGTCGCCGTGGGAATCCAAGCGGGTCAGAGCGATCAGGGAGACAACGCCGTCGCCATTGGGCGTTATAGTGGTCAGACCAACCAAGGAAACAAGGCCGTCGCCGTGGGGTACGCAGCAGGTCTGACCGATCAACACGCTAACTCCATCATTCTCAATGCCTCTGATGTGACTTTGGACAGTGGCGGGGCAAGTAGATTCTATGTGAAGCCTATCCGAGCCACGACCGAGGTGAGTAATGTGGTAACCTATAACGCTACGACTGGGGAAGTGTTGGATTGTAAAGGGATCACAGTGAGTGCATTGGGGCACGTTACAGCGGTTAAATTTCTGGGTGATGGATCGGAACTTCAAAATCTTCCTGGCGCTGGATACAACTCCGCAGTGGATGATGTTAAAATTGGTAACGATGCGGGGATTGGTCAAGGATCCAACGCTGTCGCCGTAGGACATGATGCAGGAACGACGACTCAAGGAGCCGGCTCCGTCGCCGTGGGGTACCTAGCGGGTAATTCGGGTCAGGGATCCAACGCCGTCGCTGTAGGAAATGGTGCGGCAATGACGAGTCAAGGAGACAACGCCGTCGCCGTGGGAATCCAAGCGGGTCTGACCAGTCAGGGAGTCAACACCGTCGCCGTTGGGGGCAATGCGGGTAAGAGCGATCAGGGAGACAACGCCGTCGCCGTGGGGGTCCAAGCGGGTCAGATCAGTCAGGGAGACAACGCCGTCGCCGTGGGGTGGCTATCGGGTAATGACACACAGGGAGACAACGCCGTCGCCGTGGGGCGCAATGCGGGTCAGAGCGATCAGGAAGACAACGCTGTCGCCGTAGGACATGATGCGGGTTCGTCTGGGCAGGGAGCCTACGCCATCGCCGTGGGGAACCTAGCGGGTCAGACCAGTCAGGGAAGCTACGCCACCGCCGTGGGGTACGGAGCGGGTCAGACCAGTCAGGGAGACAACGCCATCGCCGTGGGAATCCAAGCGGGTGAGACTGATCAGGAAGACAACACTATCGCCGTGGGGCGTCTAGCGGGTCAGACCAGTCAGGGAAACTTCGCCCTCGCCGTGGGGCACGTAGCGGGTCAGACGTCTCAGGGACACAACGCCATCGCCATTGGGCGTTATAGTGGTCAGACGTCTCAGGGAGCCGTCGCCGTCGCCGTGGGGCTCTATGCGGGTCAGACCAATCAACATGATAATTCCATCATCCTCAATGCCTCTGGTGCGGCTTTGGACAGCAGCGGGGCAAGTAGATTCTATGTGAAGCCTATCCGAGCCGAGACCGAGGCGAGTAATGTGGTAACCTATAACGCTACGACTGGGGAAGTGTTGGATTGTAAAGGGATCACAGTGAGTGCAACTGGTGATATCACAGCAACTGGTGATATCACAGCATTCTCTGATAGACGCCTCAAAACAGATGTTCGACGTATTGAGAATGCCCTCGATAAAGTGTGTGCCCTCGGGGGGTACACGTTCACGATGAATGATAAACCCTCAACTGGTCTCATAGCACAAGAGGTTATCGAAGTTCTCCCAGAAGCCGTCCACGGGTCCGAGGAAACACAATATTCACTCGCGTATGGGAATATGATCGGTTTACTCGTGGAGGCGATTAAAGAATTAAAAGAAAAAATTGGTTAATATAAATGCCTATAAGCCTAAAGGATACAGCGGTACTATTCGGTGATACTGCACCACATTCATTATCTGAACTTTATGGTGAGCCATTCTCAGGTGGAACGTCTGCACCAGCTTCAGGGACAATTAATCTAAACGCATTCAATGGTAAAACGCCACCACCACCTGATACCATTACCAGTTTTACAATTGGGACGTACTCTACCACACATTTAGTACCACCCGTACTATCTTCTACTACACAATATAATTACACTGTAAGTGGACATTCTGGTACAAATAATCTAATAAAGGCATTTGACAGGACTGCTTCCTCGAATTATGATGGGAGAACGGGTGATCCGAATAATATTGATGTAGTCTTTAATAATAATGTTTACCAGGGATCGTCAACAGCTTGGACAGGTGTAGCTACATTTGATGCACCATGGATTAAGATAGAATTACCAACCGCTAGAACTGTGACGGGTATGGTAATAAGATCAGAGGCACATACAAATGTGGGACAAAAATTACGATTGCTTGGAAGTAATGATAATACTAACTGGGAACTTGCATTTTCGACAAACACTACTATAAATCGTCCAGGTGGTGTTCAAAATAATATGGACCCGGTTGTCATCAATTTTACTGGTACTACCGGGTCTTATAAGTATTATGCTTATGTATGGTTGGAAAACACTACGACACACGGTGTTTACCTTCCACAGGTAGCTCAATTTAATCTCATATCACCATGACACTTGGTATAGCTTATCGTCTTGATGTATTAAGTACGACACCCACTGTTGAATGGAAGTTATCTATCCCTATAAGTTAGGGTGAAGATCATAACACTTTTTACGTAGGAGATTTATTCACCCACCATATGAAACTACCGAATAGAGATGCTATTAAAGCTATCAAGAGACCAAATGAGAATTTTTTAGGTTTTTCATCTGGAGGTTTATCGGGTAACTTCTGAACATTTTGATTAAGTGTATCAATCTTTTTAAGAAGTTTCTCAAGTGCTTGGAGAATCTGGAGTTCTCTATCTTTTGGTTTTTCTTTTACGTTTACAGTGGTAATCTCGAGTACCATATACCACTTTGCATCTGGTTGAAGTGAGACGTAGTCGCCGTCATCCTGTTGTTCAAAAATTTTAAAGTCCAACTTTTTTATAGAAATTGGATTGAAATAATTTTGTTGACGATTGAAACTTTTCCATTGTTTATCCCGAAGTACTGTGTGTGATGAATGACTGAAATGCCTTTCTAAAGGTACACGAGCAAACACTTGACCGTGACGTTCATCGAGAATTTGAGCAACCTTGGGTACATCCGGACAAACGACATCAACAAACTTGGCTATATTACTGGGACTAGAAGTTGCACTAGCTTCACCAACTTGTGTGATGTAGAAATCAACCATCTTTACCCCCATTACACGCCCCATATCTTCTACATGTGTATTTGATTTCAGGGTGAGATCAAGTGAAAATGTATTATTCGTTCCATTGACAAAGTTTGAATCGAGTATCACATACTGAACCTTTTTAGGTATGTCGTCTAAGGACATTTCTAATGTTTACAAATATTATATTATGATCCCTGCTATTGCACGGAACACAATTATTTTCTCATGGTCGGTAACATTCATTGGAGTTTGGGACTTCATTCGTCTTATGAAATCATATAAAAAGAAGGGTCCATAATTATGTAAAGATGCTTCTCAAAGCCATTTTTAACACAGCAATCGGGATGGGCTTGTACTACATGGAATCAACATATAAATGGTTGAAGATGGCTCTATGGGATGCACCTACTCGTATTATTCTCGATGTTCAACTTGAGCAAATGAGGCTTGAACGAGACCTAAGTAAAAATTATTACGGTGAAGAAAAGTAAAAATGAAAGAATACCATTTCCCACTTGTTACGGACGAACTCCGCATCGCATTTCTTCAATCAACTGAATATCTGTGTGCTGACGTACAGCGCTTGATCTGGCACGAAGTACTTCACTGTACACAACCAATTGAACCCCCACCTACACCTAGGAAATGTCCGGCTTATTCCAGGCTGCCCTCGGCTTCTTTGCCCCGAAACATGTTCAAGGATCTATAATCGAGGCTGTAAACGAGTGTGGAGAGAAGCGGTACATCGAAATGGGAGTTGAAAGAAATATTCAAGTGGAACGACAACGAGATTTAGAAATTCTCCTTACGAAGTGTAAAAGGTTATTATCCTTCGTAGAAAGAACAGATGATATACAGGTTTTTGAGAAGATGGCTTTTTTTGTTGTAAAGGTGAGACAGGCTAAATACCGAGGTGACGATATTAAAGGTTTGTTTAAAGAGTTTGAAGAAATTCAAAGAATCACAAAAAAGAGTTCTAAATCTTTTCAAAACCTAAGTAAAATAGAGATGATGGGATAACAACGTGTAATAAACATGGACCTTTTCCATAAAATAATGGAGCTTGTTGACAAGAACTCGGATAAGATCCCGGAGGGGGACTATCTGAAAATGTGTGATACTATTCAGGAGTTGCGAGAACAAGTGAAACCACCATCCTTTCTAAACCAAACCATCCCTATGCGGGTGAGTGACGAAACACTACGAGGACCTCCGGTGTATCATCCTACAATTACCGATGAACTACCATCTGAACCTGATACAGTTGCCCAACGAGATCGAGAACAACTTCATCAACGATGGAGAGAACTTGATGATGACGAAGAGCGTGAGAACCCGGGGTTGAATCAATTTTTACGTGAGTTACATGAAGAGTGGTCTGACCCAGTTGAACCAGGTGCATACTACCCCCCACCAAGACAGGGAATGCATCAAGATGTTGAAGTAAGCCTAAGTGAATAGAAATACTTGTAATGTTAAGAAAGAATGGAAGAACTCATGAGTCTCATCGATAAACACTCTCATCGAATACCCGAGGGTGATTATATTCACATGTGTCGATTAATGAAAGAAATGTATAAAACCAGGAACCAGTTACTTGTCAAACCTGATGTAGTTGGTGAAGATTTCATCATGACATCGGATGCCCTCAATAAATGCCACACATGGATCAGAAGTACAGAAGCTCTCCGTGATGCCTTTGAAGAACACGAGAAGTATCCCGAAGACAAGGTAAAATTGGGAATTTATACACAGGTCCGAGAAGCCTCCAACCTCTATTGGAGAGAACTCACACATGCGTATGGATACGAAGAACTCATGTGGTTTGTACATCACGGCACGAATGCACAAAGAGACTTTAGATATTATGACAGGGGTCGGGTGTAGCATCATCCATATTCCATACCTAAATGAAGCTTAGAAATTATAATACCATATTATATAAGATGTCTCTTGTTCCCATCAAGTTGATAAAAAATATTTCAGTGAGAAATAAACTTCTCAAAATCAAAGATGAAACCCCTGAGATGGACAAGAATGATTACATCGAATCTCGAATTCTTACAAACAAGAAAGCTAGCAATCTATTGGCTATAGAGGATGCCTCAGAAGTTGCTAAATATTACCTCCATAAAAAGGGTGTATTCGAGCGAATTGCTAAAGATATTCAAAAAGAATCGGGTAAAAACTTCCGTTTTCTGATCCGTAAGACTAGTTCTATGAAAAAAAGACCGTTAGCTGCTAAAGGTCGTACTGGTACAGACTATATTCTCATGGAACATTCGTTCACAGATGGATCGGGTCATTATGGTATGTCCCGAGTTAATCATGCTAATAAGACTGCGTTGATTTATGACTCGATGAAAAACGAGGACTCCGATTTTGAGAGCCCACTCAAGACACTACTGGGTAAGGGGTATAAGGTATCAAGTGGAACAATTCATGGATGTTACCCCCGTTTGAGGAACGCTTCTAATGCCGACCTGAATCCTCAACCCACAGGTGGATTTGTGTCACAATCATTTACTGAATTCAAGAGTAAGAACTATGCGGGTGGTCGTGGAGGTGTTCCCAAGACGCGTATGGAAGAAGCTTTTGTTGTTTCTCAATATGACGAACTTTCTCAACATCATTTCTGTTACATGGAATCGTTCCTCGCGTTGATGGTGAATATTGGAATGGTAAAACCTGGACCACAAGATCCCCGTGAACGACTCGAGTACGTGAAGAAGTTCATTTGGGGTGTGATTTATAAATATGTTCCTAAATCGAGCCGTGACACAGTTCATTGGAAGTATTTCGAAAAACAATTCCCATATTTTATAGAGACGATGGGTTCGGATGGTAAACGTCTACCAATGAGACGTGGTTATATTCAAGTTCCTCCCTTGAAGGGAACGGTTGAGTATAAATTGAAGAAGATGCGTACACGCAGTGATATTGACCAATCATGGACCCTTAATAAAATTGTAGACTGGTCCAGGGGTGTTCGTAAATGGATTGTACCTAAGTAGAAGCTAAACTTTATAATTTTCAAGAAAAAAGATGGAAGACCTCCGAGGCCTTATGGCTTGTCTTGACGACATCTCCAGTAAGATCCCTGATGGCATCTATCTGGAGATGGCCGATAAAATGAAACGCGTTCATGACCACATGAACGGCGACAAACCGTTCCATGAAGACACGTTCTACTATAGCGATGATGATTCAGATTTTGAAAGCGAGGATGATGATGACAGTGACAGCGACTTCGAGGTTCCCACCGTTGAAAATCGACGGCTTCGAGAGCGAGAATACCAGAAGCTCAGAGATGAGATTTTTGGATTAGTGAAGCAGATGCACGCGGAGTACAAGGTTCTCAAGAAGTGGGACAAAGAGACGAGACGTAATTGTACCTCCATCAAGCGTATGACTACGTGGCGAAAGGGACAGGCTATCATGACCTGGTGTGATAAGACCAATAAGTTCTGGACTCCCACCCGTGATAGTAGGGAACTTGTTTGTGGTTGCACCGATCAATTTGCCTTCTGGACCTGGGAGAAGCTGACGGAATACGGTATGAAGATGATCGTGTTTGAAATTGGAACCGAGGCTGAGAAGGCCTCCGCGTCACGTGGGTTCATCTGCCAGGACGATCTCTCCCTCAAAACACTCCAAAAACTTCCCGCGTTTGAA
>Ga0222632_1000284_pt1 | contig 30960 bp, 29 predicted proteins | sample AntAcemetageno46_FD_179828 | JGI IMG/M metagenome (GOLD analysis project Ga0222632, IMG submission 179828) | Saline water microbial communities from Ace Lake, Antarctica - #46 | ecosystem: Environmental > Aquatic > Non-marine Saline and Alkaline > Saline | place: Antarctica: Ace Lake | collected...
GGTTTTTTTTAACCACGGATGGACACAGATCCACTCTGACGTATTCAAATCCGTGTTCATCTGTGTCCATCCGTGGTTAAAACTCAGAGCACTGATCTTATCTATCCACTAAAAATAGCGAAGAACCAGATTGGCTTTACCTGATTCCGGTTGGGCAGCCACTTTGATCTTTAGCGCGCCCGCGTGCCAACCCGCAATGACGTCGCGCGCCGCATTAGGGATCACGCGCACATCGAGTTCGCAACTGTCGCTATTCGGCAACACTGCCCACATTCGGATAACTGCCCAGCCACTTGACGAGGGGGCAATGCCCTTTGAGGTCTGCCAGTGCTGCTTGCACGGGCGCATCTTCGTAGTGCCCGACTAGATCGATAAAGAAGTAATAGTCCCAGGCCTTCTTCCGGCTGGGGCGCGACTCGATCTTACTCAAATTAATCCCACGTGTGGCGAAGGCTCGAAGCGTTTTTTCGAGTGCGCCGCACTCGTCGCGCAGAGAGATGACTAGGCTCGTTTTGTCCCGCCCTTCCCCTAGCGGTTTGGCGCGGGTCTTGCCGATAACGAGGAAGCGAGTCACATTGTCGTCGCGGTCTTGAATGCCGCGCGCCTGAATCTTGACATCGTAACGCTGGGCAGAAAGCGCGCTGGCGACTGCGGCGACATCGACGTTTTCTTTCGCTGTAAGCACCGCTTCGGCCGTGCTGACGACATCGACGCGTTCCGCATTCGGTAAATTCTCGCGTAGCCATTCGCGGCACTGACCGAGTGCTTGGTCTTTAGAGTGAACTGCTTTGATCTGTTCCAGAGGTGATTGCGAAATTAAACAATGCTCAATCGGCAGGTAGACTTGCGAGCAGATGTGTAAATCGGACTCGACCAGCATATCCATCGAGTGAAAGACCGCCCCTTCGGTCGAGTTTTCGATCGGAACCACACCGTAATTGGCGGCGCCCGACTCCACCTCCGCAAAGACATCGGGTATCGTCTTGATCGAGCGATAGTCGAGGCTGACGCCAAAGTTACAAATTGCTGCCTGATGGGTGTAGGTCGCTTCGGGGCCGAGGTAAGCGATGACTAATTTCTTCTCCAAGGCGATCGAGCCCGAAATCACCTCGCGGTAAACCGATTGGAGCGTGCTATTCTGAACAGGCCCCAGATTGAGCGAACAAACCTTTGCCATGACTTGTGCTTCGCGGGTCGGGTCGTAGTAGTCGGCGCCATTGGCGTGCTTGATCTGCCCAATCTCTCCGGCGTGCTTCACCCGCTGGCTGAGAAGTTTAACTATATTGAGATCGAGCGCATCGACGATGGCAGGATCCGTCGCTTGCGCAGCTGGATCCAGCCCGGCGAGCATGAGCGCCCAGTAGATCGCCTGCAAGGTGGCATCCGAGAGGGGGCCGGGGTTAAACTTAGCGACCTTCGCGAGCACGGTCTCCTCGTCGGCTCCACCGTCGTGCAGGACGCGCTTATTCAACAGCTCGACCACTTGATGGTCGATCGCGTCAATCGCATCGCGATTACGCTGTAACTTCACGCTGATATCTTCGGACATTATGATGAAGGGCTTGTACCCGCCTCGGGTGCGGGCTCGGCGTCAGGCTCGGCGTCAGGCTCAGGCGCGGCGTCAGGCTCAGGCGCGGCGTCACTCTCTGCGTTCTCCTTTTGCCAGTCCACTTCCACGAATTTCTCGTCGAGCGGCAGTTCGTCCGGTTTCGGCTCTTTAGAGAGGCCGACGTCTTCGTCGGAAATTTCTTCCGGCTCTTCGTCGCTGCGGCGCATCCACTCGTCGATCTGGTGGTTGCTAAGCACGTCGGAAGCGGGCAACTCGTCGAGTTCCTTGATTCCAGTAAACTCCAAAAACTTATCAGTCGTGCCGTATTGAATGGGACGCCCTGGTAGCTCGGCGCGCCCCGTCACGTGGGCGATTTCAAGCTCGATCAATTTATTGAGCGCACTATCCACCGAGACGCCACGGATCGCTTCCATTTCCGCACGGGTCACGGGCTGGCGGTAGGCGATGATCGACATAGTCTCCAGGGCGGCGGGGCTCAGCTTCATTGGGCGTGGCTCGCCACGCAGAAGGCGGACGAACTCGGCGAACTGGGGCGCGGTCACGATCTGGTAGCCGTTCGGCCCCTCGATCACGCGATAGGCTTTATCCTGCACCTCGGCCTCGTCGGTGAGCTGGGTTAGCGTGTCGCTAATCTGCGCCTGAGTGACCAGACTCGGCACTTCTGTGGCGGTGGCCTCCTCGCCCTCCTCCTCTTCGGCATCTTCCAATGCGTCGCTCAGCTCTTGGTGGTAGCGGGCAAAAATCTTGACCACATCCTTAAGAGTGATCGGCTCGGCAGTCGAAAGAAGCAAAGCTTCCAAAGTCTTTTTCAGGTCAAAATCCATATAATGGGTGTAACTAGATTCGATAATATCGTAGGTTAAAAGCAAAAAGGGTGTTGTCGTCAGTCCCGCTATTCATTGAATTCTTCGCTTTTCTGCAACGAGAAACACCTTTCATCTAAATTTAATTACTAAATCATTATGGCTGACACTACAAACCGCCCTCATTCCTCCATTATTGTCGACGGAAACGACCGCGCCCCAGCTCGCTCTATGCTGCGAGCTGTAGGATTTAAAGATGAGGATTTCAAGAAGCCGCAAATCGGTGTAGCCGGATCACCGAGCGATTTGACGCCTTGTAATATGCACCTTGGCGAACTCGCCGAACACGCGACCATAGGCATCAACAGTGCGGGCGGCAAAGCGATCAATTTCAGCACAATCACCGTTTCCGACGGCATCAGCATGGGCACGAAGGGGATGCGCTACAGTCTCGTCTCACGAGATGTGATCGCCGACTCGATCGAGACAGTGGTCGCGGCAGAGGGCTTCGACGGCCTCGTCGCGATTGGTGGCTGTGATAAAAACATGCCCGGTTGTATGATCGCCCTCGCCCGCCTCAACCGTCCATCGGTGTTTGTTTACGGTGGCACCATCCTGCCGGGTCTCATGCCGCACGACGAGGAAACGCAGCGCAACCCAATGGATATCGTTTCCGTCTTCGAAGCGGTGGGCAAGCACGCCAAAGGCGAGTTGACCGATGAAGAGCTGAAGGAAGTCGAGAAATACGCCATCCCCGGAGCAGGTTCCTGTGGCGGCATGTACACCGCGAATACCATGGCCAGCGCAATCGAAGCACTCGGCATGAGCCTGCCCGGTAGCAGCGCACAAGTCGCCATCGGCGAGCCCAAGCGGAAAGACTGTGAAAACGCCGGCGCGGCCGTGCTCAAGCTTCTCGAAAAAGACATCAAGCCAAGCGACATTATGACGCGGAAGGCCTTTGAAAATGCCATCGTCACCTGCTTGGCACTGGGGGGTTCGACCAATTTGATTCTCCACCTGCTCGCCATCGCCCACTCGGCCGACGTGAAGCTCACAATCGACGATTTTAAGGAGATCGGCGAACGCGTCCCTCTCCTCGCCGACCTCAAGCCTTTCGGTAAATACAATATGAGTCACCTCATCCGTATCGGTGGCATCCGCCCAATGATGAAGATGCTCCTCGACCGAGGCATGCTTCACGGCGACTGCCTCACTGTGACGGGACAAACCATCGCCGAGTCGCTTGCCGATGTGCCGCCCTACGCCAGCTTCCCTGACGAGCAGGACATCATCCACCCGTTCGATCAGCCGATCAAGGCCAGCACGCACCTGCGGATCCTTCGCGGCAACCTCGCTCCCGAGGGTGCCGTCGGCAAAATTACTGGCAAAGAAGGCCTCCACTTCAAAGGCACGGCCAAAGTTTACGAAGGGGAAGAAGAAGCCCTCATCGGCATTCTTCGCGGCGATGTCGTCGCGGGCGACGTCGTCGTCATTCGCAACGAGGGCCCCGTCGGCGGACCTGGTATGCGCGAAATGCTTTCGCCCACCAGCGCGGTGGCTGGTCGCGGCCTGATCAACGAGGTCGCCCTCATCACCGACGGCCGCTTCTCAGGCGGCAGTCATGGATTCGACGTCGGTCACATCACGCCCGAAGCGGCCAAGGGCGGCCCCATTGGAATCGTCAAGGGCGGCGACCAGATCGAGATCGACGCAGTCAAAAACACCATCAACCTCCTGATTGACGATGCCGAATTCGAAGCACGCATGGCAGCGTTCATCCCCACTGGCCCAGGCGAAAGACGCGGCGTACTCGGTAAATACGCCGCCATCGTCGCCAGCGCCTCCGAAGGCGCTGTCACCGACAAGAACCTCTAGTCGCCGACAACTTTAACAGATCGTGAAACCCTCATTCTCAGATTACGTCTTCAAACTTGCGGTCATTGCCGCACTGGGGCTCTGTATTTACTCAATTCGATCTCAACCGGCACCTCAACTCGATCTCGAAAACGCGATCGATCTGATCATCGATTCGGGCTATAACCTACCCGAGTCAAATCTCGTGCTTGAACTATTGGATAGCCGTAAGATTCTGGTCACAACCGGAATCAACGCGCAGAGCTCGCGCATGATCATGGAGAAGCTGCACATTCTCGCGGCGCGTGACGCGAGCGCACCGATTGACCTCTATCTCCGCACCGAAGGTGGTTGGGAGGCCGATGCATTTTCCATCATCGATACGATCCGCGCACTCGAAGCCCCCGTCAACATCCATGCGATGGGCGAAGTCCATTCCGCAGGCCTTATGATTCTGGCGGCTGGAACAGGCCAACGCATCGTCTACCCGAATACGCTCCTTGGGTTCCATGCGACCCATGAGGACGAAGGCGAATTATGGAAGGCTCGGTACAGTAAATTTTGGGGAAATTACGAAAAGTTGCCCCAAGAATGGATCGCCGATGAAGATGGCGACATGCATTATTTCACCGCACAAGATGCACTCGATTACGAGGTTGCCGATCAGATTGTCAGCCCTGTAAAACATACTCACGAAAACTAGCACTCACTCTTATATTATGTCCTGGGAAAAATTCACTAAGCATTATCTCTCCATCGACGAGCTCGACTTCGCGCTCGACATCAGCCGCATCGATTTTGATGACAGCTTCCTCGCCGAGATGGAGCCAAAAATGCAGTCCGCCTTCAAGGCCATGGCCGAACTCGAAGCAGGCGCGATCGCCAATCCAGACGAAGGTCGCATGGTTGGCCACTACTGGCTGCGTAATGCAGCACTCGCTCCTCAGCCTGAGCTGACCGAGGAAATCGAACAATGCCTCGTACAAATCAAGCAGATCACGGCCGATGTGCATGGCGGCAAAATCGCAGGTGCGAAGGGTAATTTCAAAAACTGCCTGATCATCGGCATCGGTGGCTCCGCACTTGGTCCACAATTTGTGGCTGACGCACTCGGCGACCCACAGGGCGACAAAATGGAGCTCTTCTTCTTTGATAATACCGACCCCGACGGCCTCGACCGCACCCTCGCCTCTCTCCAAGGGCAACTCGGTGAGACACTCTCTGTCGTCATTTCCAAGTCCGGCGGCACACCCGAGACACGCAACGGCATGCTCGAAGCACAAGCCGCCTATAAGGCAGCAGGCCTCGATTTCGCTAAGCACGCCATCGCCATCACCGGCGACGGCTCCAAACTCGACAAAGTTGCCATCTCCGAAAACTGGATCACACGACTGCCCATGTGGGACTGGGTCGGCGGTCGCACCTCCGAGCTGGCTGCCGTGGGTCTACTCCCTGCCGCGCTGCAAGGCCTCGACATCGACCGCATCCTCGCGGGTGCCGGCGCAATGGACGCCGCCACACGGAGTAGCGATACTACGAAAAACCCTGCCGCCCTCCTCGCCCTGATGTGGTATTTCGCGACCGACGCGAAGGGTGCCAAGGATATGGTCGTGCTTCCTTACAAGGATCGCCTCATGCTCTTTTCCAAATATCTCCAGCAGCTCGTGATGGAGTCGCTCGGCAAGGAGCTCGATCTCGACGGCAAGGTCGTCCACCAAGGCATCGCCGTTTATGGCAACAAGGGCTCGACCGACCAGCATGCTTACGTCCAGCAACTCCGTGAGGGCGTGCATAACTTCTTCGCCACCTTCATCGAAGTGCTCAAGGATCGCGACGGCGACTCGATCGAAGTCGAAAGCGGCACCACCTCTGGCGACTTCCTCCAGGGCTTTTTCCTAGGCACACGGGACGCGCTTTATGACAATGGCCGCCAGTCGATCACCCTCACGATCCGCGAGGTCACCCCCGAAGCGGTCGGCCAGTTAATCGCCCTCTTCGAGCGTGCTGTCGGTCTCTACGCCAGCCTCGTCAACATCAACGCCTACCACCAACCAGGAGTCGAAGCAGGCAAGAAAGCCGCTGCCACCGTTCTGGATATCGAGCAAAAAGTCATCGTACACCTTAAAGAACAGGTCGGCACTAAGCTGGATGCGGTGACGATTGCACAAAACTTGAACCTTGAGTCGCAGACTGAATTGATCTTTAAATTGTTAAATCGGCTTGCGATCAACCAGCGCGGGCTCTCAGTCGAAACAAAGAATCCCGTTCATCAGTCACTCTTTTACGCTGTATAACTCCATCACAAGTCCTCAATAATATATACATGAATAGTCTATCCCTCGTTCTCCGTATCCTCGCAATCGTAGCCGCACTGGCTGCGGGTGCTCTCTTCTTTGTAAGTAAGGGCAAACTCGCCGAGCAACAAGCTGCCACCCAAAAAGCCGAGCTGGCAACACAGGCCTCTCAAACTGAGCTGGAGACGGCCAATGAGCAAATCAGTGCTTTGGAAGGTCGCCTTAAAAACGAGCGCGAAGCGCTCGCTGACGAAAAACGTAAACTCGAAAGTGTTCGCTCCGAGATGTATACCGCCCGTCAAGAAGTCAGCCGCTCTCAGCAGCAGCTCAGTGAGGCGAAAAAGAGCGTCGAAGACCTCGAAAGCACCGCCAAGCGCCTCCGCGCAGATCTTCTCCAGTCAGAGCAAAGCCTCGCCAGTTCAAGTAATGAAGGCGAGATCGCACAACTCAACGAGCGTGTCGCCGAGCTTGAAAAGACAAATGCAGATCTCAAGGAGTCACTCGATGACGCAAAGGAGCGCACGACTAGTTCGCGTCCTGCCGGAGCAAGCGCCAGTAGTTTGGCATCCGGCGGTGCCTACAGCAGCACCTTCAGCCCGGCTGCCTCACAGGCACTTCCCACCGCATCGATCGGCGCGCAGACGACCATTCAGTCGCTCAGTGCCAAGAACGGTCTAATCGTCCTCGCCAACAGCCCAGAACTTGGCCTCACCCCTGGCACTACGGTGACAATTATTAAAGACCTCAAAGCCCTCGGTAAGGTGCAAGTTGTCCAAGTCACTGATGATTTGGTCGTAGCGAACCTTCTTCCTGGAGCCAAAACTCGTGAAATGATTGAAGGCACCACAGTCAGCCTGCTTCGATAGCTCGCATCACGCATCACCTTTCATATAAAACCATGTATCGCCGCATAGCACTCCTCGCCGCACTCGCCTTTATGGCACTCTCTATGACTGGTTGCTTCGACAGCAACCCCGATGAGCAATCCGTCCCCTGGAGCCGTCCGGCAGACTGGGAACGCGGTGCCCCTGGCTTCGGCGGTTAATCAGCACCGAAACTATTTCCCCAAAAACTCCACCCACTTCGGATGGAGTTTTTTTGTGCCTACTCTTGACAAGCATGCGCTCACCTCGTTTCTCTAGCGGCCTTCCTTAGGGGTGACCTGGCATGGGTCTGAGACGCGTCCTTTATTTTTACAGAGGCGATCCCTTCGAACCTGATCCGGTTGACACCGGCGTAGGAAAAGGAATGGAACGCCCTCTTTCGGCGCTCCGCCTTCAATCGCCCAGAGCCGGATCTCAACCACATGAAATTGAGATCCAAAATGAAACAATACCTACGCACATTCGCGCTCCTAAGTATCGCAACGACTGCCTTCGCACAAGAAGCTGCCGTCCCCGAACTCCCCGCGACCATCGTAACCGGTGATCTTTGGCAGTCCGAGTTACAACAAACCACCGCCAGCGTCACCGTGCTCGACGAAGCCACGCTCAAAAACAACGGTGTCCAACACTTCGAGGACGTGATCAACTCGATCCCTAATCTGACATGGACAGGCGGCACCTCACGCCCCCGCTACATCCAGATTCGCGGTATCGGAGAAAACTCACAATTTGAAGGCGAAACGCCTGATTCGACTGTCCGCTTTATGGTCGACGATCTCGATTTCACTGGAGTTGGCACCATCGGTAATCTTTTTGACGTGCAACAAGTCGAGGTTCTGCGCGGGCCACAGGCGGGTGCCTTCGGTGCCAATGCAGCCGGCGGCGTCATCCGTATCGTCACAAACGATCCGACACCCTACTGGACAGGACAAGCTGAAGCGACAGTGGGCAACGACGATCTCCGCGCGGGCGGCATCGCAGTGGGCGGCCCTCTCATTGAAAGTGATCCGGATAAACTCACCTTCCGACTCGCTTTACACCAACTCGTACAAAACGGATTTCGCGAAAACGCGTTTCTCAGCAAAGACGACACGAACGAACACGATGAGTTAACTGCCCGCTTGAAACTTCGCTGGCTGGTCAATGATAGCTGGCAACTCGACGGCCAATTCTTCTACGCCGACATCGATAATGGCTTCGACGTCTTTACCCTAGACAATAGCCGCACACGCACCGACTCCGACGAACCTGGGCGTGACGAACAAGAAAGCTTCGGCACCTCTTGGAAAGCCACATGGACAGGCGATCAAGTCGAAGTCATTGCCACATCCAGCTATATCGGCACCGACTCGGTTTACAGCTTCGATGGCGACTGGACAGACCCCGTCACTGCGGCCGGACTATTCGGCAGTAGCTTTCTCGAAATCGAGCGCGACCGCGATGTCGCCTCTCAGGACTTCAGGGTCAACTCAGTCGCGAAGCAAGATGCACTCGGCTTTATTGATCGTTGGACAGCAGGCATCTACTACGAGACGCTGACAGAAAACACTTCCACTACTGGCTTCGGCACCTTTAAAACCGACTTTGAGAGCGAAACTATCAGCCTCTACGGCCAAGCCACGCACGAGTTGAGCGAAGACACGCGGCTCACGCTCGGGCTGCGTGTCGAAGAGTATGACTTGGAAACTGAAAGAGAGGGCACGTCAGACGCCGACTTCAACGACACCCTACTCGGCGGCAAGCTTACGCTTGAGCATGATTTGAACACCGCACACACCGCATTCGCCTCGATCGCTCGTGGCTATAAAGCGGGCGGTGCGAACATCTACCCGTTTATCGATCCAGCAATTCCCGCGACCTATGAAACTGAGTATCTCTGGAACTACGAACTCGGCCTACGCTCCGAGTGGTTCGATGGTGCCGTCACTTCACAGATTACCCTATTCTACCTGGATCGCAACGACACCCAAGTGCGTGGTTCTTCTGGCGCAGGCATTTCATTCTCCTACTTCACGGTAAATGGAGACAGCGCGGATCACTATGGTGCTGAAGCTGAAGCCACATGGTATATAAATGAGCAATTCACGCTCCACTTAGCGGGGGGTCTGCTCCATACAGATCGCGACGCATTTGCCGTCACCGGAGCCCCGACTGTCGTGTTTGGGTCAGGCGATGTTTCCAACGCGCCTGCCTTCACCTACAGCGCGCGCCTCGACTACGAAGCGGGTAACGGTCTCTTTGCCAGCTCCGAAGTCGTCGGCAGCGACGAGTATTTCGAATCGGACACGCCGGGTAATCGCAATCAGCGCAAACGAGGTGCCTTTGCCGTCGTCAATGCATCCATCGGCTACCGCTACAATAACTGGACGTTCACCCTCTGGAGCAAGAACCTCTTAGGTGAAGAATACGAGGATCGCGTCTTCTTCTTTGACAACGGAGCCGGCGAACAGCGCTACGAAGCACCCGCCGCCCCCCGCACCTTCGGTCTTACCGCAAACTACAGCTGGTAGACCATCCATACTTTTCACAGCAAAGCCCCGTTCAATCGAACGGGGCTTTTTCGTCCACCCACAAATGCACTTGCCACTGCTCACTCACCACTTCCCACTCAAGTGATGATTACATCGATTGTCACACACCCCGGCGGTGCCCATAAAGACGACTTCCTTGCTTGCGCGGTGCTACTCACGCAGGCGCCCGTCGCCATCGAACGCCGCGATCCGACTGAGGCCGACCTCACCGATCCCTCCGTCGCTGTGCTCGACATCGGGCACCAGCATTCCGAGACTCTGCATAATTTCGATCACCATCAACTCCCCCGCGACCACGTGCCGACTTGTGCGCTCTCACTCGTGCTCCATTACCTTGGCATCTACCAAGACGCACGCGAGTTTTGCAGCTGGCTCGAAGTAGCGGAATGGTTCGATTGTAGGGGTCCAGTGGATACAGCTGAGTGGCTCGGCGTCGAACGCAATACATTGGGCAAACTCAACTCACCGCTCGACATCACGATCCTTCGCCGCTTCGCCAGTCAAACGGAGCATAAACCCGGCGAACCGATCTGGGAAATCATGCGTATGATCGGTCAAGACCTCGTCGACTACGTAACGAACCTACGCGAGCGCCTAGACTTCGTGGCAGAGCACGCCGAGGTATGGGCATTCGACGGCTTTAAGGCCCTCTTCATGCCTCGCACTGATCCCATGCCCGACGAGGCCTCCTCCGGCCTCGGCTACCATGTCGCAAAACTTGAACTAGAGGACGAAGTGCTCGCCCTAGTCTACCCCGACAGCCGCGGCACTGGCTACGGCATGCGCCGATTTAATGACGATCTACGAATGGAGTTCACTCAATTGGCAGACGAAGAGGATGTCCACTTCACCCATGCACGCGGCTTCATCGCAAAGACTTCCTGCGCAGAGATAGATCGACTGAAAGAACTCCTAGCTATGGCCTATAAGCCCGGGGGTGGAGAAGGATGAAGCGTTTCAGCCACCCCGATTGAGTGACTGTTCGATCAACTTATAGATCGCACTATTTGGGAGCTTTCTTCCACGCTTGCTCAATCGCCAGATCGCTGAGGTAGGTTGAGGCAGCATAGTCACTGTCGATCAATTCATAGCGGCTCATATATTGTAGCGAACGATCCAAGGAGATGACTGAATCTTTTTCTGTCTCAAGCTGTTTGGGAGACAGGCTCTTGAGCTTTACGACATATTCGGTGATCCAAGTATCGGCTTGGGCACGTGCCGTCTCGTCTTCGGCATATTGGAGTGACTCCAAAAGGCGCAACGCTTTGTGCAGACCGACCAATGTTGCCGCATCGAGGCGAATCTCTGAGGCGATCTCGGCACGCTTGACCAGACTCGCTTCTTTCGAGAGGCGCCCGTCGGTGCCGCCGTCAACCGGACGTGGGCGCAATGGGCGATACCAGATATTACGGTAGCGGACTGGGTTCCCGTGATCCTGTAAACGTAAGCTCCCCTTTTCCGGGAAAACTCGATTCAAACTCTGACGTTTTTTCCAACCACCCCCCCCTTCGAGAGGCGTGCTGTCTTGCACGACCACACCGTTGACCAAGACTGTTATCGAACCTTCATCGATCACCACGCTGTCGCGCACGATGGGACGACGAAAAATGATATCATAGCTCTGCCATTCACCCGGCCCCCGGAGTGAATTGGCTGCTGGTGGCATGACGCCGTAAACGGCACCTGCCGTGCCGTCCGAATAAGTCGGGTTCTGGTAATTATCAAGCACCTGCACTTCGACCATCCCCATAAGAAAGACACCACTGTTGCCGCGACCCTGACCATTACCCTTGATTTCGCTCGGCGCTAGCCACTCGACATGCAACTGACAATCACCGAACTCTTCGATGCTCGCGATATAGCCTGCGCCGGGCACGCACTGTAACGCGCCGTCTTTCACGATCCAATCCCCCTTACGCTTATCGACAGGATTCACGTGGAACCAATTTTCAAGCGAAGCCTCGGTGCCATCAAAGAGAACCACCGCATCCGAGGGCGCTCCATTTGGTATTGTAGCGGGCTCAACTCGGGGCGGCTGTGGACGATTATTATCATGGACCGCCCAAGGGTTATGCGTATCCGGTGGATCACCGTAGAAGGCCGCAGTGGAAGCATTCGCTAAACAGAAGATCGCAGCGAGAGCTGAAAGCATCCAACGATATTTTTGTAATAGTGACTTCATAATTCTTACGTCCAGAGGTCTTGCCCTGCCTCCCATCCCACACGGACGGGCTCTTTGACAAAGACATTGAGTTCGGGACGGTTGGTGATACGCATATTCTCAGAATCCCAATCGATACGTCCACCAAAGCGCTGCGCGAGCACACCGAGCAAAGCAACTTCTGACATCGGTGCTGCGTAATCAAAATTAGAACCGCACTCGGGGCCATCGCCTTTAATCGCGCGAACCCATTCTTGGTGCGGTCCACCTTTGACGCGAGGGTACTTCTCGGCAACGCCGCCGCTCTCCTTAAAAGCACGCATCTGCTCTTTATCCGCGAAGCGCGGATTATTCGAACGTTGATCAAGGAAGGCATTACTTTTATCGCCATACCAGAAGGAACCACTGCCTGGCACCTTCCCCCATCCCCAATCATCGGGCGATTTGATCGGCGTGCCACCGTTACGCTCACCATCATACCAAAACATCGAGCATGCCTCCTTCTCTCCACGGGCGGGGAAATCAAAGCGCACGATGCTGTAATCCGGAATCATCCCTTCCAGGTTGGGTCCACGCTCGACACATTCGATCACGGTCGGTTCATACAAATCGAGCACCCAGACTGGGCCGTCACCAATATGGCAAAACCAATCACCAAATTGGCCAGTACCAAAGTCATTAAATCCGCGCCAAGTTAAGGGATGTAAGTGTTGATTATAGGGCTGCTCTGCCGCCGGCCCGAGCCAAAGATCCCAATTCACTTCCGCAGGGATCATCTCTTCGGCTAATGGCATAGCTGTCGGCTTCTTGAAATACTTGGAGTCCCAATTAGGACCATTAAAACCTAGGTGCACCTCTTTGACTTGGCCAAAGGAATCCGCTTCGTAGATCTCACGCATCTGGCGAATGCCATCGTAGGTGTGCCCCTGATTCGCCATATTTGTAACAACTTTGTATTCATCCTTCGCCTTGCGCAGCGTCCGCGCTTGCCAAACGTTATGCGTCAGCGGTTTTTGCGTGCAGACATGTAAGCCCCGCTCCATGGCCGCAAGCGTCGCATTAAAGTGCGTATGATCGGGCGTGTTGATACAGACGGCGTCGATCTCCTTGCCGAGCTTGTCGAGCATCTCGCGATAGTCTGCGAACTTCGGCACATTTGAGACCCACTCATTTTTTGGCCCAACTGGAAACTGGCGGCTATCAATGTCGCAAAGCGCTACAATATTCTCCCCCTTACAAGCACTATAGGCCATCTTGGCAATGCCACCGGCTCCAATCATAGCGATGTTGAGCTTACTATTGGCGGATGGTCCGGCTTGGCCGACACTGAATCGCGGTAAGATAAATGCACCCGCACTAGTGGCGACTGCGGCTTTGAGGAATTGCCTGCGTTTCATGGGGTATTTTTGATAGGGGAAACTAATTGATTTCGCGAATACGAATGTTGCGCCATTCGATCTCCACTCCGCCCTTTTTGTGGGAGTGGACTTGTAGGCCGATGAAGCCATCCGGATAGAGTTCGTAGCTTTCAGGATCATTCAAATCAGCGACTTGTTGACCGTTAATCCAAGTCTGAATGCGCGCCCCTTCGGCGCGGATCCGATAATGATTCCACTCGTCATTCTTGAAAATCCCGTGGGCTTTAACCTGGGGATCCTTCGAATTCGGCTCAGGAGAGCGCCAACGGCTGTAGGCCTCTCCATAAATATAGCCTGCTTGACCTGGGCTGTGCTCGATCTCGACCTGTGGGCCGTTGACCCGCTGCTGGAGAATGCCTCCGCCCTTCCCTCGCTTGCTTTCACGAGAGCGGATTTGCACGCCGGAGTTGATCGCTCCGCATTTTACTTCGAATTCTAATTCGAAGTCCCCATAAGTGTTATCGGAACAGAGGAAGGAATTCGGCGTCAGCAGCACAGAGGTGCCGACGATTTTGCCATCGCTCACTTCGTATTTTGCTTTGCCGTCGCGTTGGCTCCAACCGTTTAAAGTCTGACCGTCAAAGAGTGACACCCATTCACCACCTGTGTGGGCCAGATGCGGTATTTGAATTTGGGCACTGGGAGTGGTGTCGGCTTCGAGATCGCCGGCCGCGAACTGAATGCCTGCCAAGTAGTGCTTTAACATCAGTGGATTGCTGTAAATTTCGTGATTGTGCCCGAGGCTGCTATAAAAGACGCGCCCTTTGCCAACGCTCTGTACCCAACTGACCGCAAAGTCGTCGTCGGTGCGCTTGATACCCTTGACTGGATCGCTACGTTCACGATCCAAATGTAAGAGTATGCGAAGCTTCTCCCGCGAATAGGGCTCGGGACGGAATTGGTAAATCTCATCCTTTATCTGGAAATCTTTCATCTCACCGAACACGGGTTCGATCGTAGCGTGCGACGGATCTTCTACCACAATCGTTACCTTAGAATTTGCATTCCATGGATGCCCATCGAACAAGCCACCGATCATCTCGGGATAATCGGCATGCCCGTAGCAGGAATCGGTCGCCGCGTGGATCCCCATCAAACCTCCACCCTCGTTGACGTATTGCACCAAGTTATCGACCAGACGATCGTGACGAGCCTGGAGCCATCCCCACTCCTCATCAGAAAAATTCTTTCGCTGCTTCTTCGCGTGGGGCATAAAGAAGTCCTGCGTCGGGCTTAACAAAACAACTGCATCGAATTCCCTCAGTGCCTCAATTTCAAAATTAGCGGGGTCGTCACTCACGACAGCCTCATATGCTCCAGTGGATTCACCCATCTCAGCGAGAGCTAACTTCCCCGTTGGGATCGACGCATGACGAAAACCCGCCGTCGCGCTAAAAACTAGCACACCACGCGGCTCTTTAACCGCGACAATCGGATCCTGCGGAAGCGCTGCCCCTACGGCCTCTTTTAGCGCGGGGCTGACCGGCTTGTCATTGAATGTTGGAATCCAAGTTGAAGCAGCCGACAGGCCACCCACAAGAGAGAATGAAAGGGTAAAGAGTAACAGGTTTTTCATAGCTTAATTACAAGGTGAGGTTCTCTTATTTGACTAATAGTTTCATGGCCGCCTCATTCTTATTTGCAGTGGCGACAGACAATGCGGTGCTTCCGTCAGTAGCTTTGACCGCGGGATCAACGCCAAGATCCAGCAAATATTGCACAAGTTCGGGGCCAGCGCTCGCGGCTGCCTCATGCAAAGGTGTGCCGCCACGTTCACTGAGTGCCTTGGGACTGGCACCACCAGCCACCAGCGCCTTAGCCACCGCTAAGCGATTCTTAGCAGCAGCGTTGTGCAAGGGTGTCCAGCCCGCCTTATCCCACTCATTGGGTTTAGCTCCTGCTGCTAACAAAGCGGCGGCGACACGAGGCAAATCACGATCCACGCAAAGATGTAAAGGCGTGCGCTTACTTGAGTCAGGCCGATCCACCTCCGCACCAGACTCGATCAGATAGAGTGCTATTTTCTCTTTCTTACGAAGAATTGCCTGATGTAAGGGCGTCAGTTTCGGGTGATCACCTTTGATCGCAGTCTCCGGATTTGCTCCAACGATTTCGCGTACCACCTCCAACTCGCCACGCGCAATGGCTTTGTCGATCGATACCTCAGCGGCAACCAGTTGACACGTCACAAGTGCAGTCACGAGTAGAGCGGACGCTGTAATTCTCAGAAACATTACTTAATCCTCCGTAGTTTCACGATGAAGCTCAATAGGCTTGTAGCCTCCTTTGCTACGATAGTAGAGGGAGATGAGGCCGAATGCGAAAAACATAACCAATGGGAAACTGATAGCGGTGGTGCGCAGTGACTGACGAGACGCATTATTAATCGCGCCCTGAAGCTCGTCATCTAAGCCTTTCCCTGCTGCCAGTTCAACTGCCAAGCCACGGTCGATCGACTCATAGGTCGCTCCAAAGAAAGATGCATCCGTCTTAGCCGCGGCATGGATATCCTCAGAGACGGACTTCACATTTTTGACTGTATGATTGTCACTAAATGCACCCAAAATCGGCGTGCCAATGATTCCCACAGCGAGTAGGCCAATTGCAGTCACCGTATTCAAAGTCAACGCGCCACCCTTTGGAAAACGCTCTGCGACGAAGCCCAAAACGGTAGGCCAGTAGAACGTCTGCCCAACTGCATAAAGAAAGAATGCTCCCCACACTGCTGCGCCAGATGACACCGAGAGTGCCATCAATCCCAAGAAGGAAAAAATACTGCTGATGACGAGAATCGTCGGTGGTGAAAAACGGCGAGTCAGCACACCCGCTTGGAACCGCAGAATCATCATGATGAACGCAGAAGCAATAATCGCCCAACCAGCCATTTTTCCCATCGTCGGCGTCATCAATTCCTTGATCCACGCATCCGTTCCCAACTCGGTTGTCGCGAGTGGAATCATCAATAGACAGAGGAGAAAGTAAAGGGGTTTACCTAGTGATTTGGTATAAATTCCAAAGGCCGCACCGATCACAACGCCCGCACCGAGACTCAACCAAATGAGGTTTTGAAAATCACCTACGAACACGCGGTAGAGCTCATAAAACAACAGAAATGACGCCAAAGAAGCCCCAAAGAAACCGACTTCCTTCAACATACCTGAATATGGAACTTTATTCAAAACACGCTCATCGACAGGGAACTTCGGCTTAATAAACATGATGCCATACATGAGCACTGGAATCAAAATCCAGAGCGCCTGAATATTCCAACTTAAGGTATTCAGACCTGGTACTAACATCAGCACACCGCCAACAACTATACCAGCGGGCCATGCAGCATGCAGAATATTCATTATCTTGCTCTTTTCCTTGTAGTAGATGCTCGCACAAACTGGATTGATCACCGCCTCAACAATACCATGGCCCAGACCTGCACAGATCGCAGCCCAATAGAGCGTGTCTGGCGAATCCGCAAGAAACGTCAGCACGCCGCCAAGCGCCTGCAATACAAAGGCACAATAAATCGACGGTTTGTAGCCAACTTTATCAAGGATCAAACTAAAGAAAATCATCGTAACCGCGATCGGCCATAATGAAGCACCAAAGATGCGACCGACTTCAGCGCCAGTTAAATTAAACTCAGCTTGCCAGTCGCCAAGCACCATAACACGGAAAACAAAACCAACCCCTGCTGCAAGTAATGATATGAAACTGGCCCAAAAGAGGAGCTGTTTGTCGCGAGGTGTAATATCTTGGTGCATATAATCAGCTAGTAGTTAGATTTAGTTGGAATTAAAGTTTAAGCGATTCGTCGCACCCACGCCTTGAAAGCGACGGCGATAGCGAAGCGGTGTGATCTTCAGTTCGAGTCGAAAGGCGCGCGTCATATTGGTTTGGTCATTAAAGCCGCATTCCACAGCGATCTCTGAAAGACCTCGATTGGTATCACGCAAGAGTTTACAGGCAGCATTTAGACGCGTCTTTCGTAGATACATGAGTGGCGTCAGGCCGAAGGTTTTACGGAATAGACGCTCTTGTGAACTGACAGAGATGGCACTGACTTCGGCCATTTGGGTCACGGAGAGTTTCTCGCGGTAATTCGCGCGCACAAAACCCACTATCTTACGCATCTCGGGGTGGTCGGCATAAACCGAGTCCGAGTCTCGAATGATCCGGGTAACACCCGCCAAGCCAATTATTTCTCCCCCATGATCGTAAAGAGGGATCTTTGTCGTGCAGAGCCAATCCAGAGAGCCGTCTGCGGACGGAACCAGCTCTACTTTATTCTCAATACTCGTCCCAGTATCCATCACCGATTGGTCATCCGCATAAAACCCATTCGCAAGAAAATCTGGGCTATAATCGTAATCGGTCTTACCGAGCAGAGCCTCCATCGAACCCTCCCCGAGAGTATTTGCAAAATCTCGGCTGCCCCCCATGAAATGGCTCTGCCGATCTTTGACGAAAAAATAAGCACCAGGGACACTATCGAATAGCGCCTCTAGCACCTGCCCAGAACGTAAAGAGCTGAAGAACTCGCACTGAGCGTGATCGATTCCGGAAGGATCTAGGGATGGGGGCTTCATAGACGACTGACAGAGAGAAGCATTTGACGCAATATGACAAGAATTTTCGATAATGCCACATACAATACTCTACTACGATGGAATACATTATTCCTTAAGCATTTGATAAAAAGCATCTTGAACATACTTAAAGGAGTGCAATTCGCACACATCGCCAGCTCAGTAGAAACGCCGAAATTCGCATATAATTAGGAAAGGAAACGGCATGGGAAATAGGGTCTTCCATTCGCTCCACAGGGATTCCTTGGACTAGAAAAAGCAGATGTCTTAGCTTCCAGCTTTCTTCAATCGTTTGCGGATCCGGAGCAAGCCTGCCAGCATGCTCCAAATATCTCGCCAAAGGCAGAGTTTACTACCGGAAACCTCACGCCATGCGATCGGGACTTCACGAACCGGCCAAGCTCCGCGCGACAAGGCTGCGAGTAGCTCGACATCAAATACATAGCCTCGCTCCTCCAGTTCGCTCTCAATGACTCGATAAGCTTTGCCAGAAATCACCTTCGCTCCGCACTGCGTATCTTCCAACTTAAGCCCTACAAAAGTGCGAACCATCTCTCGAAACAAATAAGACGTGAGCCGACGAAAGAAAGTACGCCTGACGTCCATTTGACCGCTTAATTCGCGCACAGCGACAAAGCTCTCGCCACTGCGATCGCTATCAACCGCATGCTTGAGCAAATCCCTCATCGTAGCTGCAGCAATCGCACCGTCCGCATCCACGAAAGCATAATAATCCGCCTCCGGGAAGGCCTGCCAGCTTTGATCGATCGCCCCACCCTTACGGCTACGCTCCTCATAACTATGCAACATCACGTCAGAGTAGATCTGTCCGAACTGCACGCAGAGCTGAGCCAGTTTCTCTTTTTCAGCGGCCTCCGATCCATCGTCTGCGATCACCCAGCTCACCTTCAGACCAGAATCGGCCAAGGTTTTTGCCAATTCGAGACCGAAGCCCTCAAGACGCGAGGAATCATTCCACACGGGAGTGACTAATACAATGTGAGGCGTTGAGGCGGGCATGATCGAACGCAATCAAATGAAACTGAACTGCACAATCGTAAAGCGGTTGCAGAGTTACTCTGAATGCGCCTAATTACTATTCAATGCACCTCCGAACCATAGCCTGCCTCGCTTGGCTTCTTATTATCATCCTAGCTGGAGCTCTCCGTTTGAACGATCTGGGAGAGCGCCCCGTCCATGCCGATGAGGCGACAGGTGCTCGGATTTTGGCGGAGCGCTTAGAGGGCGGCGATTATCAGTTTGACCCGAAGCATTTCCACGGCCCACTCCTCGGCCTGCTGACTGAGCCACTGGCAAGGCTACGCGGCGAATCCACTTGGCCAGAGCTCTCGATCGAAACACTCCGCCTCAGCCCTATCATCGCTGGCATGCTCATGGTGCTCACGCCCCTCCTCTGGCGCCGCCAGTTCGGAGATTTTGGCGCTTGTTTGAGCGGCGCCCTACTCGCCAGCTCTCCCTTAATGGTTTATTACAATCGGATGTTTATCCACGAGAGCTGGCTCGTTCTCTTCGGGATGCTCGGGCTGGCCTTTGCTTTTCGGCTGTTCACTCAGCCAAATTACAAGAACGCGTTGCTTTGCGGGATCAGTGTGGGGTGTATGTTCGCCACAAAAGAAACTTTCATCATCACAGTGTCAGCTTGGGCTCTGGCACTGGCGGCCTGCTACGCGCTCACCCACTTCAGGCGGATCGACCGACCAGGCGCAGAGGCACACTCGATTCAATCGTATCCCAAGCCTGCTTGCCTCGCGCTCTTAAGCGCAGTCTTGGTTGCAGCCTTTTTCTACAGCAACGGCTTTCGCTTTCCTGAAAGGATACTCGATGCCTACCGCACGTATCTGGTCTATGAAACGACCCTTGGGCACGACAAGCCTGCCAGCTACTACCTGAGCCTACTTCTCTGGCCGAAGCATTTGCTCGGGCAATGGTGGAGCGAAGGCTCGATCTTGTTACTCGTGGGCCTCGCTTGCGTCGCAGCGGTTCGGATACGCAGCACGCAACTCGCGATTATCTTTCTCGGCCTCTCAGCACTCGCTCAGTTTGCGATTTATAGTAGCATCGCCTACAAAACTCCTTGGCTCATGCTCTTACCATGGGCGCATGTCTGCTTAATGGCAGGCTTCTGCGTGAAGGTGCTCCAACCGTCGAATCGTGTCACACAAGGCCTACTTGGAGTGGGCATTCTAGCTGCGCTTCTTTTTCAAACCCAGCAAAGCCTCCTCGCTAGCCAACGCTGGGCAAATGACGCACGCGCACCGTATGTTTACGTGCCCAGCAGTCGCGACTTGCAAACACTGGAGTCCTGGCTGCCTCAACTCACAGAATCATTGCCTGAATTTAGCGAGCAGCCAATCGTCGTAATCGGCAGAGGCTACTGGCCACTGCCATGGTACCTTCGCAGCTTCGATCAAATCGGCTACTGGGATGAGCCGGATGCCTCGATGACAGTGGCACCTCTAGTCTTTTCGATGGAAGCTTCCGGCCTCGCAACGGATTTGGTATTGAGCGGAAGCCACACAGCCTTCCCCAGAGGACTGCGAACCAATGTCTCCATGACTCTCTATATGCGAAATGATCTATGGGCACAATGGATCGACCAGAAGCCATGACAGACACCCACATTTTCTCTCACGAAGCGATGAAGACGACCTTCGCCTTGCGCCTCGTCCACCCAGATAAGGACAAAGCCAGAGATGCCGCCAACCAAACTTTCAGATTGATCGACGAGATCGAGAACACACTGAGCCGTTATATTCTAGGCAGCGATGTTTCACAGATAAACAGTATGCAGAGCGGTCAGTCGCTCTTCATCACCGAGAGCTGCTACGAGTGCTTGCGCATCGCACTCGAAATTCACGTCGAAAGCAATGGCCTCTTCGACATCACCCTAGGGCGACAGATCGAACATCGTAAAAACGCAGTGGATGGTGCCAGCCCCGCGCTGGAGGGGCAGCTCATGCTCGACCCCGACCACCCCGCGATCCATTGCATCGAGGCGGGGCGTGAAATCGACCTCGGTGGCATCGGGAAAGGCTACGCGCTCGACCAAATCGTACCTGAATTACGTGATTTGGGGATCGAAAGCGGTTTAGCCTCCGCAGGCGCCAGTACCCAACTCGCTTTTGGCGATCGAGCCTGGGCGATCGAACGAACCGGCGCTGAGAATGCGCCCATTCTCGAAGTCCGCAATCAAGCTCTCAGTATTTCCGGCACTGAGATTCAGGGCAGTCACATCGTGTCGCCGCGTGAGTTTGAATCGCAAAGCTACACTTACCCGCACCTCTGGGTGCTCCACGAAGAAGCGGCCCGCGCAGATGCCTGGTCAACTGCCTGCCTACTGATGTCGCAGAGCGAGTTGGAGGCGGCCAAAGATCGCGTAACGATCTACGTCAACTAGAGCAGTCTGGCTCTAGCCTTCTTTGATTAAGTAAGGCCCCCAGCCTTTCTCGAAAAACTCACGTTTGACTTCGGGTCTCAGGTCTACGGCCTGGGTCGAGATTTCAAACGCGCCGTTGTCGTAGCTGACGATCAGTTTCTCTTCCCTATCTTTCGCTTGCTCTTCTATAAAACGAAAGCGGCTTAAGTCCTCCCCGTTCGCATCGGGGCAACGTGTGCCTAGCTCGGAACAAATCGCGCGCGCGCCGCGGCTACCGCCCCCCTTTCCGATGTAGTGATCGAGCACGGTTAAGAGCGCTTCTGAGACCATTGACATGTGCTTCCAGCGGAAGGCTGTGCCGACGAGGGAAGCGGAGCTGACGCGAATGCCTTCTTCGTCGACCGAGTGGCGTAGCGCCCGCGCCTCTTCTAGAGCATGCGCCACGTCGGCCGCGGTGCAGATGATGCCAGCAGAGTCGCTCATGCGCGCTTGGATCTCCGTCTTAATCTCCTTGGTTGTTTTTCCGGAAGTCGTGCAGACGAATTGGGCGGCCTCTTCGAGGCAAGTGCTCACCGCGGAAGTGATGCCCGCTGTGTCTGGCTCAAAGGTATCCTTGTGCAGTCGCGCGCGCTTGATCGCGACAGCGACTCGTTTACCAAAAACTTGGCCTGAGTTAAGCGCCGCGCCTCCCGGACGCGTGACGCCATGGCTACCCGCAGCTTCACCAATCGCGTAGCAACCTTTGAGGCTGGTCTTACCCCAATCGTCGATCAGGATGCCACCGTTCATGTGCTGGTTATTCATGGCGAACTCCAAGGGCTCTTTGGCGAGATCCGTTCCGTGCATTCGGTAGAGTTCGATCGCGAGCGGATTCATGCGGCGCAGGCGGTCGATCGGTAGTTCGTAGAGCGCTTCGTTGTTTTCGAGATACGCTCTTACGTCAGGATCGAGATCGTCGAGTGAGAAGGTCTCGTCGGCGTTGATCGGCTCGGGGTTACGCAAGAAATCCAAGTAAACTTTACGCCCTGCTTTCTGCTCGAGGAAGACTGCTAAGTCGAAGAGGCTCGATCCATAGTCGAGCATGCGCGTCGAGTGGAACGGCCACTGGTAGCCCTTGCGAAAGGTATTCGAGACCATTTCGCAAGTCGTGCGGTAGTAGCGTTTAAGGAAGTGAAGTTCGTTGCCCTCTGCATCGACCGAGTAAACGCGTGGCATGACTTGCACGTAGGTGCCCGATAGATTCCAAGGAAACTTGGTGCGTGGCGTGCCGATGCCAAATTGGCTCTCAGTTACATTACAGAGTTTGATCCCAGCTTCGAGCGCGATGCCTAAGCCACCGTGGCAGTGGTGCGGATAAACGCTATCGCGATACAATTCACCAGGGCCACCCGTAGCGATGACGAGGTCTTCGCATTGAATAAAAATCAAACCATACTCATTCCGCTTTTCTTCACGATGCAGCGCGATGACGCCGCAGACGCGCTCTTCGCCGTCGACTGCTTCTTTAACGATTCGGATGCCGCTGGTGCTAGGCAAAATACGCACACCGAGTGTCAGCGCTTCATCGAAAAGCACCTTCACCATCAGCTTAGAGGTGCGTGGCCCACAGCTGGTGGCACGGCCCACTTCGTCATGGTCTGTTTGGTAGCGGAGAATCGCGCCTTGGTCATCATGCGGGAGCGGCAGCCCCATAAACTGGAGACCGCCGACCGCATCGTTCGAGCCGACTGCCTCGATGTATGCCGTCGAGAAGTTCATCGCGCCACCGGAACAGAGGCTCTCTGCGTATTTGATAAAGTTGTCGCCCTTATAATCCGTGCTCGCGGTGTAGAGCGTCTGCTTATCCGAACCGGAGCAGGCCGATGTCCCCGCGAAGAGCCCCGTGCTGGCGACGAGTACATCGACGCCTCGGCGGTGCAGCTCAACGGTGGCACGCATGCCCGCCGCACCACTGCCGAGCACGAGTGCTTCGCACTTATAAATGGGCACCTGAATACCCGACACTTCGATCGAATCTTCCGAAGGGTCGATCCCGCGCACGGCCGGCATGTCGACACGAGTGAGTCGATCGAGTATCGCTTGTGGAATGGCGTCGAAGCCATCTTTAGGGGTATTGTTCGGTATAGTCATGACGATTGAGGATAGAAAAGTATGCCGATGGCTGCGCACATCATAAGAGCGCCTGCCAGTCGGAGTTTAAAGATACGCCGATCTGCGATTGAGAGCTTAACCGCCGCGCCGACTACGACTAAGCCAAGTAAGACGCTCCAAAGTCCGCGCGTGGTGTAGAGGACGTTGATCGCGGCGACGTTCTGATAGCTCGCAAGTGTGAAATTTAGAAGTAAGGCCTGCCCCGCCATTAATACAGCGGCGAGTAGCATCCATGGCCAAGCCGCCCGCGAGATCTCTCGCATACCGCCATTAAAAAAAGGAATCAGCGCAAAGGATAAAAGTGCGTTCACACAAATCGCAACAAAGAGAAACATCGGCACGCCAAAATCACGGCCATAGGCGCCGAACATCGTGTCCGAACCCGCGAAGAAGAGAGCGCTCAACAGAGCCAAGCCCAGTGTAAGGCTGACTTTGTGCCCTTGAATCCCCGAAAAACCGAGCAAGGCGACTGCGAGCATAGAAATGACCGCAGCCAATATCATCGTCAGGCCGACTTCTTCGGTGCCTAGAAAGACCGCGATGATAACAACGAAAACCGCTTTCGTGCCCATCATCGGTGTTTGCAAGCTGACATCGCCGACGCGAATGGCCGCAAAAGTAAATACTTGCCCAAGAAAAAAGAGACTGCCCGTCAGCGCCGGATAGAGCCACTGCTCCCAGGGAATCGCGCCCTCATGCCGCAAAAGAATAATAGCAAATACAGGGACGAAGACCAAGTTAATCACAAAAGAGAGACGAAGGGTCCCCGCACCCTCCGCAAGGGCGCGCTTTGCGAAGATCGCGGCCACTGAATAGACCAAGCCAGCTATGGCGGCATTTATGTAAGAAAACTCCATTTTTTAATTTATAAGATAAAATATTTGACATATTTTACCTTTAGCGCAATAAAAAAGTCAATGAACCCCAACGAACTGGCCCTCGATTTTTCTATTGTACGTGATTTGCGTAAACGCGCAGGCATGACCTTGGATGATGTTTCCCAGCAATCCGGGGTCTCAATTGCGGGTCTTTCGAAGCTCGAGCGAAACCAAAACATGATCGAACTCGACACTCTATATCGACTAGCGCGTGTTTTCAGCCTTTCTGCAACTGATCTACTCAATTTGGCCGAATCATGCTCCGCGAAAATGAAAGAGGCGGAAACCTACACATCCGGCCCATTCGATTTTGAAAAGATCGGCTTCAAGGGGATCGACTTTTTTCAAGCAACAGCCAAAGCGGGCGGCAATCTCTCGAAACCGGAAGCGCATGGCGACGAATTTGAGATCTGTTGGGTGCGTAGCGGTTCCTTACGCATCACCCTACCAAGGGAAACGCACACGCTCACCCCAGGGCAAGCGCTCAAGTTCGACGCCGCACTTGAGCACAGCTACGAGATCCTCGAAGACTGCGAAATCACTATTCTACACATCGAAAAAACCCACCGCTTCTAAATATGGATAATCTAGATCGACTCGCCATCCACACAATGACCACGAAGCCATGGGATCTCCCCACAGCCTGTGCTAAATATGCCGCAGCCGGCGTCCCCGGTGTCGGCCTTTGGCGGCAGTGGCTGGAAGGTCGGCCGCTGACTGAGTCGAAAAAGATGCTTGATGACCACGGGCTCAAGGCCGTCTCGCTTGTGCGCAGTGGATTTTATCCTCACCTAAACGCTACTGAAAAGCAGGCTGCTTTTGATGATAATGTCAAAGCACTCGACGAGGCAGCCGCTGTCGGTGCGCCACAAGTCGTGCTCGTATGCGGTGCCAAACCTGAACTCAGCTTGACTGAAAGTCGCAAGCAGATCACCGAGGGCATCGCCTCGCTCGTCGATCATGCCAGCAAAGTCGGGGTCAAACTCTCAATCGAACCACTCCACCCCATGTATGCGGACTGCCGCAGCGCGGTCAATACCATCGGCCAGTGCAACGACATGCTCGACCAGATCGGCGACCAATGGGTCGGCATCGCGGCGGACGTCTATCACATCTGGTGGGATCCACAGCTCGAACAAGAAGTGAAGCGCGCAGGCAAGCGCATTATCGGCTTCCATGTCTGCGACTGGATGACGCCCACTGCCGACATGCTCAACGACCGCGGACTGATGGGTGAAGGCTGCATCGACAACCGCGGCATTCGCCAACTCGTCGAAAGCGCCGCTGGTTTCGCCGATTGGATCGAAGTCGAAGTGTTTTCGACACGCCACTGGGAGCGCGATCAGGACACCTATCTCGCCGACATTATTGGGGCCTACAAGCAACACGTTTAGGGGATGGCCATAAAATCCATCAACTAATCATCCAACCGAAACCAAACAACTCCAAATAATCTATGAAAACACATAAAATAGGTATCATCATGAACGGCGTCACAGGACGCATGGGCACTAACCAGCATCTGCTTCGTTCGATCGACGCGATCATCAAACAAGGCGGCGTCAAGATCAGTCCGACCGAGTGCATCATGCCGGATCCGATTCTCGTCGGCCGCAATGAAACCAAGCTCAAAGAGTTGATCGCGAAGACCAGTGTTGAAAAATACACAACTGATCTCGACAGCGTCATGACTGATCCGGCCTACCCGATCTACTTCGATGCACAAACTACACTACGTCGCTTCGCAGCGGTCAAAGCAGCCGCCGCCGCAGGCAAGCACGTGTATTGCGAGAAACCAACTGCGATCAAAACCGAAGACGCTTACGAGCTCTACAAGATCTGCCGTGATGCCGGCGTGAAAAACGGTGTGGTGCAAGACAAGCTCTGGCTCCCGGGAATGCAAAAATTTCAACGCTTGGTAGAGAACGATTTCTTCGGCGAAATCCTTTCCGTCCGCGGTGAGTTTGGCTACTGGGTATTTGAGGGGCACACCATCCCCGCACAACGCCCCTCCTGGAACTACCGTAAGGAGGATGGCGGCGGTATGATCATCGACATGCTTTGCCACTGGCGCTACGTGATCGACAACCTCTTCGGCAAAGTGAAGAGCGTTTCCTGCCTCGCTGCCACGCACATCCCTGAGCGTATCGACGAAGCCGGTAAGCCTTACAAGTGCACCGCGGACGACTCCGCCTACTCTACCTTCGAATTGGAAAACGGCGTCGTCTGCCACTTCAACTCTTCATGGAATGTGCGCGTGCGTCGCGACGACTTGCTCACTATGCAAGTCGACGGCAGCAAGGGCTCTGCCATCGTCGGCCTGCGCGATGTATGGACACAGCACTACGGCAACACACCGCGTCCGACTTGGAATCCTGATGTCAAAAACCCGATCGACTTCTTCGACGGCTGGCAGAAAGTGCCGGAGCAAGAGGAATACGATAACGCATTCAAAATCCAATGGGAACTCTTCCTCCGCCACGTTGTGCTCGACGAGCCATTCCGCTGGGATCTGCTCGAAGGTGCCAAGGGTGTGCAACTCGCTGAACTCGGCCTACAAAGCTCGGAAGAGCGCAAGTGGCTCGATTTGCCTACGCTGGAAGCGTAGGTAAATCAAGGCTCGCTAGTTTTCGGTTTTCCGGTTTTCGGTTCACGCAACTGAAAACCGGTCAACGGAGAACTGCAGAGCCACCATACGCTTAACAACCTCGACCTCTACACAAACACCATTCAATAATGACAACTCAATCCTCTCCCAAACCCGTGGCTCTGATCACTGGCGGCTCTCGCGGCATCGGCTTCGGCTGCGCCAAACGACTCGCGGAACTTGGCTTCGACGTCGCCATCAATGGCATGCGCGATGAATCTGCCGTATTCGAACCGATCAAAGCGCTCAAAGCAATTGGCGCGGACGTCCTCTACTGCCAAGGCGATATTGGCTCGGCTGTTGCGCGTGCCGACATGCTTGAGAAAATTAAAGCTCACTATGGCACGCTCAACGTACTCGTGAACAATGCGGGTGTCGCGCCGAAAGAGCGTAAAGACATCCTCGAAGCGAGCGAAGAGAGCTTTGACTACGTCGTCGGCACCAATGTAAAGGGCCCCTACTTCCTCTCACAAAGTGCGGCAAATTGGATGATTGAACAGAAGGCTGCCAATCCAGATGAGTTCTTCACCATCATCAATATCGGCTCGATCTCGGCCACCGTGGCCTCCGTCAACCGTGGAGAATACTGCGTGGCTAAAGCAGGCATCGGTATGATGACCGCCTTGTTCGCCACACGCCTCGGTGAATACGACATCCCTGTTTACGAAATCCGCCCAGGCGTGACCAAAACAGACATGACCAGCGGCGTCACTGATAAGTATGATGCACTGATCAAGGATGGACTCTGCGTGACTAAACGCTGGGGCTTGCCCGAAGATATCGGCAAAGCTGTTGGCGCGCTATCCAAAGGGGATTTCGCCTACTCTACAGGGCAAGTTATTATGATCGATGGCGGCTTGACCCTACCGAGGCTTTAAAACTACAATTACACTCTGCACGAACCACCTCCAGTTGATAAAGAAGCGAAAGCCATACTTGAGCTAACAAATAACGATTTGCTGGCCGCACTTAGTATGGCGGAAAATCAGCTGAATGTGCTCTACAACCGAGCGCAGGTATTGATGAGCCTCGCGGGTATTGTTGTGACGGTGACTGGGTTTTCCGGACGCTTGATCGCAGGCAGTAGCCTAGCCGCTCAAGTGTTCTTGATCACTGGACTCTTCGTCACACTAGGTAGCGTGATCTGGGTATTCCAACGCGTCATGCGCGTTCGCTGGATCACGACAATGGTCACGGAGAACAAGGAAAATGCGCTCGAACAAGCCCTCATTCGTCGCAATAGTAAAACACGCGCCTATCGCATCGGCGGGAAAATCCTTTGCCTTGGGCTCTTCCTCTACAGTATCTCCATCGCTTTGATGCTGCTAAGCCCTACCGCGCTCGAGATACCAGTACGGTAGCGCGCTGCCTCGGGGAACCAAATTAAGAATTCAGAAGCCCCCGTAGCTGCTCCGCTGTTTGCTCTCGATCCAAGCGACTCGCCGCCACATCCAGCGTCAAAGCCTCCCACGCATCGACATCCAGAGACTCATCGGGCAGCAAGCCGTTTTCAGAAAGAAAAACTAAGCAAGTCGCCAGAGCCGTGCGTTTATTACCATCCACAAAGGGATGGTTTTGACACAAGTAAAACAGGTAGGCCGCCGCGATCTCAATGGCGTCTTTGAAGAAAGGCTCGCCAAACATAGTTGCTTGAGGTGCTGCCACCGCCGACTCCAGCAGCCCCAGATCGCGCAAACCATCCGATCCACCATGCGCCGAGAGAACCTCTCGATGAATCGCCTTCACCGCCTCAGTCGTAGGATGCGATAATTGCCCCACTAGGAAAGACGTTTGAAGAGTTCGCTATTCTTACCGATGATCCGACGCGCAGACGCACCCGCCGCCGCCGGCGTCATCACCGGGCGCAATGGAACGAAAGTGATCGCCCCTCCCTCATGAACCGTCACATGCATTTCATCGCCCACCTTCAAGTGCGCCATCTCCATCAAAGGCGCATCCAAAATGATTCCTTGCGAGTTACCAACTTTCTTAATCGACTTAATCATGCCCGTAAAACTATGTATTACGGGCGTTTTTGCAAGCCTTGATTTCAAACCACAGTCAGCCCATAGGCTAAACCCGCTAAAAATATATGGACTTGATTGTTCACTCTACAAAACTTTGATCGACGGCGGATCCTAGCATAGCCGCCTCGAACTCAAGCACGACTTTCAGCATCCCCTTCAAGAGCGGTAGATCGCCCAATTAAAGAATCACCGTCGCACCATTAAACCAGACACACCACTATGCCTCTTTTTAATGCACTTTGCGTTCGGGATCTCAGCTCAGCAGATACTATACATCTGAAAACGATTATACCGCGAGCGCAGATCATGGAGACACGGCCAGCGAGTGGAGTCATGGGATGGCCTTCACTTAATGGATTCCGATCTGCGTCCAGCTAATTAGGGGCATCATTTAAATAATCTTGCCAAAAAATACTCAATACTCATTCAAATAGTGCAGTCGCCGAAGTAGCTCAGCTGGTAGAGCAGCTCATTCGTAATGAGCAGGTCGTCGGTTCAAATCCGATCTTCGGCTCCATGCTTCCCCTACTCAGGGCGCAGCATTCTAAACACTTCGCGGAGCTTGGCTTCATCTTTCACCCCGGGGGCACTTTCGACCCCGCTGTTGATGTCGAGGTGGTCGGCACTGGTTGAGACGACGGCTTCGAGCACGTTGGCAGGGGAAAGTCCGCCCGCTAGAATCCAATGAGTCTGCGGGTGTGCTTCTTTGAGCTGGTTGAATCGTGCCCAGTCGCCGACCTTGCCGGTGCCGCCGACTTGATTCTTAGCGAAGGTATCGATCAGTAGGGTGTCAGCGAACTCTAAGCAGGCTTCGGGGAAGGTATCTTCGGGCGCGACGCGGGGCGCGAGCCATAGGCGCTCTTTGCCGACCAAGCCCGACCATCCGGCGAGCGTGGCTTGTTCGACTTGCAGACCGCTGTGGATCTGGAAATAGTCGAAACCAGCATCCCTAGCGTGTGCCAGTGCGTCACTGCTCGTTTCCACATCGACCATCACGCGCTTACCCGCAGGCACGCGCGCGGCGAGCTCTGCCGCACGCTCTAGAGTGAGCCCGCGGGGCGATTTCGGATAGAGGATAAAGCCGAAGTAGTCTGCCCCGAGCGAAAGTGCCAGATCGACATCTTCCTCGCGGGTCAGCCCACAGACTTTGATCTGAACAGGATGTGACATACGGCGATGGTCGGCTGGTCAGCCGTGAAATGCAAATTGTTTAGGCAAACCGTGGTAGACGAGCTTAACCGATGCATGCCGCCGGAGGAGGCTGTCCAAAAATGATGTGATCTTCTGGAATTAGGCGGATTTTCATACCGCGGAAATCGCTTTCCGACTCTGACTCCTAATCGGTTCTTCGCTATTTTTAATGGTACAGTCACAAACTGGAAAACTTCAATTCTCCCGCGATAAAGTAGAGCATTGTAATCGGGCTCATACGCATTTAACCTAAAAACGGCAGTTCAAGTAGGTTCAATTCTCTAAACCGTTAATGGACGTTAATTAACGTTAATCAAGTAGGCCGCCAAATTGGCGATAGAGTGAAAATAGAGCAGATGGTTGCAGAGATCTATAAAGCCTTATTTCTCATTTAGTTCTGAGATCATATTAACGTTTATTAACGGTTCAACTCATCTTTTCAGGTTTAATCAGCGTTTATCCGCGGCCTGCCCTGAGTAGCTCGGAGAGCGAAGCCACGGGGCCATCTGCGATTGAATGCTACGTTTGGTGAGCCTATACTGGCGTAAAGCACGACGATAGTGACCAC
>Ga0222632_1000285_pt1 | contig 30887 bp, 35 predicted proteins | sample AntAcemetageno46_FD_179828 | JGI IMG/M metagenome (GOLD analysis project Ga0222632, IMG submission 179828) | Saline water microbial communities from Ace Lake, Antarctica - #46 | ecosystem: Environmental > Aquatic > Non-marine Saline and Alkaline > Saline | place: Antarctica: Ace Lake | collected...
CCTGTGTATGTTCATATAGTCCGCGTTTTTGGTAAGGTTTAGTGGTATTGACATGACTGTAGATGAAATGATGAGAAAATCACGGAACTTCACCCGACTTAGGTGGTATACTCATAGATCGTGACATATTAAAATCTATAGTTCTAGGAAGTCTTTCTGTATTTCTTTCTTCAGGTCTTCTATTAAAGCTGGTAAAGTTGGCAGTACCACGAACCCATGGACGATGAATAGGATCGCCCCTAGGAGGCCAGCCCAGGCAAATAAATCATCGCTCCCCCTTTTTCTTACGAGTGGCATTGACATGACTGTGGTTGAAATGATGAGAAAATCACGGAACTTCACCCGACTTAGGTGGTATATAAACTTTAAATAGTTTATTTCTTATTAAACTTTGGTGAATATTGATTACCCATCATGAAATGATCAGGTCTATTCATAATCTCATTCCTAGGTTCTATAGGTATGTCTCTCTTCTTGGTATATGGTCGTGTAAAGTTAAACACACCCGCAGCGATTACAGCAATTATACACGAGAGTCCGTACATTTTATATTTACGTATATTTTATTTTAACTGTTCACGATTTGATGACTCCTCCTGCTTACAATACGATCTCTCAATGTATATCCACTCGACCCAGGTGTCTCCATTATCATAGAATTTACCATGTTATGATCAAACATATCACCATGCGTCTCACATAACAGACACCGAGAAGTTGGAATTTCAAATGGGTCGTGTGTATGCATCGGAACTTCACGTTTCTTATTGCGTTTAGTTTTTTTAACCGTAACAGGAGCATCGGGGTCGTGACGTTCACAGTGGTCTTTGTCATCTACACACTTATTACGACACGGATTTCCTCTGATATTGATACCACCACATATTTGTTTTTTTGCGCGAGGAGGTTTATATGGTTTAGATGATTTTAATGGCTTTGAATGAACCTTACACGTTTTCATTTCACCTGAACAAAACTTTCGACACTGCGTACCTTTAGCTGTCATACACGGACATCTCACCCGTTCGACAACTACCTTCTTTGGTTTTTTATATACACTCAGCTCTTCGATAAGCACCCTATTTTCATTTCGAAGTTTTTCCACTTCATGACGAAGAACATCAAGTTCGGTAAGGACATCAAGCTTATCTATTTCGGTATTTCGAGTAATTGGAATCATTCTTGAAATATTCACAAGTATTCAGGTAACTTAAGCTCTATTTTTTTTGTCGAAACACTATAAGATGACATCGTTACAAGATATACACAAAAAGGTTCAGTATATAATTGTCGATTCAGAATACGTTACAGGAACAAACAATACGTTTTCTCTCGATCTCACGCTCAAATCTAACACGCATGTAGAAGATATAAGTAATGTTATTGGGATAAAATTAGCCGATTTCTATATCACTCAGGTGGGAGATAGAAGTCCTTCATCAGACGCCACACATACATCAGATATTGCGAAATATGTGGATATCGTATGCCCCGACATACCACAGCGTGCGCAAATGCTCGATGAACGACATGGTCAGATATTCGCCCGCATTCCTCTAGAAAGACATTATAATCATGGATCTCATACCGTACTTCGGGATAAACAATGGAAATCATTTCATCGGAAATTGAATTATTTCAATCCGATATCAATACAAAAACTAAACTTCAACATATACGAACACCAGGATGATGGCGGATACCACACGCTTCAACCGAATTCTAAATGGTATATGGTTTTAGAGATCACAACAATTGATGTCAGGGAGAAGCCTGTAAACAAAGAAGCCCAAATGTTAGAAGCACTATACGCTCTCATAGGAAAAATAGATCTTTTACACGAAAGTGTGAAACGACTCCCTAACCGAGAAGAAGCGGAACAGATAATAACACAAACAAAACGAAAGAAGTTTTCATTCAATTATATAATCACTGCATTCTTCGCACTTCTCGCCGGTTATGTTTATTATATAAATAAAGTTCGTGTGAGTATACTACCCATACCAATTTAAAATCTAAATATAAATAAGATGGAAAGGAAAACGATTATAATTATAATTATAGTCGTAGTACTATGCACATCGCTGAGTCTGTTTTTTTATTTAAGAAATGTGAGTAACAAATCAAAAACGTCTGATGACAACATGGAAACGGCAAGGGAGGCAGTAGCCGCGAGTGAAGCTATGCTAAAAACACAAGCGAAAGAATTGTTTATGAAAGAAGAATTGAAAGACATTGATATGGAAATAATATCACGGAAAGAAATAATTAAAATACAAGGAAATTCCATACTCGACGAGACCACACCAGACAGTGATAATATGAAATTATCCAGATTAATAGAATTTCGAGCCAATTTATATAAAGATGCCGAAACATTATTTGAACTGATATATACATCACCCGACTTAACCGAACAGATAAGTAAAGCGGAGGACGAATTATTCGAAGATCTCACAAATTTCCAAGAACAGGGAAATCTCGCTGCTATTGAAGATCTGCAGGAAGAATTAAACAATAATACATCACTCATAGATGAGAATGTATTACAACAAATGTCCCCAGCGCAACTCGTCGCAACAACCACCACTACAATAGAAGAAATCAGGGAACACATCCCACAAGAAAATGAAAATCCTAGTTCGAAATATATTAACCTACGCCGAAAATTGCAACAGTTGGTCAGGGAAAAAACGCGAAGAGGTGAATTAAATTATGGTGGTGGTTTTCCAGATCATTGGACACCCCGACCATCGATTGAAACTAAGGATATCGTGCGATTTCCATCAGAGTGGGGTTTCATGTATGGTATATCGGGTAGTTCAACAATACGTAACTGGATTAGTAGTAACCTAGAAAGAGATGAAGCATCGGGAACTATAGGTCCATCGCCTACGAACATATAATATATTACATTTACAAAAATACATTTTAAAGTAACTTTATTCAGTCGATTTAAAATGTAACGATATACTAACATGGGTGGTGGTCCTGGTGTCTTTGTTTTTCTTATTATCGTAACAGGTGTGATAATGACATTTCTATATATAGATAAACGAGATACACTCGAATATGACGAACTACGTAAAAGGACAGAAGAAAACATTATTGTGAGTATAGGACCATCACCGTCTAGCGGGACCCCCTCTCAGGTGACTGTCGGCCCATCACCATCTAGTAGCGAATCTATTGTCGGACCATCGCCAGTTAACACGGGTGATGTAAATTCGGCTCTGGATTCACTATGCGAGAAATATCCGTGGAATAATTTATGTAAAGATCGACCCGGTTGGACAGGGAGTAAACCTAGCGAACCAGAGTCACCCGCTCCAGTGATTGTCGAACCAACCGCTCATATGGCTATGGATGCGGATTATGACGGTGTGGTGAACTTTCCAGAATTCTTCAATGCAATGTCCCCAAAAATGGAAAGTACAGTTACCGAAGATGACATGTTTGGAGTATTCCGCACACTCGATACGGATGAAGATGGGGTTTTATCTACCGCGGAGTTTAATAATACTACAGGTCCGTCACCTATGCTTATTAACCCACAAACCACAGAGACTATAGGTCCATCACCACCCACGATGAGTTCCGTAACATTTTCATTCTGTGAAGAGTATCCATGGAATAATTTATGCCGAGGTGTATTATCAGACTGGACGGGCATCGAACCAATATACCCATCGCCGGATGTAACTGGACCCTCTCCATTAATTGGCAATCCATCGCCTATAACAACCGAACCAATACCCGATACTACAGCGTCGTCAGTGGATACATTATGCGAAAAGTTTCCCTGGAACAATATGTGTGAAGGTGTCATACCAAACTGGACAGGGGTCGAACCAATTTATACACCACCGAGTTCGATTGGACCTTCAATGGAATCTATCGGTCCTTCACCGCGTGGTGTACTTCCAGAGTTGGATTCTTTATGTGAGAAATATCCATGGAATAATTTATGTAACGATCGACCCGGATGGACAGGTGACAGGCCGATCGAAGAAACAGGATCAGAACTAAATAACGTACTACCCAAGTCTGCGACTGAAATGGGTTATGAGGCATTGTCCACAGGAAATTACACTGATGCTATTGTAAATTTTACAGATGCACTTTCAGTCACACAAGAGTCAGAAAAATATATGTTGTACAATCAACGCTCTATCGCGTATACACGTATAGGAGAATTCACATCCGCGTTAAATGATGCCAATAAAATAGATGATTCAAATTCCGATGTGACTAAATTAATGAAACTCGAAAGAACTGGGGACGCGATGTACGGTCTTGGAGCTTACACCGATGCTAAACAATTGTACGAAATGGCACTTATTATAAATCCCGATTCGCAACAATTACCACGAAAATTAGGACTCGCAGAACAGGCAGAACAGATTACAATAAACGCATCAACGGATAATGACACATCACCATCCAAATACACGTTCGAGTCACCTGATACACAAACAGCTTACGAACAAGCCCTCTCTCTCAATGGTACAGGTAGTATAGGTATAAGTACCCCAGTAGAAGATTCGGAACAATCGGCGATTGATATGTTATGCGCTACGACTTTTTGGCATGCGATGTGTAGAAATCGCCCTGGGTGGACAGGTGACTCACCAGAGGGAGAAGAAAATGGAGTAATAAATCCTATTGTATTAGATACATTATGTAAACCAGAAGGAACGGCACCGTGGTTAGAAATATGTAGCTATCAACAGGGTTGGACGGGTCTCAGGCCAGTTGAGACACAGACAACTACTTCACAAACCGATCCAGGATTGGGTGCGGATTATACGTCAGGTATATATGATACGAAGTCTATAAACAGTGAAAATACAGAAAAGAAGTTTCAGTCGTTTTTAGACACGGCGTATAAAGCTCTACAAATTGAAGATGAAGAGAGTGAAGTAGTAATTACACCAAATAAATATATACAAGATGATACTTATGATATTAACACCACCGGTCTCACGGGTTCGCGTTCAGATATGTTGAAAGCGATGAAAATTTACACTGAATTTAGAACTATGTCGAACAATGCCCCACCAGATATTTTCGGACAGGGAGACTATCCCAATGGCATTATACATAAATGTACACAACATGAAACTGGTGAACGAAATGATCGTCTCAAAATAACGGGGGAACAAACTGCCCAAGATGTAATAAAACACTTTGCCGAATTAAAAAAGAGAGACGAATATGCGAAACTACTAAAGCGTGAATTGGATGTTATTCGTACTATCCTCGAGAATGCTATTCATGACCAGGATATATATAGGATGGAAAACGACGATCCATATTACTTCAATGAATCTATCGAAAATATACAAATTTCAATGACCGAGAAAGAAGAACAGATCGAAGAGGTGTTAAACCCACAAGACGTCGTCAATACAGATTGGGAAGAAGATGATCCATATATCTGCTTTACCCCCCTTAACATCTCGATAAGAAGAGCAATTGCACATTATAAATACTGTACCCAAACGATTGACGGACTTACACATTCAAATCTCGTTATAGATACATCATGCGTAGGAATGCCGGGACACTCTATAGCCAGTCTAGATAGTGTATGCGTAGAAAACGTATCATTAAGTGATCCAAAATGTTCAGAATATGAGGGTCATGTTGATGCATACTGCGAAGATAATTTATGGGATATAAAGTGTATAGGGAAAGAGGGACACGTTGCCGCTAAAACAACTAAATATCAACTTGACACGTACTGTAAAGAGAATTTATGGGATACCCAACAATGTTCGGGGTATGAGGGACATGGTGATGCTAAAACAGCTAAGGATCAACTTGACACGTACTGCCAAGAGAATTTATGGGATACCCAACAATGTTCGGGGTATGAGGGACATGGTGATGCTAAAACAGCTAAGGATCAACTTGACACGTACTGCCAAGAGAATTTGTGGGATACCCAACGATGTTCGGGGTATGAGGGACATATGGATGCGTACTGCAAGAAAAACTTATGGGATACCCAGAAATGTTCAGGGTATGAAGGTCATGATAAGGCTATCCTCGATAGGTTCTGTTCAGAAAACCTGGTAGATCCAAAATGTTCAGAGTATGATGGTCACATCGATGCATACTGTGAGGAAAACTTATGGGATGCCCAAAAATGTTCAGGGTATGAAGGCCATGATACAGCTTTATCGAAAGCTAACAAAATAGATGATGAAATTTTAAGTGAATTATGTGACGATTCATGGTGGACAGATGGTAATAGATTCAAGAATGCAGCACATCGAGCATGTCGTAAAACTTCATCGGAAATGGACTATACCAGTGGATATTGTGGTAATGGTGTTGGTGGATCTAAATGTCCCGAGGATCAATGTTGTAATCAATCTGGGTTTTGTGGAACGACTACTGTAACTGGGAGTAATTCAGAAAATAATTGGTGTTTCAATGATACAGGTAATGGGTATGTTGGTCAATATGATGGAAGATTTGATGGAACCGTATCGCGAGATGAAGCAGATAAAATAGCGAGGCGTCCGACCGACTTTTCATCTATGGTCATGAAACAAGTTCTCGTCGAAAAATGTGAAACAGATGACACGGATCCAAAATGTGTGGGCTATGAAGCGTATGATAATAAAAAAGCGCTCGACGGAAGATGCGAAACAGATGACACGAATCCAGATTGTGCGGGCTATGAAGCGTATAATAATGCCCAGGTTAAAAGGGATCTCGACAAAAAATGCGAAACAGATGACACGGATCCAAAATGTGCGGGCTATCCAATGTATGAGAATAAAAAGGCGCTCGATGATAAATGCGCAACAAATGACATGAATCCAGATTGTGAGGGCTATCCAATGTATGAGACTAAAAAGGATCTCGACAAAAAATGCGAAACAGATGACACGGATCCAGATTGTGCGGATTATCCTATATATAAAGCTAAAAGAGTTCTCGATGAACTCTGTTTAGAAAATACCACGGATCCAAAATGTGCGGGCTATCCAATGTATGAGAATAAAAAAGCGCTCGATATGTTCTGTTCTGAAAATCTGGCAGAACCAAAATGTTCAGAGTATGGTGGCCATCTCGATGCGTTCTGTGCGATAGATGACAATCTAGCAAATCCAAAGTGTAAAGGGTATGATGGTTATGATATGACTGTATCTATGACCGGTGAGATAGATGCTGAGATTTTGGCTGAGCTGTGCAAAAATTCGAAAGATGCGAATGGAAATACAATTGCTAGTGCGGACAGCGCCTGTCGCAGCACCGGTGGACAATGCGCCGGTGCTGCTAGTGGTGGTAAATGTGGAGGTGACGCTTGTTGTAGTTGGTCGAATTGGTGTGCAAGTACAACCGGAGGTCCGGAAACTGATTGGTGCGTTGTGAGGAAGAGTGATGGTACGTATATAGGTAAAGATAATGGGAGGTATGATGGAACCGCATCACGTGATGAAGCAGATAAGATAGCGAGGCGTCCATCTGATTTTTCAACTATACTCGCTACACGAATCCTCGCAAGGAAGGCGCTCGATGATAAATGCGCAACAAATGACACGAATCCAGATTGTGCGGGCTATGAATCGTATAATAATGCCCAGGCTAAAAGGGATCTCGACGATAAATGCGCAACAAATACTACGGATCCAGATTGTGCGGATTATCCTATATATAAAGCTAAAAGAGTTCTCGATGAACTCTGTTTAGAAAATACCACGGATCCAAAATGTGCGGGCTATCCAATGTACGAGAATAAAAAGGCGCTCGATGATAAATGCGCAACAAATGACACGAATCCAGATTGTGAGGGCTATGAAGCGTATGATAAGAAAAAAGCGCTCGATGATAAATGCGCAACGGATACCGTAGATTCAAATTGTGCAGGCTATACAGCGTATGAGACTAAAAAGGATCTCGATATGTTCTGTCCTGAAAATCTGGCAGAACCAAAATGTTCAGGGTATGATGGCCATCTCGATGCATACTGCGAGGAAAACTTATGGGATCCAAAGTGTAAAGGGTATGATGGTTATGATATGGCTGTATCTATCACCGATGAGATAGATGCTGAGATTTTGGCTGAGCTGTGCAAAAATTCGAAAGATGCGGATGGAAATACAATTGCTAGTGCGGACAGCGCCTGTCGCAGCACCGGTGGACAATGCGCCGGTGCTGCTAGTGGCGGTAAATGTGGAGGTGACGCTTGTTGTAGTAATGCGAATTGGTGTTCAAGCAGAACCGGAGGTCCCTGGTCTCAATGGTGTAGGGTGAAGAAGAGTGATGGTGTGTATATAGGTAAAGATAATGGGAGGTATGATGGAACCGCATCACGAGATGAAGCGGATAAGATAGCGAGGCGTCCATCTGATTTTTCAACTATACTCGCTACACGAATCCTCGCAAGGACGGAACTTAATGAGTTCTGTGCGAGAGACGGCAATCTAGCAGATCCAAAGTGTGAAGAGTTTGATGGTCACCTCGATGCACGCTGTTTAGAAAATACCACGGATTCAGAGTGTGCGGATTATCCAGTATATAAGGCTAAAAGGGCTCTCGATGCAGGCTGTTTAGGAAATCTGCTGGCAGATCCAAAATGTTCAGAGTATGTTGGCCACCTCGATGCGTTCTGTGCGAGAGACGGCAATCTAGCAGATCCAAAATGTTCAGAGTATGTTGGCCACCTCGATGCGTTCTGTGCGAGAGACGGCAATCTAGCAGATCCAAAGTGTGAAGAGTTTGATGGTCACCTCTATGCGCTCTGTGCGAGAGACAGTAATCTAGTAGATCCAAAATGTGAAGGGTTTGATATTGCTAGATCTGCTATCATCAATGAGATAGATGCTGAGATTTTGGCTGATCTGTGTAAAAATTCTAAAGACGAGGATGGAAGTTTCGGTTGGTATGCGGACAGGGCGTGTCGCATGATCGCCTCTGAATGGAATCCGTATAATGAGGGGGTGAACAATCGTTGTGGTGTCAGTGGACCAGTTCGGAGGAAAATCAATGGAAAGTGGTTAACTACCACGGTAAGTTTCGGTGGTTCTAAATGTCCAGCTGATCAGTGTTGTAGCGAGTCTAATTACTGTGGGAAGAATACCGAAACCGGACTTTCGACCTTGACGAATGAGAGTATAGACTATTGCACCACATGGGTGGGTAAGGATAATACGAATGTAGGTAGAGATATTGGGAAGTATGATGGAACCGCATCACGGGATGAAGCCGATAAGATAGCGAGGCGTCCAGCTAATTTTACAGAAATAGTCGCTAGTCGACTATGATATCCCTTTCCAGATGAGATAATTTATATAAAGATATACATCGTATATATAGTAACATGATTAGTACTTGTACATTTACACCCATTGTCGCTACTTCGAATAAGCGTAAACATGGTCGCGTGTATTCAGAAACCAAAAAAAGGAATGTAGATCAATTAATTCGAAAAAATAAACGTATCCAAGCATCCATTCATAAACGACGTGATAATTCGGTCTGGAAAGATAACAATCGTCGCATTGTTCTCGAAGAACTCGTTTCGCTTCTCGATCTATTAGATGATGTTGTTGATATTCTCGATGGCGAGGATTTCGATTGCGGTGAAGTACCCGATGAAATAAATGACGATTTTACAAACTAAACTTTACCAGTTAGATATCTTGATCATATTTAACTAGTGGAATATATTTACATTTTTTTATTTAAACACCCGACAACGTCTTCTTCTTAGGGACAACCTTCTTAGGAGCCTCTTTAGGGGTTGCGGCTACTGGAGCGTCACCGACATTCACGGCCGGGAGACCCTTAGGACCAGCGGGACCAGCGGGACCAACGGAGCCAGCGGGGCCAGCGGGGCCAGCGGGGCCAGCGGGGCCGACACCACCGGCACCACCCAATTCACACTGATCGAGTAGTTTACCGAGTAGCGTATACAGTTTAGTCTTATCAAGTCGGACACGAGTAATCTCATCTTCGATTTCTTGGCGAAGCGAAGTCATAGTAATATATATAAAGGAAATATTATCTTTAAACTAAATGATACTCATCGGTTCATCTCTTAAATCGGGGATTGGTCAACATACAAATAAATATACCAAATTATTTACACCGCATGCCGCATATTATCAATTAGGAGAGACTTTACCTGAAGAAAAAGATGGTCTGATATTTATTTTACCAATTGCTCAACATATGAAGTATGTAGAATACGCCAGAACCCGAGTGAAGAACCTGACCTGTATGACTGTATGTGAAACCGAAACAGTTCACGAAGATTACAAAATGATCATGGATGAATTTAAAACTGTACTGGTTCCCAGTGATTTCTGTAAGCGTGTATTTTCGAAACAATTTCCAAATACTATTTTCAAGGTCTTACACGCACATATACCAACACCCAAACCAAAACCGTATACATTCTATTTCATAGGAAATGCGATGGATCAACGTAAAAACTTTAAAAATATTCTCGAAGCATTCGTGCGGTTGAATGAACCGAATACACGTCTACTGGTAAAGGCCACGTGTAATAAAGATATCGATATACAATTCCCACGTGTAGAAGTAATTAATGGTCTGCTTTCAGACGACGAGATGGATGAGATACATTGGAAAAGTGATTGCTATGTGAGTTTTTCTAGCTCTGAAGGTGTAGGAATGGGTGCAATAGAAGCGGCGATCAGAAATAAACCGGTCATTATCACGAATTATGGCGGTGCGCCTGAATATATCAAAACACCGTATACGATTGAGTGTGATCTTCAAGAATTAAGTGACGATGATTTCCTATTCAAAAGGGGTATGAAATGGGGGAAACCAAACTTCGATCAACTCTTAGAGTTCATGAAACACGCATACGAAAATGACATTCGTGTAATGGAGCACACATTCACGCATAGACTTGTGGGTAAAGAAAATGTATTAGAGGAATTCGCTTTCAACGTAACCAGTGATGAACATCACGAGACCGGTAAGGATAGCGCCGGATGTGAGTGAGCCTTTTTGAGCTATCAGCATCATGTTAATATCATCTATAAACGCAACACCGGTGGGCTTTTTAATAAATTCGGGAATCATCTTAGCGATAATCATATACACGATCATCGAAATAATGACAGGCTTTAGTGTATCCTGATCTAACATTTATAGTATATCAATAAAATAATATTACATGTTCAAATTCGGTTTTTTACCTAGTACACTCTCATTCTTAGTCAAACTATGTTTTTTACAGAAAGATCCGTTTACAGATTTAAACGTACACATATTTCCTTTCAGTGTAAGTGCCTGACATACTTTATTCACGTGTTTACTTTCACGAACTTGTATTGGCATCTCGTCAAGAAAAATAAGTGTTCGGGATTGTTTTTTATCTGCGTGCTGTTGATACTTCTGTTTCATCTTCATAATACTTCGACCAAGGTGCTCACACGCATCGTCGACGGTATCTTGCTTACGTACCACAAGTGCCGAACGAATAGATTCCTCGTAAGTAGTCATTTTCAATTTTCTTGAATATACATATAGATTTATCCACTTAAGTTACATTTAAAGTACTGATAAGTATGCAACTATCCTGGTACTCTATATGTAATGTGTGTAATGTCCCATTAAACCCTAAGATATGTACACGCGGAAAAGATAATAAGAACTTTGTGCGATACTACAAACATATACGTCCAATATTCACATATAATAATGAAAAGTTCTATTCGTTCATGGGAAGTGGTATAAAAGTCAAACCTATTTGTTATTCGTGCTTTACACATAAACCAAGACCGTCACTAGAAGCATTACGATCGAGAGAACTCGGTCAGTGTCGTAACGTTTTACCCAAAAGTAAATCTAAAAGTGAGAAGGAAATTTTACACTGGTTCGGTGGACTTATACGTGAAGCTAACAAAAGAGGATTAATCAAACCTAAGTCGACATTTTAAAGTGGTAATATAAGCAATCAAAATGGAACAACTCAACAAATACGTATCCAAATATGGTCTCACACTGCCGTCTAATTGGACTATCAAAAGTGTTAAACGTAAAGATGGTGCCAGTCGTGGTCAAGTTGATCACTATTATTTCACACCTGAAGGTACACGGTTTAGATCGAAGGTTGAAGTTTTGAAATATCTCAGACATTCTGAACCACGCGAAAATGTAGAGACAATCGACGACACACATGATCGTGGGTTTATTTATATTTTGACCAACACGTGTTTCAAAGAAAAATTTATTAAAATTGGGATGTGTACCTCGATCGATTCTCGTCTAGGAATTCTAAACTCGGGTGTTTATGAAAAATTTAAAATGCACACACTCTTCAATACCCAGTTCAAAAATAAAAAAAATGGTAAAAAAACTGTTTGTTCATACATAACAAAAAAGATTGAGATGTACTTGCATGCGCGCTTCAATCATCTGAGGGCAAATAACGGAGAGTTCTTTTTAGTTGACCCCGATATCGTCAGGGGTGAGTTGAAGTATATACACGACAAGGTTTTACCATATGCCAACCTTGACGCGGGTATGGTAGGTGAATACATGAGATTACATATACAGTCGGCGAGTATATCTAGCAGAGAAGAAGAAGAATACTACTTAAGTTAGAGTGTAGAATTGTAATAAAACTAAGAAAATATGGAAAACGTACAAAAACTCACTCATATAGAACACGTTCTCAAAAGACCCGACTCGTATGTCGGTCCCGTCGACCTCGTCCGTGAACCGTATTGGATTCTGAATGGAGATACGTTTGCGAAGGCTTCTGTCCAGTATTCCCCGGCACTCTTGAAAATCTTTGATGAAATTCTCGTCAACGCCATCGACCGAAACTCCATGCATCCCAAAAATGTTTCGTTAATCTCAATCAATACGGATATGGAACATGGTATGATTACCGTGGACAACAACGGACCACTAGGGGGTATCAGTATCCGTGAGAATGTCAAAGAAGGTATATGGAACCCCGAACTCGTTTTCGGACATCTCCTCACGAGTACCAATTATGATGACACACAAAAACGCGTAGTCGGTGGTCGCAATGGGTACGGTGCTAAACTTGCAAACATTTATTCCACTTGGTTCTCTGTCATCATCAAGGATTCCGAAACAAAACAAGAATATACACAGGAATGGTTTGATAACATGACAACATGCTACCCCCCGAAAATTAAAAAATTCAACGGCGCAACTTCATCTGTATCCGTTTCATTCAGACCTGACTGGAAGCGTTTTGGTATGAAACAAATGGATATGGGTATCACTAAAATTATCGAAAAAAGAGTATGGGATGCAAACATATGCACCTCACCCAACTGTAAGGTCAAGTATAACAATGAAACGTTACCAAAACAAAACTTCGAAGCGTATGCGAAGATGCATGACGGTGTGGAGAATGTTCACTCCATGACAAGTGATCGCTGGTCAGTATGTATAGGTCCATCTGAAAATGGAATGGAACAAGTATCATTCGTGAACGGTCTCTGTACCTCACGTGGTGGTACACATGTTGATCACGTCACGACGATTATCGCAAATGGTATTATTGAAGACATGGCAAAAAAAATTAAACTCAAACCACAACAGGTTAAGAACGCCTTTACAATCTTCGTAAAGGCAACGCTAGAGAATCCGAACTTCTCTAGTCAGGTTAAATCGGAGTGTACAACCAAATCACAACACTTTGGAAGTAGGTTTGAATTACCCAAAACATTCGTGAAGAATGCTCTCAAAACTGGTATCGCAGATGAACTTACAGCACTTTCAAAGTTCAAGGAAATGAAAGAACTCAAAAAGACTGATGGTACGCGTAAATCTAAGATTACAGGTATTCCTAAATTAGATGATGCCAATAAAGCTGGAACCGCTCAATCGGGTAAGTGTACCCTCATCGTCACAGAAGGTGACTCCGCGAAGACCCTCGCAGTTGCCGGTCTTTCGGTGGTTGGTCGCGACCATTATGGTGTATTCCCACTTCGAGGTAAATGTAAGAATGTACGCGATGTCTCGGTATCACAACTCACATCAAACCAGGAGTTCAATGATCTCAAGAAAATCTTGGGGCTTCAACAAGGAAAAGAGTATACAGATGTTTCTGAACTTCGATACGGGCGTCTCATGATCATGACCGACGCAGATAACGACGGAAGTCATATTAAGGGTCTCATTCTCAATATGATTCACTACTTTTGGCCAAGTCTCTTGAAACTGGGATTTGTTGTGAGTATGGTTACACCCATCATTAAGGCGACCAAAGGCTCAGAATCGAAATCATTTTATACGGATTCAGCATTTCGAACATGGTATGGAGATGGAAAACATGGATGGCGTATCAAGTATTATAAGGGTCTCGGTACATCTACATCGGTAGAAGCTCGCGAATATTTCAAAAAAATACAAGAACTCACAGTGAAGTTTGAAGTGGATGTCATGACAGATAAATCAATCGTACTCGCATTCGATAAGAAGAAAGCGGATGATAGAAAGGTCTGGCTCCTCGAAAGTACGGCAAAGGATGCGCGCGAGCTTGAAGTACCATACGGGCATGTCAAACGGTTGGCTATTACAGACTTCGTACACAAGGATCTTGTTAATTTCAGTCTCGCGGATTTGAAACGATCTATCGCACACGTAGCAGACGGTCTTAAACCTTCACAGCGTAAAGTCATGTATTCATGTTTCCAAAGGAATTTACGTGATGAGATGAAGGTCGCACAACTGGCTGCGTATGTAGCAGAAAAAAGTTCATACCATCACGGTGAAGTATCCCTCGCGGAAACTATCGTCAAATTGGCAAATGATTATACAGGTTCAAATAATATTAACCTCCTTGAACCGTGTGGTCAATTTGGAACCAGACTTATGGGTGGTAAAGATGCGTCGCAGACAAGATATATCTTTACACGCTTGACTAACAGTGCTCGAAAGATTTTCGATCCCAAGGATGATCCGATACTCAATTATTTGGACGATGACGGTCGGTCTATTGAACCCGAATTTTACATGCCAGCATTACCCATGGTTCTCGTGAACGGCACGGAAGGTATTGGTACAGGGTTTAGTTGCTATGTACCCCCATTTAACCCTAAGGACATCGCAGCTAATATACTCAGTTTTATTACAGGTAAAGGCATTCAAAGGATGGAACCTTGGTTCAGGGGGTTTAAGGGTCGTGTCTTTTACGAGAATGATACATGGGTGACAGAGGGAGTATGGAAAGTTATCGGGACTACCGTCAAGGTGATTGAATTACCTCCCGGTCGGTGGACACAGGACTATAAGGAACATCTCGACACTCTCGCTGAAAAGAAGGTTATTGACTCGTATACCAATAATAGTACAACCGAAGATGTTGATTTTGTTATTCAGGGGTACGCGGGTAAGGATATTATGAAGGATCTGAAATTACAAAAAACAATTCGTACGACGAATATGCATCTTTTCCACCCCACGAAAGGAATTCATAAATATGGAAGTGCTGAACTGATCTTGATGGATTTTATCAAGCTTCGTTACGAGTACTACATTAAACGCAAGGCGCATATGATAAAGGTTCTTCAGGAAAAAGTTGACATGTATAATCATCGTGCGAAATTTGTCACGATGGTTATCAGTGGAGCGTTAATAGTGTTCAAGCGCAAAAAACGAGACCTCGAAGTAGAATTGTCACACACGTTTCCAAAAGTTGACGGGAGTTACGATTATTTGTTAAACATAAGGACGGTGGAATACACGGATGAACGTGTAACAGCGTTACTCGAAGAGGTGAAGCAATTGAGATGGGAACTTCAATTAACAACAGCGACATCACCGGTAAATATGTGGGAAAATGATATTAAAAATTTATAGATAGTAGATAAGTATGGACTTAAAAGGTCCCGATCAAGCGGCTGTTTTAGCTCTAAATGCTATAGGTCAGCAGGATACATACCTTTTACGAACTGATCCAGAACATTCCTTTTTTAAATATGAAACGAAGCAACATTCAAACTTTACAAAATTTCATAAACGTAAAACCGTACCCAGACCATCTTCAGAAACAGGATTATCAACTTGGCCTTTTGGTAAAACGGTGAAAGTTTCATTAAACCCACAGAATATGGGCGATTTGTTGTCGAATATGTATATACACATGACATTTCCAGCTGTGAATTCAAATTCAAATATAGCAGACCAACTCGGGCGTCATGTCATAGAGAGCGTAACGATGACAGTTGATGAGTTGGAAGTGGATAAATATCATGATGATTGGGGTGTTATTTATGATGAATTATATCTCGACGCATCCGAGAAACGTACGAAACGATACACAATAAATCGTAATCAGGCGGATGATGTATCACACGCAAATGATTATTCGTTATCCAGGTACAATTCTGAACTCATGATACCTATACCAATGTTCTTTTCGCGTAAATACGAAGGTGATGAATACGATTCAAATTCTCCGAATAGACCATATTTTCCAACGTGTGCCGTACACAAACAAAAAATTGAACTCGAAATAAAGTTCCGTCCAATTACGTTTTTTACAAATAATCTACAGAGTGATACTATAAATTCAAAGAATATTATAGTAAAAGAGTTCGATATAATAACAGAAGAATTGACCGTATCTCAACCAGAACGCACGTTTTTAATGACAACGAAACAGACAATGATAACAGACGTTGTAAAAAAACACCCGACAGTGGAAACAGTTGTGGGTGAAAATTCAGTTAAATTACAACTCGTCCCGAACATTCCAGTAAAAACACTTAATTGGTTTTTACGAAAGACTACATTTGAAGACGAAAATACAATTGGAAGTGAAGCAAGTATACGATCTCGTGCATTCTTAAATAGATTCAACTTTTCACAAGCTGCTATTTATTCGCCATTTAATGAGTTAGGTACAGCGGTCATGGACTCGGCGAAGATATATATAAATGGACAGGATTTACCCAATATACCACTCGCTGACCATAATTACTATAAATTCATTGTCCCTAATAACTGTAGGTTATCGCGACCTAATAGAAATATTTACACGTATGCCTTCTCGATGAATCCTATTAATGTGGAGCCATCGGGAAGTCTGGATTTCAGTAAATTGAATTCGGATCGTACGTTATTGGAAGTGATTTTGAGAGCGGGATTGGTGGATACTTACACTTTACATTTATATTATGTCGGATATCAAACATTCACGTTTGATGGAGGGTTTATGTCACTTGCTTATTAAATAACACGGTATGATGCATGCGAATATACTCGACAATCTTATTTTTAATACACCATCTGATAAAATTCAACTGTGCTACAGTCGTATGGATTTCATCAGGTGTACCTGGAACTTTATATGTTATTTTATCCGCTCGGCAGAAAGGATCGAATAACTTTTTACTGTACCCATCTAAACTAGACTTATAAGCACAATGAACACTGAATAAACGTCCATCGGTAGTCTCGTATGATAGGTTATTTTTCTTTGAATAATTAGTAATAAACCACTCCAAATTTCGAAGCGAAATACCACCCGTTTTATTTAATAATTCGATAAGTGTAGCTCTATTCTCGGGTACAGTATAAAACGTGTTGATAGATGATAAAAGAATGTCAGACTTATTCATTCTTCATTATTACATAATAGAAGTTATTTCTCTAACTTCATTTGTTTGAGTTTTTTCGCATGCTGGACATCCCGAAATAAAACCAGAAGGAAATGGGTGGTTATGGCGTAATGGTCCATTTGGCATGATAAGAGGTGTACATGGACGAGGGTCATTTACATGTATACAACAATACCCCTCTCGAATAGCACGATTTACACACAATTTACCATTTTTTCGTATACCTAGACAATGTATATCATTTGCAGGTGCTAAATCGCGTCGCACGTTTTTCATTGGAATTGAATATATGGAAGACACTTTCTGAACAACTTCACATATATATTCATGGTTATCTCTTTCTAGCTTAGCGATAGTCGTTTTATGATCTCGTTTTAGAGATTGTATTTGTTCTCTGTATCGCTCAGCAATTTCCCGTGTTGTTTTGATATTTTGTTCTTTATGGTCGTGAACGGCATGCGCTATTTTTTCTTTGAATTGTTTCCCTTGTTCACGAATATATTCTTTCGAATCTTTCTCACGTTCCTCATTCTGTCGACGCGCTTCTTTTTGGATCAGAACAGTAATTTGATCGATGATACCTGACATGTATTATCATACCGCCTTTTTTTTAAATATATCACTCAGCAATAATTGTTTAGACGAACCATCACTTTCATTTTTCTTTTTATTTTTTTTAGGAGGTTTAGCTCTAAGGAGTAATTCTCCAAATATATCATCCTTCACGTTTTCAAATAAAGGTTCTAGAAGATCACATACAGGTTTCAAGAACTTGTTCAAAAAATAATATGGATAATCAATCTCTAAATTATGCTCTTTCGCGTACACGGGATCTTCCGATTTTTCAAATGCACGAGATTTATCGTCTCCAGTTTTCACTAATATATACGGTACACGATCACCCGATTGTGGCTCCGAACCCGGTTGCCTTTCGCGCATTTTTCTCACCACTTGAACATGCGCCTGATTGATATCTACTATATGGTCACTTAATACAGATACTTTCTCACCCTTTACTTTATATGAATCAGAAAGACCTTGGCTCAAAACAAGTTTTTCGTTTGGAACGTCACCTTCAAGTAGTTCAACTGCTCGTTTACGCGCTAATGCCTTAGGCTCTACCGTATCCGCACTGTCCAATATTACATCGAGAAGTTCTTTACACACCGCACGCATGTGTGGTGTATTGTCCCGTCTAACTAACTGTAAACCCTTTACATCAATATAATCCATATTCATTTCACCATCCTTACCCTTTGTCCAAAGTTTGGCCGCGTATCGTTTTTTCGAATATAGAAAATAAGGGCAATATACCTTTTCCAATTCGAGATTATTAGGCGCCTTAAATAGTTTTGTACATTCGTTCGCAGCCTTTTCACCCAGTTCCCAACTGTATTCTATAGCTTCTTTTCCGGTACGAGAACCTACATCAAATTCAATCATCACGCTATCGGTGTCACCGTAACGAACATAGGAACCAGGATAATTCGTCTCAACGTACTTTTTAGTTTCATCAATCATGTCACGTCCTTTCATTGTGGTGGTAGAAGCAATAGCGACACATGGAAGAATTCCCTTAGATGCACCCGTAAAACCGTACACGGAGTTCATTGAAATCTTATACGCGAGCTGTTTACCATTGTACATCTGCTTAGTCGCGCCTGTCGAATTCGCCATATCCTTCTTAGCCTGTTTTCTAAACTGTTTCAATTCTGATAGAATACTTGGTAAAATACTCGGTACATTTTGTGCGAATGTATGCTCACCGAATCGTTCGTACTCGACACCGGGTAAGTTATCGTATTTACTATCTCGAACGAGACTAGAATAACATAGATTATGCGCCATCATGATAGATGGGTATAAACCTTCAAAATCGAGTGCGGTAATCGGTGTATAGTAAGCACCGGATTGAGCTTCCAGGACCGTCGCACCCACGTATCCAGTGTTATCCATATGACCATATTCATAGGCCGGAACCTTGAACCCCATCTCCCGAGCCTTTTTAGTCAATTGACTGAACACTTTGATTTGCTGCCCCCGTTCAACTAAGTAACTTAGTGGTACCCATGTGGCTTTAGCCATCTCTAATAAATTCATCAATGTTGATAACTTGGCAATCAGTCTGTGTGGTAAAAGTGTATCCTTTATACAATACTCAGCAACTTCACGTAATTCATTTGGATCTCCCCTTACAAACCGCGCAAACATTTCTTTCGGTGGCATATCAATCTTCTGGTCTCCCAAATAAATTTGAGAAACATTGTTCAGTTTATATGAATCTAATTTATATTCACGTTTAACCTCATGGAATAAATCAAAAATAAATCTTCCTGGCATTGGTACGAGTTTCAATTCATTATCCCCTAGTGCGCTCGAAGAAAGTTTCTTACGAGATAATGTACACGTAAAGTCTCTCAATTTACTCATTCGATAAAAAGCCAAGGGACAATTGTTCAACATACCACGTTCCATAATATATTCTAAATCAAATCCAAAGATATTCCATCCGGTTATAATATCTATGTCATGACTGTTGATATATTCACTAAAACCCATCAAGAGATCGCGCTCAGACTTGTAACTTACAATAGAACACCCATCTAGATTGTGATCAGTCTCCTTATAACATAAACATGTCTTATCATATGGTTCTTCTTCGCCAAAACGCACGAGTGATATCGCAATTTGGAAACACGCATCTCCAGGTACACATGGGTCGGGGAATTTCCCAGTAGAACTGTGACACTCAATATCGAGCGAGGCGACTACAAACGGGGCAATATCTGTCGTATCAAATGGTTTTAGGCTTCTCCAATCCTCGCATTTTAAATCTATGTCAACTTTCGTATAAGACGCAGGTTCGCATGAGTCACCTGTATCTACCCAGCCCGTAGATTGAATACCAGTGCGATGCATCAATCGTAATACAGGGTCGAGATTAGCTTCAAAAATCTTTAATTTCTGAGACACACCGGTTATGAATTTTCGTAATCGGTTACTTATATAACGTCGAGAAAGGAGATTCGTACAGTGAATTTGAAGAAAATAACTCTTCTCCCCATTTTGAAACCCTTCCATATCTTTTGCTTCAACAACGTCAATATCAATTATATCCGGACACGTTCGCTTTACATATTGTATAAGTGAATTAGGTGTCATCGTACCCGGAATTTTTATAAAAAAATATGGAATAAATTTCGTCGTTACACAGACGGACTCCCCTTTCATCGTCTTACCAAAAATACGTATGATGTGATCATCATCTTCGTCGCGGGCATCCCAGGTGAGAACCTGAAATTGTACCATCCTACTTACTAAGTTATAGAGCTAAAATTTTAATATCGTTTATTAATAAATGTCTGCTGCGTTGACCGAACTCGTGTCGAAGGGAGCTCAGGATGTATACATCACTGGGGACCCCCAAGTTTCATTTTTTCATCAAAACTACAAACGCCATACGAATTTCGCTATCAAGCCAGAACGTCTCGACTATATCGGGGTGTTCGGTTCAGGTAACGAAGTCAGCATCCCTTTGAGTACAAAGGGTGATTTACTCAGTTACATCTGGGTAGAAGCCACAGGTATCGGAGCGACTCGTGATGTTGACACCGGTTTCTTCAAATCGACTGATACGAGTGTGACCGAATTTTCTCTTTGGATCGGTGGACAGGAAGTAACTCGCCTCGATTCCCTTTACATCCAGGGTGTGCACAATGCTTTGTACAAACAGGATCAGGCTAAGGCTACATGCGCTGTGACACTCGACGAAGTTCCCGAAAACGCGAAGGGAACTGGTGCTCACGCCGATCATTACATGATCCCTTTCTTCTTCAGCGAAGACTGGACAAAGTCGCTCCCACTTACAGCGCTTCAATACCATCAGGTGGAGTTACGCATTAAATGCCGATCGGGGACGTTTACGCTAGGTTCCACACCCAAAGTGTACGCTACATACGTCTATCTCGACACGGAAGAGCGCAAAATGGTGGTTGACCACGAGCACGAACTTCTCATCACTCAAGTACAGTACCAGCCAATGTCAGCGACTGACACGGATGTGGATCTCACGTACTTCAACCACCCCGTCAAGGCACTTCACGTTGTTTCGTCTATAGCTGACAATACCAATTGGTCCACAAACTGGTCATTCGATACGGCGACCCTGTACATCAACGGTACACCCTTATTCGAGGACATGTCATCGACATACCACCATAATGTCGTCCCCGAAATGCACTGCTCAGTGCTCGCCCCGGACGTATTAAGTACCACTTCCACGTTTACGTGGCCATTCTGTCTGACAATGAACAAGTCACAACCTACGGGTTCGCTCAACTTCTCGCGCATAGATAATGCCAAGTTGGTTCTCAATGGAACCACATACAGGGGCGGCGCCGTTGTTAGAGCTTACGCTGTCAACTATAACATCCTGAGAATTAAGGATGGTATGGCTGGTGTAGCATTTGCGAATTAATTAACCAGAAGAACCGAATCCACGGGTTCCGCGTTCAGTATCTTCAATAGCAGTGACTTCCTCGATGGAGGGTGTTTCACATTTTTCTAAAATAAGTTGGGCGATTCGATCCCCTTGTTTAATCTCGAACTTTTCTCCTCCATGATTAAATAAGATAACCTTCAATTCACCTGTATAATCAGGGTCAATAACACCGGCTCCAGTTTGAATCCCATACTTTACAGCGAGACCCGACCGAGGTGCGATACGACCGTATACACCGAGTGGAATTGTTGCGGCGATACCCGTATTCACGATACCACGTTCCATTGAAGGGATATACATATCGATAGTACTATACAAGTCATATCCGACTGAACCAGGGGATGCGCGTGTGGGTAGAATCGCATTATCGGAAAGACGCTTGATGAGAAGGTTCATTTACTTATACTATAACTATACCCTTTATACCATTTAAAATGTTAAATTACACATCATTTTCATCTGCGTCGTGTACAATATAAGTGCTGCCATTAAAAACCCATTGACACCCATAGATATGCTAAGTAATACCTTTCTGATAACATGCCCATGATTAGCATCTATTAATTGCATATGTTCGATTTCAGTTAATTTACAATCATCTTCAAGTTCACCTTGTGTATATTCTAAATCCTCTATGATTTTGGATATCATGTCGATAACATCGGTGGAATATTTAACCATTTTATATTATACATACACCACATGTACTTAAGTTACTATTTCGTAAAAAATAATTAATATGATTTGGTATTACTGTCGTTCGTGTAAAATTACTTATGATGGATTTGCGCAGTGTTGTCCAGAACTCGATCATGTAAAAGTTGAAGAGACTGATAGTGATAGTGAATAGATTTAAATACAATAAAGAAATACTTATACTTTATATAAATGAGTGCGGCGTGGCGTATAAATACTTTAGGAAGGCTCCCTCGTCAGGGACGATGGCATTGGTATTCTGCACTGAAATTAGATGAAGATCTACTCGCGACTGAAGGTCAACGTGCGTTTAGGAATGAAACCTGGCAACTACTCGGAGATCTCCACCCCGAGCGTAGTAGGGGGTTTCGTATAGAGCTCGAAGTACACCACGAATTGAAAAAAATAGACTTTTTTACCGAGTCTATGTCAAATCATGAAAAACTTACCATATACATGAAACATAAAAATAGACTGAAAAACATATTCCCGGAATACATATTGTTTGAACGCCATATGTAAAATGGTCGGTATTAACAGGTATGTGTTTGTGTTTTGGATCTAGTACCACTTATAAGGTTGATTTCAACAGAAATTTGAAATGTTCGTGTAATCTATGTGGAAAAATACACGATGATATGAAAGATCTTATACGACACATGGGATACCACGAAACGGACGATATGAATAGGTTAATTGACCGCGATATGGGTACGGTGAATTGTCGTGAATGTAATAAATCTTTTAAAACTGTTTTCTATCTAGCTGGGCATATATGCTCATAAATATTTATCCATGTCCACCTCCCAATCTGTAACTTGACGCGTTTTCGTTGGCGGTATGAGGAGTGAACCTATATTGACGACACGACACGCGTACTTTCCAATGGTACACGTATGGTTCAATTCATATTGTGACACGAATTCGACGTGAGGTTTTAATTCTGTATCCGCTTCGAGGAGTATTTTATAACGAAACGCCTCGTCAAACGTTTGAAATGCGATAATCTGATTTATTTCTTCACCAGTCTCGGTTCGTTCCATGACTGAATAAATTCCCTCGTTCCCATTTTTTTCAAATGCGAGAACGTGTAACATTTTATTCGCGTGTACTTGATTGATAGCTTTGCTATTCTCATCACTCAGACGATGTATACTCGCACTAGCCTTACACCTAACCCTAAAACGAGGAGTTGGAACACGGTATACAAATCGGGTTTGTGCAAACATTTACATTTTAGTATATCATTGTACCACTTAGGTGAAATTGTGAATAGGCTTATAGAATTAAATGTATATAGTATTATAAAGGATGGCGATCGATAAGAATACAAAGGATAAGCTCACCGACTCCGAAAAGAAGAAAATCAAACAGGAAAATAAGGCGAAGGCCAACCCCCAGAAGGCTGCCGAGAAGAAGGAGAAGAATGACGCGTGTCGTGAGAAGAGAAAGGAGGAGGGAACCACCAAGTCATTCGCTTAATATCCCCTTACCCACTTTTGCATTTTACCTACACTCCACACGAGACTCATGATCGCCGTAGCGTTTTTAACAGTCTCGTCTAGAGAGTTCATTTTGTTTATTTAATATTATTTAGGAATTTACTTAAGTCCCAGATCCTTCCAAATATTTGCACGAGCATTTAACAATTTTCTAGATACACTTGAATTGCTTCGCTGTCCTAACTGACATCTATTATCACCTGATATTTTTTTTATACACGCAAAATTAAGTGGTCGCGGCATGTATACTTATCGTATGCGCCCATTTTCCGATTCGTGAATATAATTTTTCCATCCAGCTCGAGTGTAACGAGTACATACCTACTCTGGAGTGTTTGAATTACGTGATCAATGTATGTATCTGTCATTGGCGCTAATGTAACTTCTTGGATTTCATCCTCATTATTATGTTCAAAACTACCCTCAATACCAGTACCAGAAGGTAATGCAATTTTTATGGCTGACATGAAACATTTACACCACGAAACCTTTTTTATGATAAATTTTACATGGTAATTAGATTTATTCACCAATACCAAGTCTCGATCTACACCGCATGTCTTACTTATTCGAGGTCCCGGTCTATACGTTGGGTGTTCTTTTCGTTTATTCATAGAGTTATTCTCTAGAATTGTACTCTGCGTGAAATCATCTATGTTGATAGGTATTTCTGGGATTGTGTGTGTGACGTTCGTTTTCAATTTTGAACGGGACACATACAACGTCAAGCATATTATACTCAATTGTGTGGCGACGTACACCGACATACAATAAGTTATAAAAAAATGGGTACTGTTTAAGGAAATTGGTACCCTTCGACAGCTTCTTCAACAACGACGGGGTTTTGAATAGTTTCATCGATTGTAACTGACTTTTTAGGTTTAGGCATGGGTTCGGGTGTGGGTTTTGTATTTTTTACACTCTTACGCACTTCATTATATATTTCAGGGAATCTATTATACGTATCGTTCTTTTTAGAAAATAACATAACGAAAGCCAATACACAGAAAGATACGATTGTAGAAATAACAAACGTTCTGATAATCGTTGGTTTGCTAATATTCAGCATGGTATACGATAGACGAACATTTTAATATTTTGTATTTATATATGAAAGTCACTCTGAAAAGGAGTCCAAATCCGAAAAAGAAATACAGGGTCACATTCGAAGACGGGGGGCGTGTCGACTTCGGAGGTAAAGGCTATTCAGACTACACGATTCACAAAGATCCATCACGTATGAAACGGTATCTTGCGCGTCACGGACGCATGGGTGAAACGTGGACCAAAGGTGGTATGAAGACGGCAGGGTTTTGGTCGAGATGGCTTTTATGGAGTAAACCATCGATGGATGGAGCTAAACGATTCATGTCTAAGCGTTACGGTATCACATTTATTTAAAAGAAATGATCGGTTCTGTATAATTTAGCCTGATACGGTGCGGCTTTACCCAAAACGTTTATACTCTCATTGCCGTATAACTCCTTACATCCCAAATCATCCATACAGTCACGGCCATCATGTGTGACGGGTATCGAGTATATCTGTTGACCAGGCGTCGATGTATAGTAATGGTATTGATCTCTACGACCATTCACCTCCTTACCGTATAAGGGAAGTGTCTCATTATCTTCACCCAAGAGTACCCCCATTTGCTGAACATGTCCAGGTTTATAGTCCTTTATAGGCGGGTCTCTAAATTCTGGTTGTCTTCTGCGTACTGGTTCTCTTTGGCGTATGGGTTGAGGGAAAGGTACATTTACCGGAACTTCAACTCGCATGATCTGTTTGGGTCTTAGTACAAGGTACCCAATTATACCCAAAAGTATGACGATTAACGCATACCCAGTCGCGTTCGCGTTCTTACGTTTCATTTATATATCCTAGGAAAATATTTTAGGACGTGGGAGTATCCCAAGTTTAAGTTGAACCATAAGCCATAGTAGGAATAATATTGTTTTTACAGTTTGTCCAGCCGTCTTATTATCCATATTGTATATAGGACTCATCAATCGCCCAAAGAATGTGTGTTTTTCTTCTACACCGGTCAAACGAGATTCTAAGAGTGTCAATGCGCATGTGTCATCATTGATGGCCCAGTGAAAAAATACAAATGGTATTATGACTGAATACATTTTCAAAAAATTAACATTACTCGAAAACGGGATGACGAGCGACGATATAAAAATTATGGTGTGAATGATAAAAATAATATTCATCTCTTAATATGGACAAAGAAAAGAAAGCGCGTTCAAAAAATAAATTCGTGTGGTCTCCTCAACAGGAACAGATACTAAAGACATGGGGTGAAGCGTCTGCGTGTTATAGGTACATGCATAATCACGCGTTTTTAATCTATAAAAAACAAAACATGAATTTCTCACTGCCTGTAATTATCCTCTCTACAGTGACGGGGACCGCAAACTTCGCACAAAGTTCGCTACCTGCTAGTATAAGGGGTGCAGCACCTGCCGTGATTGGTGGGCTGAATTTGATTGCGGGTATAATCGCCACGGTGATGCAATTCCTAAAAATAAGTGAGATGATGGAAGGAAACAGAGTTGCTTCACTTCAATACGGTAAACTTTCGAGAACAATTCGCCTAGAATTAACACTCCCAATCGAAGAACGGTCATGCGACGGATCTACCATGATAGATACGTGTCGTGCCGAATACGACAAACTGATAGAACAGTCTCCACCAATTCCATACTTCGTCATTCAGGCGTTCGAAAAACAATTCCCGGATGATAATGGAATTTTCAAACCAGAAATAATGCACATTCAACCGATTGACATGTTTATAAGCGAAGATGAAATGGGAAACGAATTGAAAAAAGATCTGAACGCAATTCGGAATGAAAGTGGTGGTTTTGAATTGAGTGACGTTGTTATAAAATCTTAGAAAGACGACGTGTGAGATAGGCAACCATTATGAATAACATCACGTTAAAGATACCAATACAAATCAAATAAGGAAGAACCTTTCTTTTAACAGGGTCGAGTATCCTTGTATGAATTGTATCACTTTCCAAAAAAATATCTAAAGCTTGATCAGTAAGTTCGTCAGTAATGGACTCTTTCATTAAAAGAGTACCACAAAAAAAGTTGCGGCCACAAACGCTTCACCAAAATGAAATCGATTTGCTGGAAAAATATATACGCGACGGTAAAAATGTATTTATATGCGGACCAACCGGATGTGGTAAAACGTTTATAGTGAATAGCGTACTAGAAATAAATAACACGATTGAATTACACTCCGAACTTTTTCAAAAAAAGAGTACATTCATGAACTTGATAGGTGATACATCTTCGGATATATTAATTGACGGTTACGATTCGTCTATACACGGACACAAACAGATTATAGATCGCGTTTCTGAGCAAAAAGAAAAGGTCACACGAGGGTCTGTCGTTGTAACCTCTACAAATGTACACATGTTACCAAACTTCAAACTTATCATCGTGCCCCGTAGATCGCCAGATGCTATATGTTCATTAGCATGCGATAATCCAAGAGCCCGCATAGCGGCTGCTGAATGTCAAGGGGATATACGCAATTTTTTTGACTATATGAATTTTTCCCATGTAAAAGATGTTTTTAAAACATCTAAAGATATTGTCATAAATATATTATCAAATAGAACACACCCGTTTGACTTATCGCAAACTATTCACGAACACGGGCATGTGTGCGACGTTATATTTACAAACTATACACGCTCAGATAATTGTAATGCAGCCGCTATAACAGAGTCACTCTCACAAACAGATATATATGATAATTATATGTATAAAGGAGATTGGGGGTGTATGCCATTTTTCGTTACACATGCTATGGCCATTCCTAAGTTGAATATGGGGTCACCTATTAAAGTAGATGATATACAACCCGGTAGTATATGGACAAAGTATGGAAATTATAAAATGCGTAGCAATAAACTCCGTACAATTCAATCTAAAAATCAAACTAAAATTGGTATAGATGAATTAAGTTTACTACGAAAATATGCTATAGCTGGTGACATAAAACCTTTAATAGAGTACAAACTCGAACCATTAGATTTCGATATCATGAATCATCTCGCAATTGGAAACAAACTCAAACCGGCTGAAGTTTCGAAAGTTAAAAAGAAGATGCGGTTATTAATAAATGAGTGACAGTTCAGACGAAGTTGATGTTGAAGAACATGATGTCGTCCGTGTAAATGGGTGTGATATATATTATTACGGTGATGTCGACACGGAAAGTACACTAGAATTCCTAGACGAGTTTAAAAAGCTTGAGGTGGACTTACTCAAAAAAGCCATCGAACTACCCGGATACAAACCCACAATTCGTGTGCATATACACAGTGACGGTGGTGATGTTTTTTCGGGTTTGAGTATAATGGATACACTGAATTCGTCACGTGTGAATGTCGTGACGATCGCAGAGGGTACGTGTTGTAGTGCTGCGACTTTCATTTTATTGGGAGGAGGGGAGCGACTCATGGGAAGACATTCATTTATTCTCATTCATCAGTTGTCATCAGGATTCTTTGGTAAATATACCGAGCTGAGAGATGAAATGAAAACGTGTAAAAAAATCATGAAAACAATAAAAAATTTGTACATGAAGAAAACGTCGATCCCGAAAGAAAAGATGTCACAGTATATGAAACGTGACATGTATCTCGACTATGACGAGTGTCTCAAATACGAGATCGTTCACGGGCATTCTTAACGACTACGTACCGCCTGTACAAAAACACACCACCTATTATAATAAAACCCACACTGAGTGTGTTCATATTAAACGGAATGTTCGTTATCGGAGGAGGCTTAAGTCGCTCCATTCTCTCGTAATTTACAACGGGAATCATTCTACTATTACTATGAACACAATTTTTACTGCCGCTAAAAACGACAAGACGCGCTACATCGATATTATGAATAGAATTACACCTAAGTGAAGCTTATAAATTATAATATCAGATTATTACAATATGTCACTCGTTCCCATTAAATTGATTAAAAATGTTTCGACGAAAAATAAACTTCTCAATATCAAAGGTGAAAGCCCCGAGATTGACAAGAATGATTACATCGAATCTCGAATTCTTACAAACAAAAAAGCCAGTAATCTATTGGCTATAGAGGATGCTTCTGAAATTGCCAAATATTACCTCCATAAGAAGGGTAAGAATGGTGTATTCGAGCGAATTGCTAGAGATATCAAGAAAGAATCGGGTAAAGACTTCCGCTTTCTGTTCCGTAAGACTAGTTCGATGGAAAAAAGACCCATGGCTGCTAAGGGTCGTACTGGTACAGACTATATTCTCATGGAACATTCGTTCACAGATGGATCGGGTCATTATGGTATGTCCCGAGTTAATCATGTTAATAAGACTGCGTTGATTTATGACTCGATGAAAAATGAGGATTCCGATTTCGAGAGCCCACTCAAGACACTGCTGGGTAAGGGGTATAAGGTATCAAGTGGGACAATTCATGGATGTTACCCCCGTTTGAGGAACGCTTCCAGCACTGACTTAAATCCTCAACCCACGGGTGGATTTGTGTCACAGTCATTTAACGAATTCAAGAATAAGAACTACGCGGGTGGTCGTGGAGGTGTTCCTAAGAAAAATATGGAAGAATCTTTTGTTGTTTCCCAATACGACGAACTTTCTCAACATCATTTCTGTTATATGGAATCGTTTCTCGCCTTGATGGTGAATCTCGGAATGGTAAAACCCGGTCCACAAGATCCCCGTGAACGACTCGAGTACGTGAAGAAGTTCATTTGGGGTGTGATTTATAAATATGTTCCTAAATCGAGCCGTGACACGGTTCACTGGAAGTATTTCGAAAAACAATTCCCATATTTTATAGAGACGATGGGTTCGGATGGTAAACGTCTACCAATGAGACATGGTTATATTCAAGTTCCTCCCTTGAAGGGTACAGTTCAGTACAAATTGAAGAAGATACGTACACGCACTGATATTGACCAATCATGGAGCCTTAAGAAAATTGTCGACTGGTCCAGGGGTGTTCGTAAATGGATTGTACCTAAGTAGAGGTAGAAAATTGTAATTATCATCTAAAAATCTGACAACATGGAAGACCTCCAAAACCTCATGGCATGCATCGACGAAATCGCCAGTCAGATCCCTGATGGTATCTATCTGAAGATGGCAGATCAAATGAAACGCGTTCATGACCACATGAACGGCAACAAACCGATCCACGAAGACACTTTCTATTACAGTGACGATGATTCGGAATTTGAAAGTGAGGATGATGACAGTGACAGTGACTTCGAGGTTCCCACCGTTGAAAATCGACGGCTTCGAGAGCGAGAATACCAGAAGCTCAGAGATGAGATTTTTGGATTAGTGAAGCGGATGCACGCGGAGTACAATAATATGGAGAAGTGGGACAAGCAGGTCAATTGTCCATGGACCCCCATCAAGCGTATGACTACGTGGCGAAAGGGGCAGGCTGTCATGACCTGGTGTGATAAGACCAATAAGTTCTGGACTCCCACCCGTGATAGTAGGGAACTTGTTTGTGGTTGCACCGATCAAT
>Ga0222632_1000286_pt1 | contig 30877 bp, 46 predicted proteins | sample AntAcemetageno46_FD_179828 | JGI IMG/M metagenome (GOLD analysis project Ga0222632, IMG submission 179828) | Saline water microbial communities from Ace Lake, Antarctica - #46 | ecosystem: Environmental > Aquatic > Non-marine Saline and Alkaline > Saline | place: Antarctica: Ace Lake | collected...
TGTTACGTTGGCGACGTTCCAGGCGCTCAAGTCGCCGTCGAAGGCCACGGCATCACTAAACATGTTCCGCATGGTTGTCACATTGGCAACGTCCCAAGCGCTCAAGTCGCCGTTGAAGACTTCAGCATCATAAAACATGTTCCGCATGGTTGTCACATTGGCGACGTCCCAAGTGCTTACATCGGGATTGAAAGACCAACGCCTGAACACTCCATCCATCTGTCGAACGAATGTTGTGACCAAGCGTGCTTCATCACCCCGAAGCGCCGCACGTAAATCGTGAGAGTCTTTTATGATTTGATATCTCACGCCTTCCAGCTCATGCTCCCACCCATGTTCCTCGTACCATTCAAAAGGATGGGATGCGACGACTGTTACATTATTTGGATGTAGAGACACCATCTTGTGGGATAAAGAGTGTGGTGTGATGTGATGTTTCAAAACCAGTCCAAAAGAATGTTCTTTTTCCTCTGCCAAGTGCACGTAATAAACACATATTTGGTTCGACGGAGCTGTGGGAGCGGAGCGAAGACCAATACTTGTATGAGGTGTACGAACGAGAGCAATAAAGTGTTCAAAGCGCGCGTTGACGAGGATCCCAGCGATGAGACGGCGTAGGCGTGGCTGACTGAGCAGATCCGCAGATTTCAAAACAGGCGGGTCACCGTCGGAACAAACGCGGTAAATGTGAATCTGTGCCACGAATTTGATAGGGAAATCATGGGAGAAGAGTCTGTGGTGTCAGCGAAGGGAGGGGGGCATAAGGTTGTTTGCCGAACGTTCTGCTTTACATTCTGATCCGATCGGGAAAAATGCAAATGTTTCCATCACTTAAACAACCATGGCGGTACTTGCTGTATTGCACAGACGCGCATTAAATGCTATCCAAGCACTCAAATGCAAACCTACTAGCATGGCATGCATGAAGCGGGCGGCAAGGACAATGAAGCGGTACTTGTGCGCATTCAAGGCCCAGTCTATCGATGGATGCATACTGAAGGAGGACGCGCATCAAAAAGAAGAATTCGACCAGTACGTCTCCTCAGAATGGCCAACCATCAAACGTTGCAGCGAGGTCACGTTGCAACGACCTGTTTCCACACACTGGCTGCGCTTGGTGTTCCCGCGAGAGTTTAAGCCCGACGTGCCGTTGCACGCGAACGCCAGGCGTATTCAGGAATGCATGAAGAAGCTGATGACCAACGTGAAGGATGTCATCTTCCTATCTGACCTCGCGTGTAGAGCGAAGGAGTTTTAGGCAGCGTTTGGTGCCTCGAAGAAGACCAAATAGGACCGTCTGCTGTATTCGACATACATGCGGGTCGTGCAGCCTCACCTGGACAGGTACGAGCTAATTGTGGAGAATGGGATGAAGATGGAAAAAGAGCAAGAAGTTGCGCGACTGGTCCGCCAAGTGATTTAAGTGGTCATAACACGTCAATAGCGAGCTCGCTTGCCTGCACCAGACCCTTCCGAATCGTCATCAGACTCGCGGTAGCGCTTCTGAGCCACATTGTACCGCACATACGCCTCATATGCAGTTCGAACAGCGATTTCCTCCGCCGTCTCTTGACAACTCTCCTCTCCAGAGTCCTCCTCGTCTTCTTCAAACGCAGCATGCAACGGCCTCTCCGACTCGTTCTCCGACTCTGAGGAACTTTGCGAAACGTCTTGCACAACAAAACAGTGGTGAAAGCTCTCCCCATTCTCATCCATGCCTTCGCCTTCGCCTTCGTCTTCGTTTTCGTCCTCGTCTTCGTCCTCATCTTCTTCATCGTAATCGTTCTCTCGCTCGCTCTCTGCACAGTAGCCTTGTTCTTGCTCCTGTTCCAGGTCCAAGCTCAGGTGTGCTAAACCCAACCGCAAGCCACCAGCCGCATGTTGCGAGCCTCCCGCATCCCCCCCTTCGCCCTCCCCTTCGTCCTCGTCCTCGTCCTCGTCCTCATCGCTGCTTGAATCCAGCTCAATGACCTCCATTAAGCCTCTCCCGCCTTCCCCGTCATTGTCACTGTCACTGATTTCGATCACAACTCCAGCATGCGACGGTGTTGAGTCGTTCCCGTTATTCTTCTCATCAGATTCGTCCTCTTCTTGAAGCGATAAGCTGCTTAGGAACTTGCTGCTACCAAACGGGGCCTCTTCAGCACCCTTGCTGGCACTGCTTGAGCTCGAACTGGAACTCGACAACAGTGCTTCTTCGGGTGCCGCAGCCGCCGCAGCCGCCCCAGCCGCCTCTAAAATCACTGTAGAGCTTGATTGCATTGCTTTCCCGTATGTTTAGGCTTGCTCTCTTCTGTTCTTGACCTGTACAAATGACATGTTGCGATCCAAGATCGAGATCGGATCAAACCGTATTTTGTTGCGTGTTGTCTGGAATGTTCGGTATGCCAAACAACAAAGAATAGCGTGTGTGCAGCCCAACACGCAAATTACACCATTTGCACATATTTGCCATGTCGCTTGCCACCTGGCTATATCCCCTCTCCCAAAGATGCGCGCCCCTCGTCTTGTGCGTTGTGTGCATAGGTAGCGTTGTTGGATTCTGTATTGCTAGGTTTCGGGATCGGTCCAAAGACTTGCCAATGGTGCCTTTGAGGGCATTAGAAGGCAAGGAACTGAATCAAACGAAGAAAAGGGCATGGTAGCGAGTGATCAGCGTCACCAAACCACTACGGGCAAAAATCTGCATCATTTCTCTCGATGGTCTCATTGGTGCTGGCAAATCGACACTGATTCGTCGCTTGGTGCAAACGATGACATCCGCTGAAGCGATTGCAGTTTTGGAGCCAGTCTCGGAATGGCAAAACATGCGGGGACACAACCTTCTGAAGGAATTCTATGAGAGCACGGATGGAGGGACCGCGGTTGCATTTCAATGCATGGCACTCATGACGAGGGCCCGTGCAACTCGAAGAGCCATGAAAGAGGTCTTGAAATTACCTCTCAGCCAGCAACCTCGCGTTATGTTGGTGGAACGATCTTTGGAAGGAGACATGGCATTTGCCAAGCTCATGGTTAAGCAGGGTCGCGTGAGCGAATGCTGGTTTGCAGCCTACTCTGAGACACTCGACTTTTACAGGGATCTTGGAGTTGGATCCGATGTGCACATGGTATTGGATGTGGAACCCAAGCAGTGCTTGGAGCGCATCAAGAAGCGTGCGCGATCCGAAGAAGTTAGTGTTTCGTTACAGTACTTGGAAGAGTTGAAGACGGCGACATTGGAAGCATTGGATGGAATTCGGGTTTTAAAGATCAAGGACAAGTCCTTCCACACCGATGACCGAGAGGTGTCGGAATTGGCGAAGATCATTCTCAGTTGCGCAGTGGCAGTTCGATCAGGGCTGTAAACTTGGCACAGGCAGTTCGAACCTGGTCACCGACCTGGCGCGTGGTTCGAGTAAACTGCAGAAAGCTCGAGTCTGCCTCAGTCAGCAGGTCGTTGCGAAGCCACTCGCGCGCGATTGTGTCTCGTGCATTGTACAGGTTCATTCCAGACTCGATTTCTTTCATAAGCTCTACCATCTGCTAACCCTTGTCTGCACCAAGCTTTCCTTTGATCTGCACAATCGTCTGCGTGCACGCCGTGACCTGAGATAGTGCCGCAGCCTCGTCCACCTTGATCTGCTTTACGTCGTCGGGAGATATCACGCCTTTCAAGTGTGCCTTCAAAATGGATGGGTTCTCGGGGTCTGCTAGATTTGCGAGACGGCTGCGCGCCCTCCGAACCTTCGTGGTCGCCTCGACGAGCTGATGCAGCAGGGGAGGGAGCTGTGGTTTCCCGTTCGTGGAAGCAGCGGGAGCCACTGTCCTTCGTGGAAGCTGCACACCTATTTTGGGAATTTGGGCCAGTCTGCTTATTTCCATGGTGGTGGTTGACTTTTTGTGATAATACATTTCAAATCCGCCTGTTAGTGCCTCGCGCATTGCTCTCCAATGAACGAAACTCATCAAATCCGCGTGAAGTTGCCCACATCCTCGCTCGTGGGAATGTCAATGTCCCCCAAATCGACTACACCCTGTGTAGCCGCAGCGGGCACTTGTTGCGTGGGTGCAGGTCCTGCTTGCTGCTGTGGCGGTTGCCCGTATGGTCCAGGCCGCATGGAAGTGAACTGCTCCTCGCGCTTGCGAGCATACTCTTGCACTCTTTCCTCTTCGGTCATGTCTTCAGGATTTTTGCTTGGTGGGGCAGGTGCCGCATGCCCCTGTCTGCTGCTGCCTGGGCCTATGTTTGGCGGGACCTGCATCCACCCCTAGTCACTGCCCCCCTGCTATGGCGCAGGCTAAAACCGAGACGGCCCCTGCTGTGGTTGAAATCTTGGCGGACCTGGCGGACCTGGCGGACCCTGCTACGGCTGATGCTGCTGCGACCGATTGCGAGTGTTTGCTCTAGCAATTACCGACTGAATCTTTTTCTCCACCTCGTGTCTAGCTTTCTGCATTGCTTCTTCGTCGCTGTCTCCCTGCGAGACGTACAGGTCCATGTACTGCTGCGTAAGACTCCAGATCTTTTCTTTGGTGATTCCCACCGATGCAAGCACGTCGGCGCCTTCGGGGATCCGTGGCGCGGCAGCCGATGGTGCCAGCCCAGGGTATTGGGGCACTGCTGAAGGAGCATTCATCTATCTAACCTCCGCGACTGGTTCAGTAAATCGGACTTGTCGCGCGCGGGTGTTGGCGTGACCCGAATCAGCCACTGGATTTGCTTGAGATGATTTGTTTGACGCGCCCGTCTAGCGCAAGAAAGCCCAGGTGATTAAGATTGAAACAGCGATGATACCGCCGATGATAAGCACCATAGTGAGTGTGCTGAGTCCTGTGCTTTTTGGCGTGGCATCCGTAGTGGTGGAAGGAATCGGTTGGATTGGTGGTGTGGCGCCTGCTTGCAAGGGAGTATGGATAATGGATCGGAACTGGGACCCCATGTCAAGTCCAGACATGTTGTTTATTCTTTAAGACAAGTGCTGACTGATTAGAAAGTGGACACCAATTTCCAAGGCCTGACTCCAAACACAGAGCCAGCCCCCAACCGCAAATTAGCCCTAGCCTCTTCCTTGGTTCCTTGCAGAATTAGCATTATAGCCATGGTCGGATTCTCTTTACCTTGATGGTTAGACTGTACCATGCTCTTCGCCAAGTCGTACATGTGCCCAGGGGATCCTAAATGAAGCAGCTTCTCAGCTCCGTTTAGAATCGTCGGGAAGTACACCTTGTACGCAAGGCTCAAATCGGGCATCGCCTGTGCCTGCTGAATCACTCGTTGAAACACCTGCTCCAATGAAACCACCACGACTACGCCTTTGCGTGGAAACCGCTTGTCCACGGGGCGTTGAAACCGTTCCAAGTCTTTTGACCACGCTTTAGGACTGGTGGGCTTGTATTGGCACGCAAACACCGCTCGTCCCAACAGCTTCTTGAGGGCAGTCGTGCAAAACTAGGCTGCATGCACCGTCTGCACAAACACGACTTGCCTGAGGGGGCGCTTCTCCCTCTTGTTGTCGCGCAAGATGTCGTCCGCAATCTCAATCATCTTCTTTGAAGTTTCGGGCGCAAACTCATCTTCCTGCCCACAGGAGTGCCGCTTGCGCTTCTCTCCAACCACGGGTTCGGGAGGGTCTTCCTCCTGCGACACGCGGCAATACCCAGACTGACCAATGTGTGACTAGCACACGGGACACTTTATCTCGGCCTGAATAGAAGCCCAATGGGAAAGGGCATCAAAATCGAAGGCGTGGCCACAGCAGGTGACGGTGTCGGGGGCGCACTCCCCGTCAATCGGGCACACTTCGTCGTCCAGTTCTCCGTTCACCAGCTTTCGCACCTGCTCGCGGATCACTTCATCGTTCTGTTCGCCCCTGGAGCTCTGCATGAGGTATTTCGTTGCCGCCCGTCCACGCAGCGCCCTGCCTGCGCACACCCGATACCGAAGCGGTAGCATGGAGCCACCCAAATATGCCTCGAAGCGCTCGGTCGTCACGAGCTCACCAGCACGATCCAAACTTGTCTCCATCGCGCGGAACTCTTCCTTCATTTCTTCGCTCGGTTCCATGTTCACAGTGGTCGGCTGCCACATTTGGTGCGTCTTTGGGAAATGGATCCGCACTGTCCGAGACCGCAGCATCATGTCTCGGTAGGCGTGTTTATTCCACTCGCATGCCCAAGGCTTCTCTCCTGCCATCTGAAAGCATTCGCCCAACCGTTCGACGAACAGATCTGCAGGTGCGATCTCGCGAGCGCTTACAATGCGCGTCTCACACGACATGTGCAAAGGTACCCAATCCTTTTCTTTGCATATAGGAGAGCTCTTGTCGAAATCGTGCACAATGACCCGTTTCCACCAGATGCTTGACAGGGGGCAGGGCTCACAACGAAATTGCCGCAAAGACTGGGCGAAAAAGCGTCGAGAGACCTAGTGAAACCCTCTATCCTCCTTGTTCTGGGGTTCGTCCATGTATACCTTTTCATCCTCTATCTGCAAGCCCATGAGTGCATCACGGCCCCGCATCAGCAATGCGTAGTCAAACTTTCGGATGGACTCCAGCATGTCGTAGGTGATGATCAGCGCGTCGACTTGAGCAATCTTCTGAGCCGAGAGCAGAGTGTCGAAGCACGGTGCCGATTTCAGAATGATAACACTAACATTCAGCCGTCTCGCGGCCTCCTCCCACCCATCCAGCACGTGTGTGATGATCAGGGACGTGCTCACAGGGATCTTGTACTGCCTGTGCTCAAGCGGAGTCTTGGGGCACCTTTTGCGAAACGCACAAAGCGACAGGAGAACATTCTTCTCGCCGCCGTGCTCGGGATGTCGCAGCAAAAGGGTGTTGCTCTCCTTTGGTATGTCAATGCGATCCACCTCCGATCGGTGCGTCTCCTTGTGGTCCACGAGTCGTCTTAATTGCTGGCAGAAGAATACACCAGTTTTTCCGATCGGAACATACCGCGGGAACTTGCCAAGCGCCAGTACGCGCTTGTAGGCAATCCTGCTCTCCAACGCGGCCACACAATGCATCGCAACCTTCTCAAAAGGCTGCAGGCTTAACATATGAGACGCGTCCTTGCACTTGCTAAGGGTTAAGGCCTTGTTGGCATCGATCACGAGGGGGCCCGAGCATGGCTTGCCGCTAAAGCTTCCCGCAGTGTGCGACTCGACGGACCAACGCGTTTCCTCAAAGCCAAACACCCTTTCGAGACTGTGCTCGATTGCGCTGTTGGCGTCGAGCTTGTGTTTCTGGGCAAACTGCTTCTCGTGAACATACAGGCGATACCCGAGGATACGACTACAATCATTATACATCAAAGCCTTGACGCAGAACTCGTCGGGTGCTATTGCATGCAGCACGGTCACGTCGGTGTCACGGACGAAAATGTGGCGGCTCAGAGCTGTCTCAAAATAGTCGCCGTCTTGCCTGTATCGCATCCTGACTTCCACTGGCTTCACCTCGCATCGAGGCTGTTCCGCGAGCCACTACGTTGCTACGTAGCGCCAGGGAGAGGCGAGTAAGCGGCGCCTACTTTCTTCCATGAGAACACGGGGGTGAAATTGAGATCTTGCTTCGGTTTCGGCGAGGGCAAGGAATGTTGTTGGGCGTCGACTCGGAGTTCTGCTGTCATGTGCACGAATACGCTGATGCACGTCCTTCGAGACACGATTCGGGCCCAAGAACGCGACGCATCGATCCGCCCCCAATCGTCTACTCGCCCATGCCATGGTTTGGATCCAGCCTGGGGCGCTGGTGGACAGGGAAAGCCGAGCCGAAACCGAAATGCTTCGGATGGCCTGTTCCAACGTGGGAGGGACTCTCAAAAGATGCTCGCTGCTTCTGCGCGCAGACCCACACCTCGAAGCTGAGGGACCCGTTGGACGCCACGGGCCTCGCTGCTTTAAAAGGTCCGCTCCCGCAGAGAATTGCCGAGCTGCTTGAGGCGGAAGGAGTTTTGGTTTGATTGTGTGAATGTGAGAGACAATGGAATGGTATGGTTTAGTGAAACAGTTTTGTTGTGTCAAGCACGAAAAGTTAAATCGCTGCGTGAATCACAGCGACTGCATGTGGGATCGTCGATACGTTTCTGCAAGTCCCAGGTGTCCCCCGCCTCCCAGGTACGACCCCACGGGGTTGAAACTTCCCCCCTTCAGCGAGGCTGACTTGCTGCCCTTGAAACAGTAGATCGCGAGCACTGCAATCAGTACAGCCGCGAACACCCACACAATCCACATCATGCCGTCTTTCGGCTTTTCGATCTTCTTCGTGGGTTGATCGCTCATGCTTTCACTGAAAAGATTTTGTTGTGTGTGCACACCCAGATTTTTGAATCAGTAACGGATCTTTCCATACGTCTGACCTGGCATTCCTAAATCCTTTGTCGACCGCTTGGAGAGGGCCGCATGCAAAGGTGTCGCATCTCCACCCCTGCCCCACCCGTTTGCACCTGGTCCATAGTTGGGAGCAGACCCTTTGTCGTTGCGTGCCAGGGGTCCCCACGGCACAACGCGAAGGCGATCATCGTCGCTTCCCGTGACTTCCTGAATGCTGCTCTTGCCGTCCGCAGTGTATCCGATGAAGCGCTGAAAGTCATCAAACTTGTCGATTGTGCCGCCCCACATCACTTCGGTCGGATTATAAGACCCTAGCCCAAATGGGGCACGCTTCATCTCCAGAGAGCGAAGGTGGTCTTCGTCCAGCTCGGGTCTTCCAACGTCGGTCGGCCTCACGCCTTCCCTCTGGAACTCGTCCCACCGAGCAAAGTACGAGCTTTCGATCGACAGCACTTCAAACGCCTTGTCAAGGGCCGCCTTGTTGATTGCAGCGAGATTGTCGGCAGACGGCTGGAAGTGTCCCATCTCCATAGCTGCGCTAAAGACAGCATCTCGGACGGGGTCGGACGCCTGCACAGTGATGAATTCGGCGGGTGGAGCCAGGGATCCCAATCTCTGCGCGCATCGCTTCTAAATGGCCTTTTCAATCATTGCAATGTTTGTGTCGGTGAAAAAGTGGCGTTGCAGCAGGGGAAGGTCTCTGGGCCTGTCTTTCGCAGCAAAACTGAGTTTGAAGTGGTCCCAGAGAGTTCCTGTGCGAGGCTTGTGCATTCCCGCCGCCGACCTTCTTGCATAGTTTCCCACAGAAGATTCCATTGTGCAAGAGCTTTCTTTGTGTTGTTATCCATGTCAATCAATCCGAATCAAAGTCTTCTTGGCGAGGTTCGACGCAAGCTTCGCGCCATCGATCCTGCCATTGCCATCCATCAGCCCCCGAATGCTCTGAGTCATCTGCTACGCCAACGCTTGCTTCCTCCGATGCACTGACATCGCCTGCGATAAACTGCTCAGTGCTTCCGCACCCTCCATCTCGGCCTACGTCCTCGCGACAGTGCTCGATCTGGGGTTGGGGCTGGAACTGGAACTGGAACTGGAGCTGGAACTGGCCTTTGCCTGCTCAGAGACACCCTCCAGATCGCCGTTGATCATGCGGCCCTCCAAGAACCGATTCATGACAATCTGCAACCGCATATCCATCTGCATGTCGCGCGTGCGCTACAGGGTGTGGAAGTAGTGGCGTGTGCGCCTCTCGATGTACTCCCTCTCGGACGACTGCAGCACATGTCCTGTGCCAGCCACAACTTGCTCCTGGTCATCCTGAGCAGCTCGAACCGCTACCTCCTCGGACTCTGCGCGCCCGAATGCTGCCTGTGCAGCGTCCCTCGCCAGCTGGCTGCTGATCTCTTGAATCCCCTCGCGCGTCACGTACACGGGAACGCTGAGAGACTCGGTCATCGACAGCTTCCCTTCCTTCATCTAAATTTGCACACGCCTCCGCTTGACAGCCCGCATGATAGAAGGATCGCACATATCCGACACCGCTCGAATCCCTCGGCACACGGGATCTCCGCCATTCCCCGCCCCTATTGGGACACCACACGTCGCAGTGTTGTGGTCAATGGCGAGGTAGGACCACTGAGTGTCGGGAAGCGACCCATGCGCCATCTCATTCACAACACCCCGAAACATTGACGCCGCCTATCCCTCTGAAGCAGGCCCGCTGCTTGAGCTTGAAGAAGATCCCCCCGTTTCTTTTATCGTTTGAGCAACCGCTGCGAGAGGCGCCTGAGAAGCACTGCCTCCAACCGACGCCGCGGAATCCATGAGAGGCTGGCAGTGCGTCACTGGGATGGATTGGTACATTCCGCGGTCGCCGACGCGAGAAGTAGGACTTAGCAAGGCCATAAGCTGCTTGCTCGGTGCTTCACTCGCCTGACCCGCCTCATCCACGTCCTCTGGCTGCTCGGTGCCTGCCATCGCGCTCTGCGCTTCTTGTACAGATTCCTTTTGGTCACCTTCTTCCTCTTCCTCTTGCCATTGCCCTCGCGACCGCTTCCCCCCAATGCCAGAAGGGCGCGCGAATAGAATAGAGTTGTGCTCCACCGCCCTCGCCAGGGCAATTTCCCCGAGCATCCTCTCTCGAGTGGGCCCCAGCAGGTCTTTATGTCCTCGAACTGTCACATTACGCACCGCCTGCTCATCGCACAAGTCGCGGTCTTGCGCACGAAGGTGCCAGGACACACCCGTATTTCGGGGGTTGCTGACGCTCCCTTCAAGTGCGAGGCTCTGCCCTCCCGATCGCGGTGGGGTCCTACACATTGAAAATGCGCTCGCCACACCCACTTTACTCCCCTGACGTATCTGCGAGTCTAAGATACCCCCCTTCATAATAGAAGGAACAAGCCCTTTGGCACGTCCAGGGATCGATTGGCAGTTGACGGACCCTGTCCCCGACATCTATGACCCGTCTGTGAGAGTGGGGCGCGGGCGGATTGGAGTCCTTAGCTGTACAGCAGGATCTTCTTCGTCTTCTTCGTCTTCTTCGTCTTCTTCGTCATCGTCGTCTCCCAGGACCTCTTGATGAACTGGAGCGTGTCCAAGGACGCAGCGCAGCTCCTCAAACTCAGGGTCTCCGCTGAGGACCACTCCATCCTCCCACTCACACTGCCCCTCCTGCATGGCCGAATGCTCCTGGGGGTCGTAGGGCTTGTCCAGGACGCTTGAGAAGGCGGCCACCGCGCTCTAGACACCCTCTTGGAAATGGAAGAGGATGAAGTCGCCCGATTTGACCTCGATGCAATCGCCGACCGCAAACGGGGTGCGCTCGAAGGAATCTTCAAATGAGATTGGCAGCTTTGCCCTGGCTTCAAATGCCTCGCGAAGAGCCTGCAGTCCCACGTGCTTGTTCTTGATGCCAATGCACAGCTGTAAGACGGGGAATGCGTGATCTTCTGCGATGTCAGCACAAGAGACTATCTCAGTCGGCAGGTCTCTCCCTTCCGTGATCCAGATAAACATCCGTTTGTCCAGGAGAACGGTTCGAACGACATGGTGGGCGATCCGTATGTCTTGCGTGTTGTTGAACTGTCCAGGGTTTAGGCCCTGCAAATACAGGATGCACTCCCGCATGATCTGTGCCGTTCTTGGATCCAGGTCTTTTTGTATGCGCAGCACAGCGGATACACTCCTGGCCTCGCCCGCCGTCTGGCTGGTGTGCAGGCACGTCATGAGGCGATGGGAACAGTCGGCTTGCACCCGTTCCGACCACTGGCGCAGCTCTGCACCCCCTTTTACAGGAACGTGGCGCCCCCTGCTCTCTTCTTGTGCCGCGTCTAGGTCGCTCACGCAGAATCCGTGGTTTCCCCGAAGGACAAGCACAGAATCTGCCAGAACGCACGATTCGTGCCCTTCGACCATCTCACGGTCTCTCACCATCTTGCCGATGCCAGTCATGGCACTTGCAGACTAAAATGTTGTCGCAGAAGCCATTGCATCTTCTCCTGCGGCCAGGAGGCGCTGTTGCAGGGCGGATGCCAGCATGTCGGCAGGTGCGGTTGCCTCGACTTTCTCCCCCTCTTCTTGACCGAGTTTGGACAGCAGGCCGTACATTGCTTCACATGCGCATTCATTTGCATTTATCTCTGCGATGGCTGCGCCGCCCTCTTGCTGCATTTCCATGAAACAGCGAGTAAAAATGAGTGGTCGGGAATGTTGCTGCGCGACCGAGGTTCCGCAAATGTTTATCACATCCAAGTCGCTCCCGAAGGTTCCCCTTATCTCATTCTCACGACTGCACAATGGCAATGGCATGCCCATATCGCAACACAGCGAAACAATACTTGAATTGCATCGAAAGCAAAACTGCCGAGCAGGCCAGTTTGGACGCGGCCAACCAAAAACTGCAGGAGCTCTGCGCATAGCGAGATTCGCGCATGCGAGAACACATCGATGGTATGAAGGCTCGCTACGTCGATGCAGTGCGCACGGCGCGGTATACGGAGAGCATCAAAGATAAACTTCCTGATTTTTACAAACGAGACATCGAAAAAATAATGAAACAGGTCGCAAGCACACAGTTTTGCGTGGAGCAGCTGCAGAAGCCCTCCCCGCCTCTGGAATTCCTGCAAGCGGTAGTGCCATCTGTGGTCACCTTGGATGCCATGATTGCAAGGACAAAACGAGAAGTACTTGTCCAAAAGACAAAGAGAGACGACGCCCTGCGCGCGCTCGAGGAATGTCAGAAGCAATGCATGGAGAGGTTTCAGGGGTGGGTGTGAAGCGCCCTGCGATGCCCCGCGAGATACGCGAAACAGTGGCTTTCTCACAGGGATGGCGTTGCAATGAGTGTGAAGAAATGCTGTGTCCGTGTTTTCAGATTGATCACGTCGTCCCATGGTGCATACAGCAAGACAACAGCATTCAGAACTTGCAAGCTCTGTGTGCCAACTGCCACGCCATCAAATCGTCCAGGGAAGCGCGCAAGATACGTCGCGTGCGAATCAAACAGCTGTCTCTTGGCACAAAGCTCTGCTGGTGGTGTGAGAAGCCAAACGTTGCAGACGGCAAGACGGTGCACGGTCGGGGCATGTGCGACGTCTCCACTAAAACAGAAGTTGAGCCCGAGCGCCCCATCGGAGTGCCAGAGCCAATTTCAGAAGATATGAAAGACACGGTAGCTGACATGGTTGAAATTGATTTGAGTGGGTTCTTGTACAAGCCACCGACATCATGAAATAACCTTTGAGAAAAATTCAAGTTAGTGAGCCGCTGCTGCTACTGCTCCCATTTGGATTAAACGGTCCTGCAGAGCCCAACTACACAGATGGCACAAACTAGGAGTCCATGTCCACCCCCTCGCCACTGTCCTCGCTAAACCCATTACTTAGTCCCTCAGTACCAAGCCCGTGCTCAACGTTGAGCGCACCTAGTGCGAAAACCCGTGACCCATACTCAAACTTCCCATGGCGGCGCCTGCCCCCGATGCTTCGCCCTCCCCTTCGAACTGCCAGCCATCGCGGCCAACCATCCTGGACGCCCCCATGCGCATGCTGTCTGTTGTGAGTCCTGACTGCATACCGTCACCCAGGAGGCTGTTGTTCATACCCATGCTCGCCTGGCGCCCGAGCCCGCTCATCAGGCTGTCGCAGTACCGCTGCTGCGCTCGACTGTGGTGATGGATGGCTGCAGATTGCTCCCCCATGGCGGCAGCAGCATATCGAGTGCTTGCAAACTGTTGCCTTCTGCGATAGGCCTCCTGCTCCACCTCTCGGCTCTGCTGCACTTGATAGAGCGACGCTGCCATGGCTGCCGCAGCCGCAGCCGCCGCATCGAACTGGACCACACTTCCTGACTTCTTCCTCCTCGGACCCGACTATTTGCGCGCCCGCTGAGACGCCGCAGCCGCTCCTACCAGAGGACGCGCCATCTTGGGCATGCTTTCTTTGCGGAGAGAAAAGCGCTCGAAATCAGATGGGAACGCCGTGTCGTAGCGTCGTGAGCGCGTCAGCCAGTGCTCCACCTAGCAGGCGTGCCTCCTCTCGATCCGCTGGGCAAAGAGGTGGATCTCTCCCCTGGTAATGAGCATCGCCCACAGCGACTACCGCACCAGCTCAAAGTTCGAGCATCTCTCCAGGCCCAGCATGTGCAGCACCGCATCCACGGCCGCCGACATGAGGTACCCGCCCAAGCACTTGCGCCCCGAAGCATCCATGTGCGATGCTGGCGTTGGGACGTAGTGCCGAGACTAAAAGTCGGTCGCGTTGTGTCCCTCGCACGCTATGTTGACACGATCTCTCCTCTGACTGCGCCCGTCCACGACACTCGCCGTCACCGACGCGGATGAACCACCACCCTTCTTCTTTTTCCTCTGCTTCGTCGTGCGGCACGCCTCTGGGTTAGCCCGAAGCGCCTACAGCTGCGAGTCCATGCCAGCTCCCAAAAGCGCCTGCATCTGCACCGTGTACTAGTTCTAGAACCAGCAAGCTAGAAAACGCTGGTACGAGACCGTCGCCCCCGTCACGCGCAGGCAGGCCATGGGACACGCTTTGGTGGGTCGAACACGAGTCTCTCCGACGAAACACCCCCCACCGACGATCTTCTCTCGCACTGCGACGTTCCTCTCCGTGTCGGTCAGCATGCCCCTGGACCACGCAGGCGCCACAGGTTCGCCAGCCCGTGGCTTGACCGTGTCCTCGCATGCGCCCGCCATGCTCTGCTCCAGCTGCTCAATGACCCCTCTTGTCGTGATCGACGACTTGCCACTTTGACGAGCTTTTTCCACTAGCCGCGTCTAAATTTGCACCTCTTCCTCTGGCAGCATGCTGGGTTTCTCGAATGTCGCGGATTCGCCGTCGTCGTGAAGGACACTGAACCGCAACGAAGCAACGGGTCTCAAGGAACTGGAACTATAACTAGATGATGCCCCTCGTGTCGCACGTATCGCAGCTATTGCTGCTGCCGCGGCCATGGACGCGGGGGTTGACGGAGGGGGCATACGGGCAGTAGAAGAGCTTGACCCCGCCGCAGCCGCCGCGACCGCAGCAGCAGCAGCAGCAGCAGCAGCAGCAGCAGCAGCAGCAGCAGCAGCAGCCACTGCTTCTGTTGATGTGCGACCCATCGATTGCATTGCAGCAGCTCTTGCTAATGACCTTGGCGAAGAGGCTGACACCGCCATCATGGTGTTGTCCTGTTGTTCTTCCTCACTTTTGGCGCACGACTTCAGCGCCTTGTCGGCCATCAGCCCCATCGCTCGAAGCCTGGCTTCTGGAACAAACAGAAGTCCGTACACGCAGCTCCTCTCGATCTTTCCAATAGAGAACAATCCCGTGACGCTCGACAGCTCCGAAGCGATCATTGACGACTCGCTCCCGCACATGCGCAGCGTCTGCACAACTGTCTTGACAGCGTCTCGCCACGCCCTGAGCATGATCATCTGGGCAGCCGACTAAGCCAACCACTGAATCGGCACTTTTCCGCCACCAGAGACAACGGCTGAGGGGTACGCCGAGGAGCAGAAGGATTCCCACAAATCGTCAGAGTCAAGCAGCTGCCAGACCGTCTCCATTGACGGACGCTGCTTCTCGAAGAAATCGCGCTCCTCCTGATCTGCCCTCTGATTTATCTCCAGCGGACAAACGGCCGAGCGCAAAAAGGCCATGGTTTGCGCGATGATCAGCTTGGGTGCATTGGTGCAGACGGGGGCCGACATGATCGTCGAAAGAGCCTCCTTCATGGCACCGCGAATGCCCCTCTCACGATCCTGCCGCATGCAGTCTTCACGCGTCTTGGGCAGCGAAAGGCCGACGGCATCGGAAAAGTGGGCCAAAAAGGCCGCTTTCTCGCCGTCACCGAGACAGTCCAAACCCTCGTCGAACACGCGCCTCAGCGTACGAGTGAACCGCCACAAGGCCTCGCGGAAGTCTTTGACTGCTGGCACGTCCGATGGTCCCACAAACTCCTCCACCAGTGACGGGACGGCCGTGCGCCTCGCCTGCAGCCCCGAGACGACGGCGTCCACCTGCGCCTGCACGTCCTGCACCCATGGAAATACCGTGTAGTGCTGCACGACCACGTCGGGGTGTCTCGGGTCCAGGGCGCACATCTGTCGCCCGATCGGAAGCCCGTGGCGGTTTGTGACGGCAACATACCCTGGCGGGCTGCAGGCACTCCTGACCTGACAAGACCGCCACGGCAGCACCAGAATTTGCACGTCTGTGCGATCCCCCATCCCCAACCTGCTGGGCGGCACCACTGTCGCCGCCGACAGTTTGCCCAGCATTGGGTTCCGAAGCTCGCACACGTCACCACAGTCCATGGTTCCTGCCCCACATATCTCTTCAAAGCACACAGAGTCTTGCGGGAAGGATTTGTGAAGCTTGCTCATGTCGATGGCGAAAAAGCGGGCGCTCCTGGTCAGGAAGCAGTCGCAGCGCTTGAGCACCTAAAATAAGTCCAGAAGGATGTCACGCGCCCTGTCCGAGTGCTTGGTGGAGACCTGGAGGTGCACGAGGTGCTCGGTAGCCCACGGAAACCCACGCTGAGGCTCTGGGCCCTCTCCCTCAATGCCCATGAAGGAGTCGCAGAGCCCCTCCTCTGCTGTAATGCACGACCTTGGAAAGTTAATGTCGAAGAACTTGAGCTCTTGGGAAGCAGCTTTCTCTCCGCGCATGAGCGCCATGGGCAGGGCAGGCGCCTGCGTAAGGACGCCAAGCAGAACTTGCTCAGACGCCGTCTTGATGATCACGATGGCATAGTCGGTCGAAGGGCGGTCAGATAGAGCTCCCAGCTCCTCTCCAGCACCCGAAGGGGACGAAGTCCTGCGTTTCGACGACGGTTGCTTCGAGCTGGCCGCTGCTGCTGCTGCTGCTGCTGCTGCTGCTGCCGCTGCCGCTGCTGTTGCTACTGCTGACACGGTCTCTTGCCTCTGGAACTCCTCTCGACCCCTTTTAGCCCCGACTGCCGACTCCATTCCATAAGTTGGAATAAGAGCGTGGGGTGCTGGGAGCTCTGCAGGAGGCCTCGAGTTCTGGTGCATGGTCACGATTGGCACCAGTGCCGTCACCGCAGCTTGGACCGCGATATTCTCGTGCGGAAACCCGCCCAGGGCAGGAATGCTGCGCTGTGACACGACTGAAGATCGCATGCTCACGTCCATGCTGCCTGCAGACAGGCGCAGCCAGTCCTGCTCGGTGCTGGAGTCGTGGCAGAGCGTGAACATCCGACCTGCGCGCGTCTTGGTCGTCTTCTCGCTTACGCCAGAGCTCGCTGGCAACTCTTGCAAGCTTTGCGAAAGTTCGGAAAGATCCATCATGTAATCCTTTGACCCTGCGCTGGGACCACTGGGACCGCTGGGACCACTGGCAGACGATGCTTCGTCTTGGGAAGATTCTATCTGCGCCTCAAGCGCACTGGCCACATGCATTGGGGCTTCGTTGTCCCCCATGAGAGAATTCATTGACATTGCCATCGTACTTTTCCGATGTGCAAGAAAGAATGATGGGCGGTGAGCTGTTTGGCCAATTGCAAGTGTGAAACAATGTTTCTGCGCCACGTTGTCGCCGCGCATTTCGGTGGTTCCGCCGACTCGGAGCCGATCCGATCCGATCCGACCAAACCAATCAAACCCATTCATTCTTTCTTTTTTGCAATGGCGGCAGCAGGGCACGCAGAAAGAGCAGTGCACCTGTTTGATAGGGAAATTGGTTGCAAAGTACGCGACGCCGAGGCTGGGAAGAGTTACTTCGAGATGTCGCCCGAGATGTACGATGCGCTGTATCAAACCAAGGACGCCGAGAATTGTGTTCTCACGACACCCTGGCAACAGATGTTCAAGTCGAGGGATGTTAGCCGTCATAAAACTGCATTGGACGGGACGTGTGCTTTCGACGCCTTGGCGCAAGCGACAGGGTTTGCCAAGCGGGACATCATCGAGGCGTACGCCGACAACTTCAAGGAGAGGCACTGGCGCGCGCAGCGTATCAGGATCCAGGCACAGGGGAGGGATGGTGTGAACGTTGCATTTGCAGACATGCAAACGCTGGAGGAAGCGAGGGAGTTTATTCGGAACGGGGCCTACATTTGGACCGACGGCGTGTGGCGCTTGGAGCCCGAAGCAGTGGCATCCTCCTCGCCGTCCAGCCGCCCCAAGCGCAAAAAGGGACGTGGTCGTGAGGACCACAGTCTATGCTGGGCGGACGAGGTAGCGTTTTCCATCCTGGAGAATGTGATTGGGGCCACGGACAAGCTCTGCCGCGAGGAGGACAACCCGACGTTCCTGAAGATCGTGGTGACATACATCCGAAAGAAGAGCAGGCTGTCCTCACTGCCCTCTGGGACGCGCATGCTGCGCTACATGACACCTTCCAGCGCCTCCGAGGACCCGAAAAAGCCCTGCACGCACCTGGTTGCCCTTTTGCGCACAGAATGCGACGGTGGGGACGGAGATGGGCACTACGAGCTCCTGAAGTTTAGTGGGAAGGGCATGATGCACATATCGGAAGTCCCCGAAGGATTGAAGGATGTAATCATAGCGTGTGATGCAGAAGGGGGCAGCAGACCATGCAAGGGTCTGAGTGCGATGTTTAAATGAATTTAAGTTTGTGTTGCAGTCACTTTCTTGGGATCGTCCTCTACCGCCAGCTTGAGTCGGAGCGTCACGAATCGAAACGCCTTGGTGTGGTCTAAAGGAATCGGATCCACTTCTCTCCACCGTCGGACCTCCCGCGAGTCCAGTTCGGTCCCCTCCGTCGTTCTGCCAAGGTCGGTTGGCGGCGGCACTCCCTTATATATGGGTTCATTGTGCATTGCGTGGACCAAATCCCACTCCTACATCGAGTGCTCTGTCGACGGGCTGCGAAGACGGCTTAGTTGCACTCCGTGCATCTCAGTATCCAGTTGAGTTTGAACTAAATCTACAATGGCCTCGAGCTTTCCACGAGACCTTTCTTCTGCCTCCTGCATCTCCGAATCGTGCACTCGCTTCAGTTGTTCCACTTGCTTTTCCAGGCGCACCGCCAGTGTTGTCTGCTGCTTCAAACAGTTTTTCAAAGTTAAGGGCGCTCCAAGCAGCCTGAGTTTCTCATGTGGTTCCGCGAGCACTCTAAACTCGATCTAAATCACCCCATGGTCAACTAGGGTACCTCTTGGGAACGAGGCAGGGGCGCCTTCGCTCAACTTGCGAAAACAAAACCGTTTGTGGGAATTTTGGAATCCTTGGAGCACAACCGTGCAGAGCGGCGGAATCCTTGCGATGACTGCAATGGGGACGTCACTGTCGTCCTCGTCCTGTGGTACAACACAATCAAACCGCACAATAGCATCAGCCTTTCGTCTGCACCTCGATTGGATCTCAATCGTATACTCTGTTCCATCTGGCACAGAATCAGGGTTGATGAGAGCATCCCCGCGCGTGCTCAAGATGCGTGCAATGAATTCGGACTCATGCGTTGCTGCGTCCTCCATGAGCCACGACTTTAGCAGTGGTGACTGTTTAATGGTTGCACTGGGACGCGATCAACAACCTTCTTTCAGGTGGAACTCAACTTCGGGCGGTTCTCATACATCCATGATCTTGCTTCTGTCTCATTGAGCAGTGACCGATTTCCTGAATTTGGTCACAGTCTACCACCCGTGCGAACCCTATTCTCAAAGCGCCGTAAAAACGCAGGGGGCTTATAAGGCAACCTCTACTGCAGTGTTTTGGTTTCAGTTTGAGTTCAAACACAAAGGACATGGAGGAATCAAAGTCTCCCCTTACCATCGATTCCGTTCGCTCCACAACTCCCCCCTCTAACTCAAATGGCGCCATCATTCCGAGCAAGTACTGGGAGGCGGAGCAGAAGCGGGGCAAGGGTGCGGAATTGCTGCTCCGAGAATCTCTGGCTCGGTTCACTCTGTATCCCATCGAGCACACCGAAGTCTTTGATATGTATAAGAAGGCGCAGGCTTCCTTCTGGACGGCCGAGGAAGTAGACTTGGAGGAAGACAAGCGTGATTGGATTCGCTTGACCTTTTAGGAGCAGTTTTTCATCAAGCATGTGCTCGCATTTTTTGCAGCCTCTGATGGTGTCGTGAATGAGAATTTGGTCATGAATTTTGCGCAAGAAATCCAGATCCCCGAGGCCAGGCAGTTTTACGGATTTCAAATTGCAATGGAGAACATCCACAGCGAGGTGTACTCGCTTCTCATCGACACCTACATCAATGGCTCGGAAGTGGCAATGCAAGATTGCTCAACGAAGAGGCCGATATGCATGCCCATTCCGCCAGGTGCAGATTCGGAGGGGTGCATCGTCGGTGTGTGTGGGGACGATGCGGTGCCAATGCCGTCCCGTGGGACCGAGGGCATCGTGGAGGCGCGCAGGAGGGGACTGCAGCCCGCCCTTGTGCTAAACGAGAAGAAGCTCGTGTTCGAGGCGATTTCAGAGATTCCGTGCGTGCAGAAGAAAATTAACTGGGCGCTGAAGTGGACCAACGCCAAGGTTTCTTCATTTGCTGAGCGCATCGTGGCTTTCGCGGCGGTCGAGGGCATTTTCTTTAGCGGTTCTTTCTGCGCCATTTTCTGGCTCAAGAAGCGCGGTCTCATGCCTGGCCTCGCGTTTAGCAACGAGCTGATCAGCAGAGACGAGGGACTCCACTGCGACTTTGCGTGCTTGATGTACAAGATGCTCGAGTTCCCCCTGCCCAAAGAGAGGGTGCTAGAGATTATTTAGAGCGCGGTGGAATTCGAGAAGGAGTTTGTGACAGAAGCACTGCCAGTGGCGCTGATCGGCATGAACGCCGAGAGTATGCAGCAGTACATTGAGTTCGTGTCGGACAGGCTACTCGCGGCGCTGGGCTGCGAGAAGCATTGGAACGCCGAGAACCCCTTCGAGTGGATGGACCTCATTTCCACAGAGTCCAAGGGCAACTTCTTCGAAAAGCGTATCAGCGAATACGCCAAAATGGGCGTGGGAAACAACAGAGAAGATGACCAGATTGTATTTGACGCTGATTTCTAAACTTATTCTACATCATTCTTTGCGCGGCTTCAAGTTATGCACGGGGACAAATTTTGTCCCTCCACATCTCTGCAAGAATGATACTTTCACAGGCATGGAAGGCATGTGCCAAATCCCTGCCATCGAAAGGCCGCGAAAGAGGTATTCCTCTTTTTTTCCTTAAACACCAAGCTTCCACAAGTCCAAGCGCCATGAAATTGCGCTGACTGAGCGCTAGGGATTTTGTCCTGATGGCAAGTCTGGTGAGCAGCCTATCCAGTGTTTCTTCTTGATTGGTGGCTGTGCACTTTGCTAAGTCTTCGATCGCGGTCGACGAGTCCGAGAGCCCATCTGATCCGCGAAACAGGACCATGCAGGTATTTGTGCTCGGCGTATATCGAAGCGATAATCTATGCACCAGCTACTTCTGCAAGCCAAAGATATTCACTTTGTACCCCAATTTGTTGAGAGTGCACGTTTTGTGATCGGGGGGTCCATTAAAATAAATTGTTTTGCACCCATCGCAGATACATGGACCAACTTCAAGCATATTTTGCATGTCTTGCTCTGGTGGTTCCATTTGTGTAAGAATCACTCGACTTGAGATTGACTTCACAATTGACCGATTCTTGCCGCGGTCTCACAGGACAAACACAAATGAAGAAGGCTTGGATGGTTGGACTAATTGTGGTGGGGATTGTGCTTATTCTTGTAGCGGGAGGTTATGGCTTGTGGAGCATGCTGTTTCGCAAAACGGACTGCACGCTGACACCCTGGGGAGAGTGCGGGCCCGATGGCACGCAACGGAGAGCACCGATCAAACCTGCCGAAAATGGTGGGAAGCCTTGTGACCAGTACCCTCTACAGCGAAAGTGCGATAATCCCCCACCGCCGCCTTCTCCGCCCGCACCAAGCGGCTGCGAGTATGGCGATTGGGGACCCTGGTCGGAATGCAGCGCTGGCGTCTGCTTACAAGGCAACGGGACCGAGTGCTCCACGCACGTGCCACAACAATGGAGGTACCGCGTCCCCGAGCGTGCCTCGGCGAATGGCATTCCCTGCCCAATCACCGACATGTTCGACGTGCAAGACTGTCCGAACCTGTCACCGTGTGAACCTAAGGTTAACTGCGACCCTGGGCCCGACGCGAACTGGAGCGCGTGGTCAGATTGCACACAGCCTTGCTCCAAGGATGGTTCGATCGGGATCCAATTCAGAGACCGCCAACCAGTAACAAACGCGTCAGGCGGCGGAAGAGATTGCTCATTTGACTTGTTGTTTCAGTCGAGGTCGTGCAATTTGCAGCCTTGCGTGAAGGAGTGCGAGTATGGATCCTGGAGCGAACCGTCGCAGTGCTCGGTCCCCATGGGGTCTGGCACACATTTCCAAACCAGGCAAATCACGAAAGGCGATCCCGACAATTGCACCAATTGGACCAGTGTTAGTGAATGCCAGGCGTCCGACCTGACGGGAGATGGCGACTGCGTGATTCCAAGCTGGGAAATGGTGTACGCATAGGCAGACTACCTCACAGCATTTTAGCAGGATGCAACGATCACGAGCCGAGTCTTCCCCCTTCCCGACGGGTCGAAAACGTGCCCGATCACGACCGCTACCATCCTGCAGACAGGTGCTGCAACTTACAACGATGGCACGTGGAGTGAAGGGCCACCGACCCCCTGTAGCTACACCGAGTACGGGCCTTGGAGCAGCTGCTCCGAGCCCTGCTACCAGGGTGGCGGGTTTAAAGAGCGAGTCAGGAGCATTGCATCTCCCGCTCGCAACGGTGGAACTCCGTGCAACGAAAGCATGCTCGTGGAAAGGGACATCTGCAATGTGGTGGGATCCTTTACGGATGGTTCCAGAGGGAAATTGTGTGTGCAAAGCGACGACATACTAGTGCAAGAGACCGTGTACTCCCAAGAGCTCACGAAGGATTGGTGCCGCAGCAATAACAAGTGCGAGATCGTGGACTACTTCGAGTCTGCCCCAGGAACCCTGACAGGCCGCATGGGTGGTGAGAAATCGTTCCAAGCATACTTGGATGGGAAATGCTCTGCGAGCAACTTTTCGCAAGCCCAGTCATTTGCACGACAATGTCCCGCTAGCCGAGACTGCTCACTCTCCGAATGGGAGCCCGCCAGCGGCTGCGGCATCTGCGGTCCGCCATTCGATCAGGCCTTCGTGCGCAAGATTGTGGCACCTGCCAAAGGGGGTGGTCGCCCGTGCTCCGATTATGCCATACTTGAAGAGAGGCCTTGCAATGTTGCGCCGTGCGATTAGGCAACCTCGACGTGCATTTACGGCACCTGGCCTGAGGTGGACACCGACTGGACCGCAAAAGAGGCCGAAGATGCCATGGCGTCAAAGCCGTACCAACAATTCTTTGAAAGCTTACCGCTAGCCGCGCAGGTGCAATGGGCCACTGCCGTGGGTGCAGAAGCCGCAAGACGATTTATGGGAGGAGACGCCCTGCCTGAAGATTTGGCGGCGGCCCTTAACTCGGGGGTTGGAGCAGGCGCGACGTTTGTACCCACGGGTCCCAGTATGCAAGGATACTTGTTCCGTCCAGAGGGGGACATTTCGCAGGGAACTTCCATGCAGTACATGCCAAACTGGTACTGCTTCAGCGCCAGCCTGACGAACCCTGTGAGCATGGACGTATCCGACGCCCTGGCGCAATGCATGTCACAGAGTGATTGCCAAGGGGTGGCATACAACTTTGGAAACAACGCACCTCAGTTCACCAAGGACAAGTATGCTGACGTAGAAAGTGACTGCAAGCAGGATTTGCACACGTATGATTGGTACGCCAAATCGACACCAGCTCTCAGTGGAGGTTGGTGGCCGACGGGTGCGAGCACGACAGCGATCCCGAACTGGTCGTGCAAGAACGCCCAGAAGGTCCAAACGATAAGCTCTTACTCGAGTCTCGAATCTGCCCAGCAGGCGTGCGCCTCCAATCCCAGATGCATGGGCGCCTCGTACAATCCCAATACGGGCGACTACACGGCCTACATGGTTCCGTACCAGGACCTTCTTTGGCACGGGGGCCAGTGCAGTGCTGACCCCAGTGGCAACGTGTGGATCGTTAAGAGTCCGAGCATGCAGTCCGACACGGGGCGCGCGCCCGAGGCAACTCCTGAGGATCTCGACCTCTGGACCTCCACGCAGTCTTTGCTGTTGGGGCTGAATGGGGTTGTTTTGGATGCGGAAACGCTCGACCCCAAAGCGGCGAACCTCTGCCCTTACCTCCCGAGTCAGTGCTCGTTCAGCGACTGCGGTGTGACGTGCGGCAACGGCGATCGTACTATGATGCGGCAGCCAAGGATTTTTGCACAGGATTGCGATATTGCCGACATGTTCAGTCAGACCGAGTGTGAGGGAGTCGACGGACCCTGCCCCGACCAATGTCCCATCGCATGCAACGGGCAGCAATGCGGTGGGCCGACAAGGGGGACGTGCAACACAGTGTCTGGACAGTGCGAATGCCTGACTGGGTACAGTGGTCCAGACTGCTGGGTTGCCTGCCCCGTGGACGGAGAGGGGCGAGTGTGTGGAGGTCGGGGCACGTGCACTCTGTAGCCAGACAACAAGGTGTGCAAATGTGACGACGGCTGGGTCGGACCAGCGTGCGAACAGCCCAAGATTGCCTTTGTGGGCTCGAAGCGGTACAGCGACTGGATGTCTGTGGCACAAGCAAACAAGAACTTGAAAACACCTCCTGGAGACTGCACTGCCGCGGATGTCGTGACCAAGTGTGATATCTGCGTGGATGCTCTGGATTTTGCGTCGCAGGATACCCCGTGGAATACAAATCATGAGATGATTGCGATGCCAGGCCACATGTGCAGCGACTTCGGGTTTGTGTACAAGGTGACGCTCAGTGCAGCGCAGACGCCCGACTTTGGGTCCGCGGCACCATTCTTTAAGGGTGACCGCGCGGTCCCACAAATCACGGGAACGGTGCGCGCAAGGACATCTAATCCATCTGAACTCGCCCAGGGTGTAATCGATGTGAAAAGCACTCTTCTGCCGTACGGGGAAACCATCGGACAAACCCCGTTCGCATGGGCGGGGCAGTACTGCTACCAAACTCCTCGGGGTCCCACACACGCCTGTTACAGCGCACCCATCGGCGACCCTTTTATAAGCGCCGTCTTGTAAGAAGACAAAACGATTCGCAATGTTTAACTTTCGCCGTGTGATATTGGCGGTTTTTGTTGGTATTCTGATTTTTTGGCTGGCTGTGTGGGGGTTGTTTTGGGGGGGGCTGTATTTGTTGGGTGTATCAATGGTCGAACCGAAGCAGTCCGACACGTCGTAGGGCCCAACAAGCAATCTCTCCACCATGGGCGATAACACGTCCAATTGGATCATGCTGATTGCAGCGCTGAACGCAATCTCAAGCGACGAGTTTGCACAAGGGATGACGACCTCATTTGTGAATGCAACAGGCGCAAGTTTCAGCGATTGGGGCGATCAAAAGGTTAGCGGGCACTACTCGACACGAGACGTCATTTTTTGGCCAAACAATGCGGTCGGGGGCTCGTTCACCCCATACAGCCTTTCGAACGACGGAAGCAAAGCATACTTCTCATTTGTGGTGCAGCTGACCACAACGGCAGTAGGCTCGTATCCAAAGGGGTTTAGAAGGCATACCATTGAGCCTGTGGTAATGAACACCAGGGCACGAATCGACTTTCCTGTAACTGTTGGAGACTATAAGGCCCCCAAGATGACAAACCAAAACATCGATTTTGCGTTTACATCTGGAAACACGGATAGCGTGAAGGACCAACTCAAATTAAAAGTTGGTGGGGCAGTGCAAGATTAGTTGAGAACTTTGAGCGTGCTGATTGCAAGTGCGATGGGAGCATGATGGTTTTAAATGTAATCGCATGATTCCACACACATGTCACAATAATTCAAGATGCCCCACGGTGGCTGCACCAGCGCGTTGCATGTCGCGCCTCCCGAAGTGTCCAGCAGTGTCGAGGGAACTGCATCGTCTTGGTAGATGTCTGCCATGTATGCTGGCTGCTGATCGATGGCGGCCCGAATTAATTTCTGGAACGACGACAAAACCGTCTCCTCGCACATGGGCAACTTCTGGGTGCAAGGAGTTGCATCGCTCGAACAGCCCGTTGGCATCACGCGAGATCGACTGATGTACCCAACAGGAAGAGATTGGTCTCTTTGTTGCTGAGCTGCCCTCTGTTGGCGGAAAGACTCGAGCAGGGCGGGAAGCATCTGACAGTGGACATACGTGAACTTGTCGTCGAGTGGCGCGCACAAGTCCGTGTCTGGAAGTCCGATCGCTTCGTTGCCGTACGTGATCAGGCAGCTCCCTCCGACAGCACAACTCACCCCAGACAGACCCTCTCTACAATCACAGGTGCCGTCCGACTTGCATGTGCCACGATCGGGGCCAGAGCAGACTTGTCCGCCTGGCCCCTGCGGGCAGAGCAGACCGCACGAATCGCCCTGCCACGGCGCAGTGCACTCGCATGTGCCTGTTGTTACGATCACTCCGCCCGATTGCGTCGAGTTCTGCAGGGTGCATGTCCCGTGGTTGCTGCACACCTCGCCGTCACACCCGATCGGGCAATACTCGCAGTTGCAGCTCTTGCAGCATGTCCTGCTGAGGTAAGCCTCCTTGGGGTCACAGAACCCGCCAAGCGGGGCCTCCTTCACGACGCGCCTGGGTCCGATCGTCTGCTCTCCGTCGCATCCGCTGCACGAGCTCCACACAGCACTCGCCCCCTCCCGCTCAAAGAATGCATCCCATGTCTCGTACTCGCACTCGTGGCATGAGAACGTGTTGCAATCTTCGATGTGAAGGTACGCATCGGGATCCGTGGGGCACGGTGCACCCCCGCCTGAGGGTTTAGTCACAATGTCGCGACTTACCATTCTCTCCCCGCCACCGCACGGCTCGGTGCAATCGGTGGCCGTCGTCCAAGGACCAAGCTGGCAGCCCACGGGGTCGCATGTCGCGGGGTATTCCTCGCCATCGAAGCTCACGGACGTTATGTTGTTGCATGGCTCCTGCTCCACAAGCGGCTCGTTCATGCAGCTCTTGCCTCCGCCCGTGGAGTGGCGCAAGATCATCCTGGTCCTCGCTCGCAATCCTCCCTCTGGGACGTTGTGCTCGCACGCTGGGATGGAGCAGCCGCCCCAGTCGGACCAAGTACTCAGCGAGCAGTCTTGTGGAGTTGGACAGGCGCCTGCTACGGCACCGCAGATTTCTTCTTGCGCGGAAGCCTGCACACCGCAGTAGGTTACGCCCTGTTCCACCCACGACCCATCTGGGTTCTGGTCTTTGACGCCCAGGCACTGGTCGGTGCACAGCCGCGCGAGCATCTCAGGGGATGGTGGAACGCAGTCCTGGGGACCAACGCAGTCTCCCATGTTGCAGGTCCTGGAACGGACCAGCGGGCACACATCGTCGGGCCCTGTCGGCTGCCTCGTCTGGTACTGCCACCCGTTGCCGCACGCAAGGGTGCACTCCGACCACTCCGCGGGCCACTGGATATTGGAGGGGTCGCAGTTTTTGGGGGTGGGACATTCTCCATTGTTGCACTTCTGCTGCGACACGAGGTCGGGCCACTTGCATGGGGCGCCTGTGCCACTGGCGGGAGTTTCGATCTGACGAATCACCCACTGAACGCCCTGTCCGCACTCCTCCGAGCACGGGGATGTGTACGAAGATACCGTGCTCACTTTGCAATTGACATTGGGAGGGCACTCGGGGAGCGGCAACGATGACTGTGAGCAGTCGCGGACGCGGAAGATCTCTTCAAGCTGGCACGGCTTGCCCCCGTACATCGCCTCTTGCATCGGTGGTACGATCTGGTATTGCTTCGGCCCCTCAGATTCGCCTCGAGGCAGACAAGATGGGCACGCACTCCACGCGTCTTCGGACGGAACACCAGGTTTGCAATTCACGGGGTGGCAATCGGTTGAGGTGTTGCATGATATGGTCTGGATGAGAGGAGGACACGGCTCGCCCCCTTCGGACGGAAACTGTGTTACAGAGCAAACAATCACTTGGGTGCCCCCCCCACACCTGGCGGTGCATGGTGTAGCTGGCTTGCACAGTGCTTCACAGTTCGTTGCAGAAGACCTTCCTTTATTCGACACAGCAAAGTGCCATATTAGCACCCCGACTACACCCAGGACCAAGAGGCCTGTTACGACCCATCCCCACACGGGAACTTTCTTGAACCATTCCATCCGTTCGCACTTTGTTTCGAACACGTTAATTTTTCAAGCAGACAACCAGACATCCTCGGACTGCTTCTCGAATGGAAATCCTGGCCATGACGGTTGGACGCGGACTTGCACACCGTGCGCCACGTCGCTTGCAGGACCACACGACACGAGCACAACTTCATTTCGCGACACGATTTTATCATGGGCCGTTTCCTTGGATGGATCGAGCGTCACAAAAGCAACGATCGCCTGAGCATCCTGATCGGATTCGCTGGCGAGCACAAACCGCTGACGAAGATCGAGCAAAATAGCCGCTGCTCGCATGAGACGTGGTTTCTTTTCGCAAAGCTAAAGGAATGAGTCGACAATCTCGAGTTGCTCTGCGGGGCGACCCGACATGTGTCTCCACGTTGCTTCGTGCGCGTGCTCAACCCTGCATCGAACAGCCACCATGTATCCTTTGCACTGAGCCTTTTTCAAATTCAGCCCCCACACGACTTCGTTTGCATCAAATGGATGTGTGCGCCAAGGCATGTGCTCCAGGGCGGGGTACTGTTTCCAAAAGTTCCTGCTCGCACAGATGCATGAGCCGTGAGGGGCACAAATGGGTCGCGAAGGGAACGACTTCGGGGTAATCACAACTCCACTCAGTTGAGGGTATTTCTCTAGTATGGGGCGGAGTCTGCGCTTGTCTTGTGCTTCGGGAATCATGTACGCATGCGTTTCCTCGAGAATCGGTCCCGCGAGCAGATCCGATTGAACCGCTACTTTGACGAGGTGTTTCACTGACGGGTTAAACACGCAGTCTTGGTTTGCAATCACCACGCACGCGATCGTGGGGTCACGCATGCAAGCGAGAGCTCCGCGCAGCCATGTACCAGTCAGGCCGCAGCCCTCGGTCTGATTCGATATGTGCTCGTACCTCACGGCGCTGTCAGGCCATTTGGAGCACCACGCGATTGTCCTGGGATCCACGCACTCGTTGCCGTACACGACTGCCTGAGCGACACCAGGCGAAAATGCTCTCAAAGCACTAACGACGCAGCGTCGCAACGTTTCAAAGTGGCCGCTGTGGTGGGTAGTGATTGCGAATAATACTTTGTACGGCTCTTGCGTTGCACTCTATTCCATGCTTGCTTTGTCAAACACTTCATTCCATGTCATCCCACGTTGTGACCCACGCGATTCAACACAACCAGGCGAATACTTTCTAGTGCTCGCATCACCCACTGCTCACCCTTTTCCGCTAAAAATGCAAGCACCTCTGTTTCGGCCTCTTCGAGGCCATCGTCCTCTGGCATGATCAGCACGACTCTCTCGCAGCTTTCGCATGCGGTGAGCCACTCCAAATCAACAGTCATTGAAGTGATTGCGACGGAGAATTTGCACTTCGTCATTGCCTCGTCGCAGTTGTTGAATACGTGCAGCGTGGTCCCCAGTGCTTGCATCGCCTCCAGGGCCGTCGGTATGTGAAACACTGGGTACTTCACGCACGCGACCTCGCGTCCTTCCAGCGGCACTTTATGGTGATCGAACGCACGGTGCATGGCAATGAACGCCCCTTCAAAGCCATCCTCTTTTGATGGCATCGACAACAAAGGCAATCCCTTGCAAGTGCAAATTTGGTCGAAGATTTGTTCCGTGAGCGTGTTCTTGTACACCCGCAGGGCCTTGATGAACGATTGTATAGAGTCTTCGTTCGCGCACTGGATCATGGCGTGCTCTTCTTCTCCGCGCCGCCATAGCGACAATCCTCGAATTAGGCGCATGCCTGTGGGAGCAAGTTTCCACAGTTGCGGCTCGAGGCTGTGCACGGCTTCATCCCAAGTTGAAGTGCTCATCGTGACACCCTTTGCCGAGATGTGACTTCCGAGATGGGTGAACGTAGTCCGATCAATGATTGTCCCCGACTAAATGCTGGAGAGAACATGAATGTGTACCCTGATCCCTTCTTTTACTTCCTTCTTCGTGAGCTGGGGAGGCCACGTGAGGTCGATGGTAACGTCGTGTCCTAATTCACAATAGCGGTCCAACTCGACGCAAGGCAACTTGCCTCCAATGCTGGTGGACGGAACGATTATTTTGAACCCCTCGTTGAATGTGGCGCCTGGGTGCACAATGAGACTGACCTTATCTTTTGCCTCCTTGGTCATGAGTGTGCTGGGACCACGAAGCGTTGAAGCTTGCTTAAAGTCAAGTGGGGCGAATGGGATGACTTCGCTCTTGCCACCGTGCGCCTCTCCCCATGACACCATGGATTTGTTCGACGTGCGTGTGCGTGTGCGTGCGCGTGCATAACGACGCGAAACAATGTTTATTGATTTCATTCAATCAAAGCGCGGACTTTTTCCACATCCACACACCCTGGAGCCAAACGTAGCCCCTCCTTTGCCAGTTGTATTCCCCCTGCATACTTGCCTGCCCTGAGACGCGAACCCAACTCCAGAGGGCGACAATATTGTGCCGCGTCCTTGCACAGCGCGGCGTCGCGATGACACACATGAGCCCAGTACCACCGAGCAACCAAGCCCCTTCGACTCGACCAGTGGTTGTGTGAAGCGACCTCGAACGATTTCTCACACCACGAAACACCAGCGCGAATCCCACTGCCACTGAACATACCCCCCATGCCCATGACATTGGCTACGTTCCAAGCGCTCAAGTCGCCATTGAAGGCTGAAGCACCCCAGAACATGTAGCGCATGTCCGTCACATTGGCTACGTTCCAAGCGCTCAAGTCGCCGTTAAAGGCCGCAGCATTTCTGAACATGTACTACATGCTCGTGACATTGGCAACGTTCCAAGCGCTCAAGTCACAATTGAAGGCCGCAGCACCACGAAACATGGACCCCGTGTTGCGAGCATTGGC
>Ga0222632_1000287_pt1 | contig 30712 bp, 20 predicted proteins | sample AntAcemetageno46_FD_179828 | JGI IMG/M metagenome (GOLD analysis project Ga0222632, IMG submission 179828) | Saline water microbial communities from Ace Lake, Antarctica - #46 | ecosystem: Environmental > Aquatic > Non-marine Saline and Alkaline > Saline | place: Antarctica: Ace Lake | collected...
CTGTCGTGATACTCAGATACGGTGAACTCGCCTGCACTCAAATCAAAAAGAAGGGATGATCAAGCCCCTCGACGACAGAAAAATGGTGACAATAAAAAAACAGAATTTATCTCACTGATTCAGGTAACCTTCAGATAATGTGACTCATTGTCATCGACGGTAATCCATAAAGATCCATCGGAAGACAATAGACGGTAGAGCAAACTTAGCCGATCACGCATCAATGAAAGCCACAAAGAGTGCTCCACCCCATCATCATAATGCTCAAATGCCGAACCCGTATTATAAGGCGGATCAATAAACACACACTTCACCTTACCCGCGTATTCTTGCTCCAGTGCTTTCAGCGCGAGCAGGTTGTCCCCGAAAATCAGCTTATTATCGAACAGGTCCTCTTTCCCGACACGGTGCGGGGCATGATAGGACTTCTCCGGATCTTCCAGTAGGATACGCGGCTCTAACTTCGGGCGGTTTTCCTTCCCGATCCAAGTTAGTTCCAGTTTTTGTTTGTTTGAGGGCATCTAATCTAAAATGGCAGGGTGACGATAAAGGCGTTTTTCGCCGTATCATTATCAAATTGGATGCTGGGATATAAGTGCTTGGCGCGGGGAAGCCCTGAGCCATGGCCACGGTATTCCATGAGAGTCAGACCGATTTGCTCGATAATGGGGTTCCGCTTGCGGGTGATGCCCGCGAGTAAGGCTTCCTCTACGGTTAAGCTATTGGGAAGCGTGCCAGGGCTGTAGAGCTCAATGCGATTATCGAAAATGAAAACCTTGATACTGTCTGGCACGAAATAATCTCGATGTACGAAGGCGTTGGTCAGAACTTCTTCGAAAACAGCTGGTGGAATGATGGGCTCGCCATTGCTATTATAACTGCCACCTGACGGTTGACGACGCTGGTTCCACGCGTCTAAAAACTCATATGTTTTTGTGTAAGTGGCTACCAAGGAACCTGCAAAGTGTCGTTCGTCCTGATACTCCGTGGAAGTAATGTCAATTCCTTTGATCCATACCACTTTTGCTGAAAACTGCGGGATGATATTTTCGGGGGACTTCGCGAAAAGTAGGCATCCTGCAAGCGTCAGTTCACTTCCAGAAATAAGATGGAGCGCTTGCATTTGTGAGACGAGAGTTGCGTCGTCTTCAGGCGCATCGCTTTTATGGGTGATTTCAAAGAATTCACGGTATTGTTTGAAGTCAATTTGTGATAATGCGGTGCCTCGAATTACTTGTTTCTCAGCATACACATGGCTGCCGATTTGAAATAAGCGGCGTAGTTCGTCGCGATTCGTCACATGCCGTTTGTCGGCTCCAGACTTAATCCAGAATTCTCCACCCGCCTTGGTTTGGTAGGGTTTATCTATACCCTCCTCGACATGAAGCACCACGACCACTCCAGTCCCACTCACCACATTCTCCGTATCAACCGTCACGGGAGGATGTATGTGGTCTTTAGTTGTATTACTAATCAGTTGATTTAACTCACCGACTTCCACCGTTGAGAGTGGTTTGAGCGAGCCATCGTCAGCAACTCCGATAAGGATGTGCCCACCCCGCTTATTCATGAAGGCGACTATTTCTCTAGCCAGCTTTTCGCACGAAGTGATTTGTTCTTTGAATTGTAGCGAGCTGTCCTCCCCCTTGAGGATCAGGCTTCTTAGTTCGATTTCTTCCATAATGAGTAAATGTCGTGCCGCTGATTGAAGGCATCTTGGCCGCCTTCCATGATATTTACGATCGCGTCCTTGATCTTTGGATTATCCAAACTGCCAAACTGTTGATCAAATTCCCTACGCTTTTTTTCATAGCATGCGATCACTTGTTCCGCATCGCCAAGGACAGGGATGTTTGGATTGTGAGTCGCAATGATGAATTGGAGTGAACCCTTGCGCTTAAGTAATGGCTGAACAACAAGACGGTGAATCGTTTCGTTATCTAAATCATCTTCTGGTTGATCCAAAATTATGATTGGGTGTTGCTCCAAGGATAAGAGTAAGAGTAGTAACGCCATCGCTCGTTTACCAAGTGATAGTTCGTTAATCGGCACATTGTCGTAATTGATGGTACGTGCATCTCTCGGACTGAAGGTAAGGATTTCCTTAAACTTTGCTTCAAGTGTCGCTTGGAAAATCTCTCCCATACGATTGCTAAGTTCGCTGTCAATCAGCTGTGTGCGTCGTCTAAAAAGATCTAGTCCGCTATCGCAAGCATCGACCATCGCGTCTAAGGCACTAGTCTGAAAATTGGATCCATAGAAGAGTCCTCGTAGGAATTGCTTGAAGCCATCGCGGTCACCTTGGAATTCGATTCCGATATGGATATTGGCAGGCAAGTTTTGGTTGACTGTATCAATTCGACCTTGGAAGTGATCTGTGATCGCTTTGCAAGTGCCGAGCCAATACTCTCCTGATGTGATGAGTTCACGTTCGAACAGCGCGAGTTTGCCGCCACGCTCTGCCGTTAGCTTACGGATTTCAGCAAGTTGTTGATGGCGACTGACCATCTTCCGGTATTCGTCGATATCAAGCTCGGGCAAATTGATTTCGCGTAGGATTTCCGCAAATTGGTTTTGAAGCTCCTTGCGCTTTGTTTCGACCCGTTCGGCCAGCACCTTCAACTCACGATTGATTGCTCTAAAGCCGACTATGCTTTGATCGAGTAAGGCTAGGTTCGCATCAAACTTCGTCTTCAGATCATTCCAAGCAGCTACGAAAGGCTGGGTTGCTTCGGATGTGAAAATAGTATCATCAGCTCTCAGATGTTCGCTAAGTTCTTCTTGAACTGAAATTAACTTGACCGCCTTAGCCGGGAATTCCTTCTTGAATTTTTCAAAGCGTCGAACGTCTTGGTCGAACGCAGTGATTACTTTTAGACGTTCCTCGATTCCGTGTTTTTTAAAGACATCAAGCTTCTTCTTCAACGCATCCTGCTCATACTTATATTCGTCGTCGTCTGATTTGGCTTTGGTTGCAGTGATATAGTGATCGATCTGCTTTCCGAAATTACGCTTAGCGATTTCCTCTTTCTCGCTCAGCTCTACTGGAGTCACTCCTAGAATTTGCGAGAAGAACTGCTCATAAAAATCAACCGGCCGTTCTCCCAAGTCTTTTTGACCAAAATAAAGTAAACCCGGGAATACGCGTTCGACACTTAACTGGCTAAGTATGCCATTAACATACAACTGCGGCGGGGCTGGATTTGTTTTTTCCGTGTAGGCGCGTGTAATCACAATGGTATCACCATATTCGTTTTTACCTGTAATTTTCACATTGGCTCCATTGCCGAGGAATTCGTGAATGAGTTCCTTTTTATAGCCTTTATCACCTTCGCCTGATTCACGGCCCAAAGCCCACCGTAATGTTTCAATCATCAGCGATTTACCGCTCCCTCGCGAGCCAATGAGCGTGTTGAGGTCGGGTGAGAGTCGATAGGCCGAAAAGCCATGGCTACCGCCATTAATCTCTAATGTTTGAATCAGTGGGCGTTTTTCCGGAGTTGGCGACTGGTTAGTCACGCGAAGTGTTTCATCTTTGAGCGCGAATTTGACCGAGTGAAAAGAGAGGCTACTCATCTTCAAATAGCAAGTGCCACGCTCCTGGCGACCGACTTCCATGATTGAGGTTTCAGGGTCTGAACCTTCTACAAATGCGGGGATTGGCATCTTGCTCGGCAATTTCTGTGATACCCATTGGCAATACTGCTGAGCATCTCCCTTCGTTTTGGCTCCTTGAAAACCAAGAACACGGTCATGCCAAATCGCTTCGATTTGTTCGTATTGAGGCCCCAATTCAGTCTTATTCACCACCTGAAGTAGACCGTTCGAAGAATCCACATGCGCAAAGACGATGAAATAATCGACGCCTAATCCTTCCAGGCATTTGAAGCACCCTACAACATCATCCTTAGTCGATGAACCTTCGTCTGGATTGCCTCGAGGAAATTGCCCCACTAAGAATCTGGAGATAAAATCATTTTGGGCAGTCAGTTCTTTGGGGTCGAAAACAACTAAGGTGTGGATACTGGAGCCGCCACCACGAATACCGAGCTCTATCCCCGGCAACAAAAGGATCTCTTCAGACTTGGATGCCTTCTGCAGTTGTAGGAACTCGTCGATATTAAAAGTGTTGTGATTTGTAATGCACCCAACCGAAATTGCTTCTTTTTGTAGCTGCGCAATGAAAGACGAATTAAACTCACCTTCGCGGTCTCTGAATTCGGATCGATACGTTTTTCTAGAAGGCCCCAACTCTTTAATCGTATGTAGGTGAAAGTCCGCGCGCAGCCAACGTGCTCCATGGCTAAACTGTGTATCTGTGTGATCTCTCATTCTAAAACCCATTTGATCGTGAATAAATCGGAAGTTGTCGCACTGTTCTGAAGTTTCCCTTCTATAATGGCAATCAAGCTTTCGCGCTTTTCGTCGATGTTGTCCTGCGCGTCGAAAAGGCTACGGCGGCGCTCTTTGCGGTGGCTTTCCAGCGCTTTAATTTGTTTTTGCCCATCGAGCTTTTCTTCCAGCGAGGTGGCGGCAGAGGCGGCGCGGCGGGCTTCTTTGATCTGGCGGTCGATGTCTTTGATCTCGCGCTCTAGGCCGAGCTTGAGGTCGTCTGCCCAGCCATCGAGTTTGTTGGCTTCGTCTTCGAAGAACTGGGCGTTGCGCTCGGAAATCTGCCGCTGTATCTGGTTTTGTGTTTTCGCTTCGAGGTCTTTCAGGGATGCGGGCGGAGTCTGCGAAATTTCGTGTGAGCCGGCGCTCGCGAGCGAGAGCATCCGCTTGGCCGCTTCGGCGTCGAGTGGATGGCCGGCGTCGGTTAGGGCGGAGAGTATGAGATGGTCTTCCTTCTGATCGAGCGAATCGACGGTAAAGGCACTGACGCGTAGCCAGCCCGACTGCCCAGTGTAAGGTTTGAGTAAGGTGATATTGCCTTCGTAGTGGCTGTAGTCGAAGGCGATTTCGACGCAGGGCAGCGTCCGCGCTTTGGCGGCCGCTAGCACCTCTTTAGCGAGTGGGTGATTGATCCGGTAGAGGTGGGCTTCGCCGCTACGTCGAGGCAGTTCGTAAAGGCCGAAGGGTATTTTTGAGGCAGAGTGCGGGAAGGGCAGTGAGTGCAGACGGAAACTGCCCTCGCTGAGGACATCTAGGTGGTCTTTGAGCTCGTGCTTGGTCAGCCGCATGAGTTGGCGGTCGAACTCGTGGATGATGGCCTTCGACTCTTCGTCACGGTGGCGCAGCTTCTCGCGGACTTCGTCGTCGAAGTGCTCCAGCAGCTTTTTGCGGGTGCGAGTCATAGCTTCGTTGATCTCGAAGCTGAGCTCAAGCTGTAGATCGTCGAAGGCAGTTTGAATCTCTTCAGGCTTCCGGCACTGATGGTAAATCTTCGAGATGCGTTTCTCAAAATCGACGCCCGACTCAATGACCCCGAGCACTTCATCGCTAGAGCCGAAGACGCCGTCGAAGAGTTTAAACTTTTGCTCGAGTAGCTCGTAAACCCGCTCATCGGCGGCGTTTTTGTCGTTAAGGAAATTGACCACCACGACATCGCTTTTCTGCCCGTAGCGGTGGCAGCGCCCGATACGCTGCTCAATGCGCTGGGGGTTCCAAGGCAGGTCGTAGTTGATAATGAGTGAGCAGAATTGGAGGTTGATCCCTTCGGCACCCGCCTCGGTCGCAATCATGATACGGCCTTCTTTTTTAAAGTAGTCCACCAGTGCGGAGCGCATGTCGGCCGTTTTAGAGCCAGATATACGATCGGTGCCCTCGTGCAGAGTCCGCCAGGCGCGGTAGATCTCCTTAGAGCGAGCGTCGGTGTTGGTGCCGTTGAAGAGGACGATGCCCTCGCTCCATTCACTGTCGCTGAGTATCCCAAGTAGATACTCTTGGGTGCGGCGCGACTCGGTAAAAATAATGGCCTTCTCTGCGCCGCCATGTTGTTTCGTCTTCTCAAAGGCTTTGCCCAGAACTTTCAGTAGCGCGTGCCCCTTGGCGTTGCTCTGAATGGAAAAGGCGAGTTCGGCAAAAGCTTTGAGCTCGTTGGCTTCGGCTTGCAACTCGTGCCGCTCAGACTCGGAGAGTAGGTCGATCTCGGTTTCGTCGTCCGTCCATTCGTCGGCGGTTTCATCGAGCGCTTCGTAGTCTTCGTCCCACTCCTCGGCTAGCGAAGCGGCATTTTCCTGCTCGGCCAGCTCTTTGTGCAAGCGGGTGGCCATTGAGTTGAGGGCACCGCCGATCGCAAAAGTAGAGGAGGCGAGTAGTTTGCGCATGATCAGTGTCATCAAGCTACGCTGACTGGCGGGTAGGGCATAGAGGCGCTCGCGCTGCAAATACTCGGAGACCAGTTCGTAGACCTGCTGCTCGTCGTCTTCAGGCGTGAAGCGTTCTAGGATGGCATGTCGCTTGGTAAAAGGGACGTTGGTCACCTGCCGCCGCAAGGTGCGGTGGCAGAGTGGGCGCAGACGTGCCTTGAGCGTATCGAAAACTTGGTCTTGCCCCAAGTTAGCGAACTGCTGGCGGAAGCTCTTGAGATCCCCGAAGGCGTGTTCATCGATAAAGGAGATCAAGCCGTAAAGCTCTAGGAGTGAATTTTGTAAGGGCGTTGCCGTGAGTAGAACTTTGGGGCGTCCTTTGAGCACAGTTCGTAGGGTATTAGCGATCTTGTTGGACGGCTTGTAAACGTTTCGCAAGCGGTGAGCTTCATCGATCACTACTAAATCCCAAGGCGTCATCATGACATCCTCTGCTTTGTTACGCGCAAAGTGGTAGGAGCAAATAACTAAGGTGGGCTCGGCTGGCTGGAAGGGGTTTCCCGTTCCATTTTTAACCGCCTCTTTGTAGGACTTGGCCTCCAGTATGATCGAGGGTAGGAAAAACTTCTCTGCGAGTTCCTGCGACCACTGTTTGCGTAGGTTCGAAGGTGTAATGACTAGGATGCGGCGCTTTCGCTCTGCCCAGCGCTGGGATAAGAGGATGCCAGCTTCAATGGTTTTACCGAGTCCGACCTCATCCGCGAGGATCGCGCCATTCGAGAATGGTGATTTGAAGGCAAAGAGCGCTGCGTCGACCTGGTGTGGATTCAAATCGACCTGAGCCCCTGCGACGGCTGCTGCCAGTTTACCCATACTGTCGGAAGACCACCGACGAGTCAGTTCAAAAGCGAGGTATTTAGCTTGGTGGTCGGTGAGGCTCATTGAATCTGCCAAAAAATGATAACGAGTCAGTCTAGAGGCAAGGGGAAAGCTTATTCGCTTATTTCTTCCTGATCAACTTTGGTTCGCCAAATGGTGGCAAGAATACTGCCGACGACGGAGTGGACGACGGCGGAGATGGCGCAGGGGATGGCGGTGAGGGGATCGGCGAAATGAGAGCGCGCTAGCACGGTGGCGAGGCCAGAGTTTTGCATGCCGACTTCGATCGAGACGGTGCGGCAAACTAAGGCGTGGTAACCGAACAATCTGGCGAAGCCGTAACCGGAGGCGAAGCCCATGCTGTGAAGGAGTACGACGGCGCCTAATAGAGCGAGGCCAGACTCTTTGACCGTCGCGGTATTCGCACCGATAATACTCGCGCAGATGAGTGCGATGACGATGACTGCGACGAGGGGCCCGATCGGCAGGATGTACTTAACGGCTCTGGGAAAGAGGTGATGCAGGCTGACTCCGAGGACGATGGGGAGAAGTACAATTTTGACCATGCTGGCGAAGAGCTGCCAGCCGTCGACGGGCACGTATTGACCGGCCAGCCAGTTGGTCAGGAGGGGCGTGAGCAGGATGGCCGCGGCAGTCGAGCACATTGTCATGAGAACGGAGAGGGCGACGTTGGCACGGGCGAGGTAAGCGACGACATTGGACGCGGTGCCACCGGGGCAGCAGGCCACCAGGATGAGGCCGACTTTGTAAGCGTCTGGAAGATTCAATGCACTGGCGATGAGCCAGGCGCTACTGGGCATGAGGACGAATTGCGCGGCTAAGCCCATCGCGAGTGAGCGTGGCATGGTAAGCGCTTGTTTAAAGTCGTCGATACTCAACGTGATGCCCATGCCGAGCATGATGATGCCGAGACCCCAAACGATGAAAGGACGGTCAAACCAAGTAAAGGCCTCCGGCCAAACGAGCGCACCGCCGCAGCAGAGCAAAACCCAGACGGGGAAGAGGTTAGTGATGATCTGAATGATACGGAGCAATTACAAACTAGAACCGGGGAATCAGTTTCCTTGGGTCGTAGAGGGAGCGGAGTTTTTGGTCTTTGAGTGTGCCAGTGAGTTCGAGTTCCAATAGATTGGGGATGGGCTTGGTGATGAGGTCGCCGATCTTGCGGAGGTTGGAGTCGGGATTGCCAGCGTTGCCGAAGAGGGAAACACTGACACGCATGTCGAGCGCTTGATCGCTCAGGCGCAGGGTGCCCGGGGTTTTTATCTGCGTGCGAGGGCCGTCAATCCGTAAGGGGGCGAAGGTAACCAGTTCGTTTTCGTAGCTGAAGTCGCCGCGCATCAAATTGAGGTTAAAAGAAGTGAAACTTAGCTGAACTTTTTGGAGTAATTTCGAGAGAGGGCCGAGGAGTTGAATCGTGCCCAGTTTGTCATTACGTATTTCAAAGCGGCCGAAGCCCTTATGCTTGAAGGGGTCTTCGGTCGGACCATCGCCATGTAGTTTTATGTCCACGCGGGCAGGTTCTCTGTCGCCCTTTTTTGTTTTCTCGCCGTCTGGGGTTTCGAGGCTGTCTTCGAGTTTGTCCAGTTGGGGGAGATCCCTGAGTGCTTGGTTCTGATCGGCGTCTTTGAGCGTGAATTGATAGCGCAGGGAGTTGGGGGCTTCGGGCGGGGTTAAGATGTCGATCTTGGCGGTCGCCTGACCATCGGCGTAGCCGAGCTGAACGTTTCGCAGGTGAGTGACTGCGGAGCGACCATAGAGATCGAAGCTGAGGCGATCAAGGGGCACGTCCTTAAAGGTGACTGGCTGGTCGAGAACGGCGGAGAGGTCGAAGTAGCTCTTACCGGCATACTCGGGATAATCGTTACTAAATATAGCACCGTTGAGTTTAATCACGGGTAAGCTCTCGGTCTTGAAATCTGCAATGATGTCGGCAACGTTTCCTTGGAAGAGCTTAGCGGCATCTTCGAGTGTGAGCTTGGCTTCCATATCGAGGCGGATGGAGGCGGGGCCGTTGACCTCGTCGAGCTTTGAGGCGAAGGCGATATTTCCTCGCGCCCAGCCTTGGGCGCTGCGGGCGTTTAGATCGTGTAGCTCGCAGTAGGAACCGCGTCCACGTACGATGAGTTCGGCCTCGTCGACTGCGACGCCCATGTAGCTGACTTTGCGCGCTTCCGCATGGCCGTAGTAGAGGTCGGAAGATTTACGCTGAGTATTTCCGTAGATGATAAAGTCGCCGAGGCTGTAGTCCGTCCGGCTGAAATCGAAATCCTTGAAAATGGAAGCCCACCAGCTGGGAAGCAGTCCATTATAATCGTAGGGCACGGCGGAGCCGATGAGGGTGGCGCGGTAGTCGTAGCTGGCGGTGTCGAGACTGAACTTAAGGTCGAGCCACTGCTTCTGCCGGCGAAGATAGAGATCTTCGATCGCGTAGATGCCGTCCTGATAACTGGCGTGTGCGTTGATATGATCAAAAGTGAGGTCATCGACTTGCAGGCGATTGACCTGTGCCTTGAGGTCGGCGCGATTGATTGCGAAGCCTTCGTCGAAGACTAAATTTAGATCATAATAGGGGGGCGTGTCGTAAGCGATACTAGGCAGTTTATCGCGAACAGCTTCGGGAGCGAGTTTGACCAGATCGACACTGCCGCGTGCGCGAACTTGGCCGCTCCAGATCTGGGTATTGAGCTGCCCGTGTAAATCGATCGCTCCGTTTAAGCTGCGTGTGGCGCCGAGAAAGGACAGCTCGGGATACGCTTTGGGGGCGACTTTAAGGGTGGGGGCATCGAGTTCGAAATCCTGAAGGGTGATACGTTTCGCGGCCAGTTTGAGGTGCGGCCAATCCCCCGTCAGGAGCCCGCTGAACTCTTCAGGTGGGAACTCCGCACTGAGTCCCTCGGCGGCAAAACTGTAACGAGGCATCTCGATCCGTGTCGCGGTGAGGCGAGGTGCAGAGATCGGGACGATCTCGCCGTCTTGAATCCGGACGGTACCTCGGAGCTCTACATTCTCGGCGCTGGCCTCGGGGTGCTGGAGTTGGCGAGTGCTGATGCGGAGATCGACTTGCTTGGTCTGTGCGTCGATGGAATTCAACTTGAACGCGATGGTGGGCGTCAGGAAATAACTGATACGTTCTTTCTGTTGTGAGAGCTTGGCGGCTTGTGTGTAGAAGCTATTGATCAAGGCATCGATATCGGGGATTTCAGCCGTGTCGTCCGTCTTTCTTGGAAGCTCGAACGTGCCGCGCAGGCGGATGCTATCGTGGAGCGCGGCGAATCGATCGACGTTCCATTGGTTTTCGCCAGGGATGACGCGGAAGGCGATGCGTTCGAGAATCGGGCGGTGGTAGCCGTCTGGTGAATAGACCGAGGGGATGTAGAGCGTGCCACCGGAAAGCACGAGGCTCTCTGCGCTGGGTAAGTTAAAGCCATTCCACTTGATCTCTACTTCGACGGCGTCCGCCTTGAGGAGGGCTTGCTGAATGTCAGCGGAGCGTAGCTCGATCCCGACTAGTTCTAAGGAACCGTCTGTGCGTAGCCGAAAGTCGTCGACGCGCAGTAGGATGCCCGGATGCAGTTTTTGAGCGATCAGCTGGTTGCTCCATTCGGATGGCAGTGGCATGTAGCCGTAGATCAAAAGGCAACCAACGACGAAGGCTTGCGCCATGAAGATAAGCAACATGACGGCATCAAAAAACAGCTCCAGCAGAACGCTGAGCCGAAGTTTTTTAAGAAATGCCATGGCGCGTGAGGTGGGCTAGATGAATGTGGCGTGCGAGCTTGCTCGCGCCGGGATTCCTAGGCGGACGTGGTGACGCTCTTGGTCAGCGGTTGAGTGTGGTCTTGTGCGATCTGGCGTCTGCCTGCGAGCACCGGCGCGAGCAAGCTCGCACACTACGTAAACTAGGGCAACGGTGCTGGGAGGCATGGCGGTTATTCGGCGAGTTCGGGCGCGATGGCTTGGGCGGGCGGCACCGCTTCAATCGTGGCGGGCGTAGGCACGGCCTCGTCCAGAGCTTCGGGTGGCTGTTCCATGTCGTCGGTCAACTCATAGAGCGCGTCGAGGAGTGTCTGCGAGATTTCGAAGATGGTGTTGTACTGCTTGGAGCCGGCCACTTGAACGGTGCCAGAGAGGCGTTTAGTGAAGACGTATTCGCGGGTTTCAGTGCGGTCGGTTTCGCCGCCAGGGAGCTGGATCGTGGCACTGAGTTGAAAACTCCAAGGCAGTGTTTTCTCTGGATCGACGGGATAGGCATCTGCATAGGCATCGAGCAGGTAGCTCTTGACCTGAAACTTGCGAACCGTGTCGAGGAGCACTCGTATGTGTTCGCCTCGCTCGGTTTCGAGCTCTTCGAGGATATTATCCCAGCGGATGTTATCCTTGGGGAGAGTGTAATCGAAAATAGGTTCGCCCGTTTCCAAATTTGTTAGCTTGAGCGCGCTGATCCGGGCGGCGGCTGGAAGCGTGTCGAGCGTGCGGTTCCGATAGTAGGGCGTGTTGAGCGGAATCATACGGAGGGTCGAGCGGCGCTCGACTTGGAAGATGAAGTCGGCCTGGTCGGTTTTGGCGTAGAGTGCGTCGTTGTCTTCTTCAGGATGAGCGAGTGTCAGTGTGAGGGGATCGCCCTCTGCGAAACTTAGGGTGACGACGCGGCGCGGGTTATTGAACCCGTAGCGTTCGTTATCGGTCGGCGTGGGGGCATCGACGGCGAAGCCGCTGGCGCGTAGAGTGGAGAGATCTTCCATCAAGCGAGCCATTATGACGGGGTCGGCGCGATACGGTTGTATCTCGTCTTCGCCCTTACTTTCGAGGACTTGCCAGTCGTCTTCGCCGGTTTCGAGTTTTTGCAGGCGGATCTTGCGCCCGTTCTCTGAGATGTTGATGGCGGAGAGTGTCACTGGGTCGAAGTTAATAAAGTTACGCTCGCGGAGGGCTTCTTGCGCTTCGCGTAGTGCATCGAAGGGGCGTGCTAGCACGGTGAAGATGGCGGGATTGTCTTCTAGCTTGGCAAAGTATTGAGGCGCACCTGCTGTGTTGAGGTCGAGGTTGCCGACAATGAGCGTTTGGCGGCGCTTGTTCCCGTGGATGGTGACCTGCATGAAGGGTGTTTCGAGACCTTGGAGGATGGGGTCGGCTTCCTCGTCCTCTATGAAACGGCCGACTTTGGCGGCGGTGAGGGTGTTGATGGTGTTGTCCACGAGTGCGGGGTCTGCTTTGGCGGCGAGCGGTGCTTCGAAGCTCCATGCGCCGTTGTTACGCGCGAGGCGCACTTTAAGTGAGCTGCCGTCGGCGGTGCTGTCGGAGCGAATTTGCAAGCCGAGGGCGTCGACCTCGAAGACGGGGATATCAAAAATCTGGCGGGTGCGCAGATCGCTGAGATCGACGAGCAGGCCGTCGATCACTTGGCGGTTGACTACGAAAATTTCACGCTGATCGGGGCCGAGCAGATAGACGTTGTTGCCGATCTCGGTGAGAGTGCCGATACTGAGTGAGATGGTTTCGTCGCCTTCAGCAATGATCAGTTTGAGCAAAGGATCTTCGAGTCCGTAGTCGGCGAGGGACTGGCCGGTCTTTTGAATTTCATCGACAGGGAAAGAGGCTTCCTCTTCGAGGAACTGAAGTTGGTTCAGGATACGGTTGATGGCGAAGTAGTTGGCCGACCATTGCATCGGCTCGGTAATGCTCCAAGTGGAACCTTTGCGCTCAAGGATACGCGGTGTTTCCAGTCCGCGACCGTGGAGTTCGATGCGGTCAGCGTCGATTAGCTCGCGGCCAATTTGCCCAGAGAGGCCGCCAGTGGCTGGCTCGACTTGTTTGGCCTGATGGTTGAGATAGGCGATCAGCCCGAAGGTGATGACGTTGAGTGCGAATAGGAAAACTGTAAATTTGAAACGCATGTGCTTAGCGGCGGCGGATGAGGTAGATAAACAAACCGAGCAGCGCGGTGGCGCCCGGCAGGATTGCGTAATAAATGAGCGTGCGGTTGAGGTCGCGCTCGCTCATGACGACTTGATAACTTTCGAGTGGGCGAGTAGCGATGTTGAGCAGACTGTTCTTGGCGAGCGCCCAATTCATTGAGTTAAAGAAGAGCGTGCGGTTACCGAAGGCACGCAGGCGATTGTTCGTGATAAAGTCGGAATTACCAAAAGCGACGAAGCGGCCGCCCGGAATGTTGATGCCGAGCTCGGTGCCAGCGGAGCGCGTCGATACGGTTGCGATGGTGATCGGCCCCTTGAGGTCGCGGCCTTCATCAAACTGAGCTGGGCTTTGCGTGCGGTAGTCGCGCTCAGCCCAACTTTGATCGGAAGTCCCGATGATTTGGGTGACCTTGAGTCGGGGGTCTTTGAGTGAGCCGGGGTCGGTGCGCATGGGGCGGGGTTGGCCAAAAAGCGCGGTGATCTGATAGTCCACGAGCAGCTCGGTGATCGGATGCTCTGCGAAACGGCGGATGATCAAGTCACCCCCTTGGGCGCGGAAGTCGGGGCCCTTGTCTTCGACTGCCATGTCGTCGGCCAGCACGCCCCAATCATAAAAGAGATCTTCCATCCCGTGGCGACGGCCGGGGTCAATCAGCACGACCATGCGGCCGTTGCGCTCGCTCATGTAGCGGCGTAACTTTTCGACTTCTTCGGGCAGGAGGCTGGCTTGCGGGGAGGGCACGACGATGAGGTCGGCATCAGCGGGCACGTTCTCATCGACGGCAAGATCGAGCGTGGCGAGCGTATAGTTTCGTTCGCGGAGGAAGGCTTCGAGCTGGGAGAGGCCGCGTAGCGGATCGACATCATCGAGGCGCATCTCGCCGTGGCCGACGAGGAAGTAGATTTTATCCTCATCCTTGGAGGAGACGTCGATGATTGCGGAAGTGATCGCTTTCTCGCCGCGAAAGCCAGCGATCTGGTTATCCGCTACTTCGTAGAGATCCGCTTGGCGAATTTCGCGAGTACGCTCACCCATGGCGACGAGGATAATATTCTCTTGGGTGAGGTTGTATTTGTTGGCGAGATCTTGCGCGCGCTTGCGCTGGCGGTAGATGTCGACGAACTCGATATTGATGTAGGATTTGCCCTCCTTCATGCCCTCGGCTTCATACTCGCGGAAGAGCTTACGCAGGTGCTGATGGATCTGCTGTAGCTCGGCGACCTCTGGGTCGTTGGGAATAGTCACGATGATGTCGACCGGTTCCTCCAATTCGCGGATGTAGGCCTTGGACTCGGGCGCAAGCGTATAGCTGCCAGATTGCGTCAGGTCGATCCGGCCAAAGTATTTAGCGGCTAGGAAATTAAGCGAAGCGATGAGACACAGACCGAGGATGATTTGCACCACACGGTTGGCTACACGGAAACGGCGCGCGAAACGAAATTCGTTGAAACGGTTAATTTGCATTAGGCGGGTTCAGGCTTTCGCTTCGATCACTAGAGTGGAGAGGCCGAGTAAAAGGAAACTCGTGCTGGCGTAATAAAAGAAGGGGCGGGTATCGATGATGCCACGGGAAAAGTCATCCAGATGCTCGAAGATCTGAAGGTAGTTGACCGTAGCGACCGCCCAGGAGGAGAGATCGCCCCCCGCATCGGCGAGGTTCCCCATCTGTTGACCGCCGATAATGACGACGAAGAGCGTAGTAAAGGTGAGCATCCCCGCGACGAGTTGGCTACGAGTCACACTGCTGGCAAAGATGCCAATCGAGATGAAAAGTAAGCCGCTGGTGGCGAGGAAGAGGAAGCTGCCCGCGAGCGGTGCCAGCTCTAGGAGTGCGCCGCTCTCGGCGGCATGTGGGAAGAGCTTCTGTGTGAGCAGTGGGAAACCGATCGTGAGCGTCCAGAGCAGCATGTAGAAGAGGTAAGCGCCTGCGAATTTACTTAAAATGACGGCTACGCGCGAGGTGGGCGTGGTCATGAGTGTATCCAAAGTTCCGATACTGCGCTCGCCTGCGATACTCCGCATGGTGAGTAGCGGGACGACAAAGAAGACGGGGATCCAGAAAATGCTAAAGAACTGCACGGTGGGCAAAGTCTCCGAGGGGGTGTTGACCATGCCGCGCAAGATCGCCCAATAGAGGAAGCCCATCAGGGAGAGGAAGAGCACCGCCGCGATGTAGGTGGGCGGGCTGATAAACAGCATGCGTAGCTCGTGTCGAAGAAGTATGAAAAAGTTGCGCATTTTCGGAGGGCAGAGGACAGAGCTTAGGCTGTGATTTTGGGCTTGGTCTCGATGGTTTCCTCCCAAGACCGCTTGGTGGCGGCGAGGAAGATTTCTTCGAGGTTTGGCTCGCGGGGGGCGAGGCTGTGGAGAGTGAAATCGCGGTGGTTGCTGAGCGCTTGCATGAGTTGTGGGCCGAGGTCGCCGTCATTCTCAACGCGGAGGATGAGTCTTGAGCGATTTTCCGCGAGTAGCGTGCTTTCGAGGATGGCGGCGTCGAGGCCGCGCTGTGCGAGGCAGGTGGCCACGGCGGTATCTGTGCCTTCCACAACTAGGCTGAAGCGGTTGCCGGGCAAGAACTCCTCTCGCAGCTCAGCGCTGGTGCCAGAGGCGACGATGCGGCCACGGTTGATAATAATGACACGGTCGCAGGAACGCTCGATTTCCGGCAGAATGTGGCTAGAGAGAATGACGGTATGCTTACCGCGTAGATTGTCGATCAGCTTGCGGATACCTTGGATCTGGTGCGGGTCGAGGCCGATCGTCGGCTCGTCCATGATAATCACCTCGGGGTCTCCGAGTAGCGCGTCGGCGATGCCGACGCGTTGGCGGAAGCCCTTCGAGAGCGTGCCGATGATCTTGCGCCGGGCGGTGCGGGCGAGGTCGCAGATCTCCATCACTTCTTGGACGGCTGCGCGGAGCTGACGGCCGGGCACTTCTTTGAGCCGGGCGCGGAAGCGCAGGTATTCGACCACACGCATATCGTCGGGCAGCGGATTGTTTTCCGGCATGTAGCCGATCTTGCGCTTCACCTCGTGCGGGTTTTGCGCCACACAGATGCCGCCGACCCAAGCAGAGCCCGAAGTGGCCGACATGATGCCGGAGAGGATCCGCATGGTGGTGCTTTTGCCCGCGCCATTGGGGCCGAGGAAGCCGACGACTTCCCCGGGATTGACGGTGAAGTTGACTTTATGGATCGCGGTCAGCGCCCCGTATTGGCGGGTAAGGTCTTTAACGCGTATGCTGGGGGTGGTCTCCATAGTTGAGTGATTGTTCAGAAGCCAAGGATCAGAGGGCAGAAGCCAGAGGCTGGCAATCCGTTACTTGGCTCAATAGTGGCTTTCGCCACGGGAGGCGAAACCTGGAGTTGCGTGACTCTCTGAGAATCAAATCTGAGTTCTGGCATCTGTCCTCTGGCTGCTTGTTTAATGAATCCCTCTTTCTGCACGAAAAATTTGGCGGCATCAAGGCTCTGTAAGGGGTATTTTGAGGTAGTTCCATTTGAGAGACTCCGTTATTGCTAGAATTCGCGTAGCGGTGCATCTATTTGGGCTATGGAAATCTCACTAACCACACCGGCGATCCTCTTTCCTGCGGTCAGCTTGCTGATGCTGGCCTATACTAATCGCTTTCTGGCCATCGCGAGTATCATTCGCGCGCTCCATGGCCGTTTTAAGGCTGAGGAGGGGAGTGCCGTGGTTCGCAGGCAGATCGAGAACCTACGCGCCCGACTTGGACTGATCCGTAAGATGCAGTCGTTCGGTATTTTGAGCCTTTTTGCCTGTATTCTTTCGGTCGTGGGTCTGTTCCTCGAGCAGAGGATGCTAGGCGAAGCACTTTTCGGCCTGAGTTTACTACTAATGCTGACTTCCCTGCTCTACTGTCTCAGGGAGATCCACCTGTCCGGGCGGGCGCTCGAAATCGAGCTGGAGGATATGGAGCAGTAGGTGCTCTAACCGCCCATCGGTGGTAGGACGCTTTTACCGGTAAAGTAGTCTTTATATTCACTAAGGCCGTCTTCGATCGCCTCGGCTACGACGATTGAGGCAGCAAAAAACATGACGATGGCATTGGAGGCGGCGTCGCTTTCCTCAATAGCTCGAATCCTCAGGGAAAACGCCTGATTCAATGTTTCGAGTTCACCGTAAAAGGCCTTAAGGCCATCAAGGTCCCAGTCCGCCTGGCCGCCTTCTTTGTGGATGAAAAATTGCTGGGTCAAGTAGGCGCTGACTGTGCGATAGAGCGTTTCGCCGAAAGAGCAGAATGGCATGTGGAAAGTCGCCATCACGCGGAGCTTTTCCAAAACCGGGCAACCACTGGTCGCCATTTGCAGCCCCAGCATCGAGTTGAGAGCGCTCTGTAGGTCGCATTCTTGTTTATAGATGCGACGGTGGGTGATGACACTGAGATCGATCTTTTCGACCGAGGTTGAATCCTTAAAAGTCTCCAAAACTTCATGGACTCTTATCGCTGCGGGGCAATTTTGGCAGTCCGCCGACTTGAGAGGGCAGTTCGGGCATTGGTTCGACTCCAACTTCGTCCATTCGGGGTAGGGCTTAGTGATTGGAGTGGGAGGGCGACTCTCTGTGGAGCTTTGGCCAGTGTTGATCGTGAAGGTCAGCTCCTCATTACCGAGGCCGAAGACATATCGGATCGAGTTGGGGCTAGTTAGATTCACTCGAGTGATGAAGGCAGGATTCTTGCCGACTGGCAAGCCGCTAGGCGGGGGGCTGCCGAATGCGGCCTGACTGGTCTTGCCTTAGCCTTGCTCGGGCGGAGCCGGCACTGGCAGTTTATCGCCGCAGACTTTGCAAAAGGTAGCGTCGTGGTCGTGGTTTTCCCAGCCGCAGGCGGGGCAGATGGGGTCGGCTCCAGTTAGGGGAATCGGTTTTGGGTGCGTCATTTCCGCTGTGACGATAGCCGTGGGCACCGCGATGATCCCGTAGCCGGTGATCATGATGAGCGAGGCCACAAACTGCCCGAGCGGTGTCTGTGGTGAAATATCACCGTAACCGACCGTGGTTAGCGTGACGATGGCCCAATAGACGCTCTTCGGTATGCTGGTGAAGCCGTTCTCCGCACCCTCGATTAAATACATCAGTGAGCCGAGGATGAGCACCAGATTGATCACCGCGAAAATGAAGATGGCGATTTTGCGCCCGGAAGCGCGCATCGCTCTCATCAGGGTGTTGGCCTCGCCAATGTATTTGGCCAGCTTAAGCACTCGGAAGATACGGAGCACCCGGAGCACTCGTAGCAGCATGAGGTAGTGCGCTCCAGGAATGAGCAGGTCGATATAGGTCGGTAAAATGGCCAGCAGGTCGACGATGCCGAAAAAGCTGCGGGCGTAGCGTACTGGTTTTTCCGAGACGTAGAGCCGCAGGATATACTCAAATGTGAATAGAATGGTGATGACCCACTCCATCACGTAGAGGGCTTGTCGCGTTTCGGGCGAAATCGTTGGGATGCTTTCCCATAGCACGACTGCTACGCTGAAGAGGATCGCAATGATCAGGAAAATATCGAAAGCCTTCTCATCCCACCGAGTGGATTGAAAGATGATACGCCGACATTCGGATTTGAATCGTCCTGACATGGTTAGAGGCAAACTTTGGCGGGCAAGGATGGCAAGTGGGGAATGCGCAGTCAGGTTGGCTTGCCGGAGTGCGAGTGTCCCCACCCGCGTGCGAAGGGATGGCATTTCTTTTCACTGGTGCGTGGGGACACACCCTCCATTGCTCAAAAAAGGCCGCACCTCTTTCGATCTGCGGCCTTTTGAAAATCTGTCGTCCCGTCTACGGAAGCTTCGTCGTGCCCATTAGGAACTTATCGCACTCGCGGGCCACCGCGCGGCCTTCGTTGATCGCCCAGACGATGAGCGATTGGCCGCGGCGCATATCACCGGCTGCGAAGACGCCTTCGACTGTGGTTTCAAACTCACCGTATTCGGCTTTCACGTTAGAGCGGGCGTCGAGATCGAGGCCTAGCTCTTCGGCGATCGTCGCTTCGGGGCCGAGGAAACCCATAGCGAGGAGGACGAGCTCAGCTTCGAGCACACGCTCGCTGCCTTCGACCTTCTTCGGGATGAAGCGACCGTTGTCGTTCGTCCATTCGATGTCGTGAATGTGCACTCCTTTAACCTTACCGTCGGTATCGCCTTCGAACTTGCTCGAAGTGACGAGGTATTGACGTGGGTCTTCACCTTGGATCTCAGCCGCTTCTTCTTGGCCGTAGTCCATCTTGTAAGTTTTCGGCCATTCGGGCCATGGGTTGTTCGGCGCTCGCTCGGTGGGCGGCTTGGGCATGATCTCAAGCTGAGTCACGCTCTTGCAACCGTGGCGGAGGGAGGTGCCGACACAGTCGGTGCCGGTATCGCCACCGCCGATGATGACGACGTTCTTGCCCTTAGCCAGTTCGCTGAATTGCTTGGATTTGCCATCCTTAACGTCCCAAAGCTCCTTCGTGTTGGGGCCAAGGAACTCCATCGCGAAACGGATGTTGGTCAGCTCACGGCCTTCGATCGGAAGGTCACGTGGCTTAGTCGCACCGCAGCAGAGCACGACGGCGTCGAAGTCTTCCATCAGTTGATTCGAGGAAATATCTTTACCGATTTCTACGCCACATGTGATCGTGATGCCTTCGGCTTCCATCAAGTCAGTGCGGCGAGTGACGACGTCCTTCTCCAGCTTCATGTTAGGGATGCCATACATGAGCAGACCACCGGGGCGGTCGGCACGTTCGTAAATGGTGACGAGGTGACCGACCTGGTTCAGCTGATCCGCCGCAGCGAGACCCGCAGGGCCCGAGCCGACGACCGCGATCTTTTTACCAGTGCGTTCCTTAGGAGGCATTGGAGTGACCCAACCTTCGTTCCAAGCTTTGTCGATGATGGAGCACTCGATGTCCTTAATAGTCACGGGTGGCTCGATCACACCGAGCACGCAAGAACCCTCGCAAGGAGCGGGGCAGACGCGGCCAGTGAACTCGGGGAAGTTATTGGTCTTCGAGAGGCGCTCGTAAGCATCGTGCCATTTGCCCTGATAGACGAGGTCGTTGAACTCGGGGATGAGATTGTTGACGGGGCAGCCGCTGGCCATATTGGCCAGAGTGATGCCAGTGTGACAGTAAGGCGTGCCGCAGTCCATGCAACGCGCGCCCTGTGTCTGCACCTTTTCTTCGTCGAACGGTTCGTGAATTTCGTCCCAGTCCTTAACGCGTTCGAGTGGCGCACGATTCGCAATCGTCTTGCGCTCGAATTCCATAAATCCAGTTGCTTTACCCATAATGTATTAGTGTCCTGCTTTAACGTTTTCTTCGAATGCGGCTTGGATGGCTTCGTCGCCAGCGAGGCCGCGCTCTTCGGCGCGTTTGACCGCTTGGAGCACTCGCTCGTAGTCTTGTGGCATGATCTTAAGGAACTTGCCCGCAGTTTCTGGCCAGTCGTCGAGGATTGATTTCGCGCGAACCGAACCAGTGAGCGCTAGGTGTTTCTCTAGCTTCGCTTTGACCAAGGCCATTTCTTCGTCGCCGCACTCGATGAGCTGGTAGACGTTGACCATGTCGGGATTGAGGCGGTTCTGAACAAAATCGCCGGCTTCGTCGTAAACGTAAGCCACGCCGCCAGACATGCCAGCACCGAGGTTACGACCGGTCGAGCCGAGATTGATCACCATGCCACCAGTCATGTATTCCAGAGCGTGGTCGCCAAGTCCTTCGACCACAGCTTCGACCCCGGAGTTTCTGACGCAGAAGCGCTCACCAGCCATGCCGGCGATGTAGGCTTCACCTTGAGTTGCGCCGTAGAAGCAGACGTTACCTGTGATGATGTTTTCGTGCGCGACGAATGGCGATTCAGGATGAGGGCGAACAATGACCTTCGCTCCGGAGAGGCCTTTGCCGAGATAGTCGTTGGTATCGCCGGTCACGGTGAAGGTCATGCCCTTCGGGCAGAATGCGGCCAGTGACTGACCTGCCGAACCGGTGAGGTTGATCTTGATCGTGTCTTCGGGGAGGCCTTCGGCGCCGTGCTTGCGAGAAATGTCTGCCCCCGTGATGGTGCCGACTACACGATTGATATTGACGATCGGTAGATTGATTTCGACTGCCTTGCCTTCTAGGATGGCAGGCTGCGCTTGCTTAAGAATCTCAGTGAGATCGAGCGATCGATCGAGTAAGTGATCTTGATCCACCGTGCAGTAGGTGCCGACTTCGGGGCCTACGTTTGGCTTGTAGAGGATTTTGCTGTAGTCGAGCCCCTTGGCTTTCCAGTGATCGATGGCTGGGCGCATTTCGAGCTTATCGACGCGTCCCACCATTTCATTGATCGAGCGGAAGCCGAGCATTGCCATGGTCTCGCGCAGTTCTTCCGCGATATACTTCATGAAGTTAACCACGGACTCTGCGTCTCCGTTGAACCGCTTGCGAAGCTCTGGGTTCTGAGTGGCCACGCCGACCGGGCAAGTGTTCTTGTGGCAGACGCGCATCATCAAGCAACCGAGTGCAACCAGCGCCGTGGTGGCGAAGCCGAACTCTTCTGCACCGAGTAAGCAAGCGATGGCCACATCGCGGCCAGTCTTGAGCTGGCCGTCTGTTTCGACACGAACGCGCGAGCGTAGGTCGTTGAGTAGAAGGGTTTGATTGGTTTCAGCAAGCCCGAGCTCCCACGGGGCGCCAGCGTGCTGGATAGAGGAGCGGGGCGATGCGCCCGTGCCGCCGTCGTAGCCAGAGATGAGGATGCCGTCGGCCTTGGCCTTGGCCACACCAGCGGCAATCGTGCCGACGCCGACTTCGGAGACGAGCTTAACATTCACGCGGGCGTGGATGTTGGAGTTCTTCAAGTCGTGGATCAGCTCAGCCAAATCCTCAATCGAGTAAATGTCGTGGTGCGGAGGAGGAGAGATGAGCCCTACGCCTGGAGTGGTGCCGCGAGTCTTAGCGATCTGTGGAAGCACCTTGTGGCCGGGTAGTTCGCCGCCTTCGCCGGGCTTCGCGCCTTGGACTATCTTGATCTGAATCTCGTCGGAGTTGACGAGGTAGTAGCTAGTCACACCGAAGCGCCCAGAAGCGACTTGCTTGATCGCAGAGCGGCGGCTGTCGCCGTTTTCGTCAGGGGTGAAGCGGGCTGAATCTTCGCCACCTTCGCCTGTGTTGGACTTGCCGCCGACACGGTTCATGGCGATGGCGATAGCTTCGTGGGCTTCCTTCGAGATCGAACCGTAGGACATCGCACCCGTCTTGAAGCGCTTCATGATGGCTTCGATTGGCTCGACTTCTTCGATCGGGATGGACTTGGCCTCGTCGAATTTGAAATCCATCAAGCCGCGGATTGTAAACATCTCCTTGGACTGATCGTTGATCACGTTGGAGTATTCTTTGAAGACGCCGTAGTCGCCGAAACGGGTCGCCATCTGGAGCTTGTGGATGGTGATCGGGTTGAATAGGTGGCGTTCGCCGCCAGCGCGCCATTGGTAGATGCCGCCGGACTCGAGGGCATCGCCGCGCTCGTCGTCGCGTGGGGCGTAGGCTTTACGGTGGCGGGCATCTGTTTCCTTCGCGATGGTGCCGAGGCCGATGCCTTCGACGCGGGATGCGGTCTTGGTGAAATACTTTTCGATGACGGACTCTTTAATGCCAATCGCTTCGAAGATTTGCGCACCACGGTAGGAGGCGACGGTCGAGATGCCCATTTTGGACATCGTTTTGATCACACCGTTGAGGTTGGCCTTGAGGAAATTATAGCAAGCGGTGTCGGTATCGACCTTAACGTCGCCGCGCTCCACCAAATTACGGACGGTTTCGAGGGCGATGTAAGGGTTGATCACATCAGCACCATAACCAAGGAGAAGCGCGAAGTGATGGACTTCGCGCGGTTCGCCGGATTCGAGCACGATGGAGACACGGGTACGCGTGCCTTGGTGAACGAGATGGTGGTGGAGACCCGCCACGGCGAGAAGCGCAGGGATGGGTGCCCGCTTCGGCCCTACCTTGCGGTCGGAGAGGATGAGGATGTTGACTCCGTCGCGGATGGCGGCGTCGGCGTTCTCAAAGAGTTGATCGAGGGCGGCTTCCAACCCCTTGCCGGAGATACGTGGCTCGGGGATGCTGTTGTGACCTTCGGCCAGGCCACCTTCGGCTGATTCGAAGGTGATCGGTAGGCGACTGGATTTGAAGCCAGGTAGATCGATGTTGCGCAGCTGTGCGAGTTGGCGGCGGTCGATCAGCGGCGATTCATATTTGATCATGCGGCAGCTGTCGGGGCCGGGGCGAGTTAAGTCGCCTTCGGAGCCGATGAAGCTGACGCTCGCCGTGACGAGCTCTTCGCGAATCGGGTCGATCGGCGGGTTAGTGACCTGCGCGAAGAGTTGCTTGAAGTAGTTATAGAGCAGCTGTGGCTGGTCGGAGAGCACGGCGAGCGGTGCGTCGTTACCCATAGAGCCGAGCGGTTGCTTGCCGACCTCGGCACTGGGGCCGAGGATGAAGCGCATATCTTCAAATGTGTACCCAAAAGCTTTTTGACGCGTTTCGAGAGTCTCGAAATTGTCGTCAACCGTGTCCTCAGCTGGCGGTAGATCCTCGGAATTGACGAGGTTCTCTTTGAGCCACTGACCGTAGGGCTGCTCGGCGGCGATTTGCTCTTTCAGCTCTTCGTCGCCCACGATGCGGCCTTTTTCCATATCAATGAGGAACATGCGGCCTGGCTCGAGGCGGCCTTTTTTGACGACGTTCTTCGGCTCGATGCCTTCGAGCACGCCGACTTCGGAAGCAAGGATCACCTTGTCGTCGGAAGTCACATAGTAGCGAGAGGGGCGCAGGCCGTTGCGGTCGAGTGTAGCGCCGACTTGGATGCCGTCAGACATGGCCATCGATGCGGGGCCGTCCCAAGGCTCCATCATGCAGGCGTGGAACTCGTAAAAGTCGCGCTTGTATTGCGGCATGCTCTTATGGCGCTCCCACGGCTCGGGGATCATCATCATCATGGCATGTGCGAGGCTGCGACCGGAGAGGACGAGGAACTCGAGGCAATTGTCGAACTTCTGAGAGTCGGAGCCGTCTTCGCGGATGATCGGCAGGATCTTCTTCAGGTCATCGCCGAAGACTTCGCTGGCTAGCTGCATTTCGCGGGCGTGGAGCCAGTTTTCGTTACCCCGCACGGTATTGATTTCGCCGTTGTGGCAAAGGTAACGGAAGGGCTGGGCGCGTGGCCAGCTGGGGAACGTGTTGGTTGAGAAACGTGAGTGGGTCAGCGCCAGTGCCGAATCCATCGCCTCATTCGAGAGGTCGGGGAAGTAGGCTTCGAGTTGCTCGGTCGTCAACATGCCCTTGTAGGTCATGGTGCGGCTGGAAAGCGAACTGACATAGAAGAGCGAATCGTCGTCCTCGCCAGAGTAGCGGATACGGTAGGTGGAGAGGTGGCGGACGATGTAGAGCTTGCGCTCGAACGCGAGGCCAGCCTCGACGGACTCGCGTGACACGAAAAACTGGCGCATGAATGGTTCGCAAGCGGCGGAGGCGTTGCCTAAGATTTCGCTGCGCACGGGCACATCGCGCCAGCCAATCATGCTGAGGCCTTCTTCAACTACGATCTTTTCGATGATCTTCTCTTCGTGGGCGCGCTCTTCGTCATCTTTTGACAAGAACACAAAGCCGACTGCGTAGTCGCCCTCAGCGGGCACGTCGAAACCACACTCTGCCTGGCAGACGCTTTTGAAAAAGTTATGTGGCAACTGGATAAAGATACCCGCGCCGTCGCCCGTGATCGGGTCGCAACCACAACCACCGCGGTGGTCGAGGTTCACGCAGATCTCAAGCGCACCCTTAACGATGCTGTGCGACTTCCGGCCTTTCATATCGACGATGAGGCCGATACCGCAGTTTTCGTGTTCGTTCTTAGGGTCGTAAAGGCCCTGTGCTTTTGGTTGAGAGTAAGTGTTTTCCATATCTGTCTGTAAATAGTGTGTCCGTGTCTGTCGCCTTTTGCGAGCCAGTCGTCGAGTGAATCGAGCGAGAGAAGTCCCTATTTCTAGAGACAAAAAGAACGAGCAAGCTAATGACTCGGGATGGCCTGTCTAGAGAAATTACCGGATCCGGCTGTAACGAGACCATTTTTCGCGCCAAATAGCGGCTCAAATGGCTAAAAGCTAAAGCAGGAGTCCCTCGTTATTGAGCGGGCGTAAAATTTGAAGCCCCTTAGGCGGTCAGTCTTAGTGAAAGGCCGCCTACATTCGACATACTCATGTCAGGAAAGGCGGGGCTCCAACCTAGGCCCTATTCCTTAGAAGAAACGCACTGTTTTCGAGCGCATCGCTTCGTGCTCCTCATCGGTGCAAGGCGCGTTGATCGGGACTTCGGCTTCGGCCTTGTTCTCCGAGACGAGTCCGTTGCTCTGCATGTAGTTCTCGACTTCTTCACCACTCACATCTGCGAGCATGGTGCCGTCGATCTCTACACAAGGCGAAAGTGGCTGGCCGGACTTTTCGACCATTTCCGCATATTGATCCGCGTTATTGATAATGTCGCGGTCTTCGTATTCGAGGCCGTATTTTTTCATGATGGCGCGAACGCCCATGCTCCAGCCGCAGCTAGGTTTTAAGTATGCAATAATTGTCATAATGTTAGCTTTGTGTGGTTTATTTTCAGGACTTGTCAACTATGAGGATTTTCGAGCAAGGACCCAATCGATCAGTTTCGACTCGTCATCCTCGTAAGCCCACGCTGCGCGGAGGAATTCCGCCGGGTGGATGTTGGTCTCTTTAAAAAAGCCGCGGTCGCCGCCGCAACCATACATGGTTTCGGGTGGAAGCTCGCCGCGCAGCTTAGCAATCGCCTTCGGTATAATTCGCGGCAGCAAGACGATGCCCTTGGCCTCATCGGACTTCGAAGGCAGGGTGCTGGAGTCGAGCGTGCTGCCCGAGGCCTTGCCCTCTTGCACGGTCAGGAAGTAGTCGCGGCGTGCTTCGCTCACCATCAGGAAAGTCTCGAAGTCCGGCTCGTCGCGGGTAACAAAATCTTCTGCGTAGTCATAGACATCCATCGTGTTTAGGCCGAGCGAGGCCAGTTCGGCCAGCGTGGCATCGTCAAAGTAGCTTTCAGGCTCACGATTGCCCAATTTGTATTGAGCGACTGCGCCTTCCCAGATTGTTTTTAGGGTTTGTTGGTATGTGTAGTGATTCATCAGATGTTGAACGTTAACGATGACTTGCCGAAAAACAACCTGTGTTACAATTTTACTCAGCAATGGCTGATCTTAGGTGGAGCCCCGAAGGTCAGCCGTAAACGTCCTTCTGCAAATTGCGCAACACGTGCAGATTGCCCCAAAGCTTGGGAGGCAGCGCATTGCTCGTCCGTTTACGATTCGCACCGAAGGATGTTCGATTTTTATGAAAAACATTTTCTACGAAACCCTGCGATCCGATTACGGTAGCATCGGAAAAATAGCGAATTCGCAGCCTAAGTAAGGCTTCAGGCTTTATCTGGCCCCCATTTTGAATCACCTCTGCCAGAGCTTCGGCGGAGAGGGTTCCTTTGTCTTTATCGACAGATCCTTTACTCGTGTAGCCTTTTCCATACAAGATCAAACGATAATTTGCGATGCATTCGTCAAAGTCAGAAGCATTTAAAAAAAGTTGGTTAATTGCATTTTTTTGTTGAGGCAGTCCTGCCATTGCGGCCGCGTATCCACACCAGCGGTAGTCTTTGGGATCGGTGATGATTTCCGCCCGGACAGGGTTTAAGTCAATATAGGCGGCGACTCTTGTCAGGCTCTCAGGCGCATTTTCCACGATTAAGCTTTTATAGCGAGATGCCCAGATCGTGCCCTGATTGTCATGTTTGTGGTTATACCAGAGGGTGAACCGCTGTTTGAGTTCACGCATGAAAGCCGGGAGATCGCCCATGCGAGAGAGGATGCGTTGTCGAGCGATGTCCGCCTCTGTGCCACCAGCGCGCAGGATCGATTCCAGTTCCGTAAAAGAGTAGGTGGACTGAGGGACTTTCTCACTTCCGTAGTAATCCTGATAGCGCTTCAGGAGCTCTTGATCCGGGAGCGACTCGATCGGGGAAACACGAGCGAGAAGGTGCACGTGATTCGACATGATGCAGTAGCTAAGAACCTCAATCCCTGCGAAGCGCGCTTGTTGAAAGAGCAAATGAACGAACATTTCCTTTTCCTCATCCCCGAAGAGATAAGCTTGGCAAGCCGTCCGGCAGATCAAGTGATAAACCGTAGTAGTGTCGGAGATAATAATACGGCCTCGGATCATTGATACACCCTGAAATATGCCGCAGCTCAAGTCAACAATAAATACGCAGGGTATTTATTGCTGAGGTATTTGTTGTTTTGAGGGCAGGAATTAGCGGCTGAGTTTCGGATGGCCTGAGTAAACTCAGATACTACGTTTCTCAGACTTCTATTCCGCAATCGAGTGGATTTGCATCGGCACAATCTGGATCGCTCCGGTCTCTTTGGCGGACTGTATCGAAAGATTGAATACGATCTGGACGTCGTTCAGCGCTTCGGGGTCGATCAGGGTTTGCTCGATTGTCCAGCGACTGCGGTCGTCGGATTCGATGATCGTGGTGTGGCTCTTGTTGCGCGCTTCCGGGTCGAGGCGTATCCAGTCGTGGGTTTCGTAGTAGGTGGCCATCGTGTTGCCGAGCTCGGTGTATTTCCACCTCGCTTCGGGATACATTTGCTCCAAAGGGAAGGTCTCGTCGATTTCTTGGTATTCCTTGTTGGCCAACATGCGGAGGAAGCGGAACACTTCGCCCCGCACGAGGCGGGTGAACGCTTCGCGGTCGCGAGTGATGTCGACCGGGCCAGTGGGAGCGGGCAGCGCTTCGGCGCTAGGCGTATGGTCGGTTTTTTTCAGCGTCTCCCATTCATCGAGGAGACTGGAGTCGGTGATACGTAGCAGCGTCTCGATGTAGGTGACGACTTCGTCCACCGCCTCGGTCTTGAAGGCGGGTGGGATGGTGTTGGAGAGCACGCGATAAACATTCGTCAAGTGTCGGAGGAGCAAGCCCTCGGAGCGCTGGAGGCCGTAGAGTTTAATATAATCGGCAAAGCTGCTGTAGCGCTCAAACATTTCGCGGGCGATGGACTTCGGCTTGATGTTTTCGGAGCCCACCCAGGGGTGCTCGGCGGCGAATCGATTATAGGTCTCGTAGATGAATTCGCTCTCGGGTTTCGCGTATTCAACTTTTTCAAGTGCCTCCATTCGATCGTCGTATTCGATGCCGGCGGCTTTCATTTCGGCCACTTTATCGGTCTTTAATTTGTCGACTTGCTTGCGCAGAATGATGTCGGGGTTTTCGAGGATCGATTCGACCAGACTGAGCAGCTTGAGTTCGTATACAGGCGCGGTGGTGTCGAGCAGGCCGAGGGAGTCGATGCAGTAGAGTGCGAGTGTTTGGTTGAGTGAGAAGTCATCTTGTAGCTCTAGGTTGACACGTAGCTTTGGCTCGGTGCCCTTTGGCATGATTTCGATGATACTGCGGTCGGTCAGTGCGCGAAAAAGCTGGAAAGCTTGCTTGCGCATGGCTTGCTTGGAGCTGTCGTTGTTGTGGCAGTCGCGAATCAATGTGCGCATAGCTGCGCATCCATCACCCTTGCGGCTGAGGACGTTGAGCAGCATGCCGTGCGACACTTTGAAACTGGACTGGAGCGGCTCGGCGGGAGCGTTTTGTAAGCGAGTGAAGGTGGGCTCATCCCAATGCACAAAGCCGCGCTCGGGTGGCTTGCGCTTGACCAACTTCTTTTTCTTTTTCGGATCCTTGGCCGCTTTGGCTTCGAGGCGCTTGTTTTCGATGACATGCTCAGGTGCCATCGCGACGACATAGCCGTGGTCGTCGAAGCCCTTACGACCTGCGCGTCCGCTGATTTGGTGAAAGTCGCGGGCGGTCAATAGGCTGGTTTTGACGCCGCCGTATTTACAAAGCTGAGTGAAGAGTACGGTGCGAATCGGCACGTTGACGCCGACGCCGAGGGTGTCTGTGCCGCAGATCACTTTGAGCATGCCTTTTTGCGCGAGCTTCTCGACGAGCACGCGGTATTTCGGGAGCAAGCCCGCATGGTGTAGGCCGATGCCGCTACGTAGCAGCTTCTTGATTTCCTTACCAAAGGGACTGGTGAATTTGACGTCCTGGAGCTCTTTGGTGATTTCCGCTTTGTTCTCTTTGGAGCAGACGTTGATGCTGAGAATGCTCTGAGCGGTTTCGGAAGCGCTGCGTTGGGTGAAGTGGACGATGTATACGGGGAACTTGTTGGCAGCTTGTAGTTTTTCCAGAGTCTCGGTCAGCGTGTCTTCGACATAGGTGAATTCGAGGGGTACGGGGCGTTCGGTGCTGAAGACGGTCACGCATTCATTGCCGGTGACGCGTTCGAGCTCGCGCTCGAAGAAGCGCGTTTCGCCAAGGGTGGCGGAGATCAGGAGGAAGCGCGACTGAGGCAGCGTGAGGAGCGGGGCTTGCCATGCGCCGCCGCGTTCGTGATCTGAATAGTAGTGGAACTCGTCCATGATCACGTCGTGGACTTTCGCCTGGTCGCTGTCGCGCAGCGCGATGTTGGCTAGGATCTCGGCTGTGCAGCAAAGAATGGGAGCGTCTCGGTTGACGCTGGCGTCGCCCGTCATCATGCCGACGTTTTCGGGGCCGAAGTCGCGGCAGAGCGCGAGGAACTTTTCATTGACCAGCGCTTTGATCGGGCAGGTGTAGACGGATTGACGACCCAGGGAGGCGGAGAGGAAATGCAGCGCCGCCGCGACGAGGGATTTGCCCGAGCCAGTCGGCGTGTTAAGAATGACGTTTTTACCAGAAAAGACTTCGAGGATGGCCTCTTCCTGCGCGGGGTAAAGTTCGATGCCTTTGGCTAGTGCATAGTCCAGGAAATGCTCCATCAGGGCATCCGGATCGGTGACGTTTGTCAGTGGCTTGAGTGGGAAATCCATGTGGCGGGAGCATTTGGCTTGGGGACGGGAGTGCAAGACCGCTTCGGGGAAGCTAAGTCTTAATCCTAATCGACTACGGCTTGGATTAAGATGATGACTAGGATTACGATTAAGATGCTTGGATTTCCGTCTTATCAGTTGCGCGACTTATCGAAGCCAGCTATGCCCTACAGAATATGCGCGTAGATTCACACATGCACACTACCCTCTGTGGTCACGCAGTGGGCGAGACGATCGAATACGCTATGATGGCGGCCGAGCGGGGGATCGATTTGATCACCATCACTTGTCACATCCCGATGCGCTGGGAGGCCTTCGGTCAAGCGGGCATTCGCATGCCGCTTGAGGAACTCGACGACTATATGGCCGTGGTTAAAAACACAGCCGAGCAAGCCAAGCCGCTCGGGGTCGAAGTGCTCTGCGGGATTGAGGCCGAGGTCTACCCCGACGAAGTCGAGCTAGAGCCGATGGATGAGATTCTGGCCAAGTACGACTTCGACTTCGTGCTCGGCTCTTTGCACGCACAGTGCCGTAGCTACATCGAGTGGCTAGCCAAAAATAAGGTAAAGGGCGACGCCATCACGGCTTTTTTATTTAAGGGCTAGGAACGTGTAATGGTGCAGGATTGTTCTTTTTTGTTTGCAAACAGGCGTATTCTGAGTTGCGCTACCATGGATGATTCAAGCCACCGACTATGCTTTCACC
>Ga0222632_1000292_pt1 | contig 30247 bp, 26 predicted proteins | sample AntAcemetageno46_FD_179828 | JGI IMG/M metagenome (GOLD analysis project Ga0222632, IMG submission 179828) | Saline water microbial communities from Ace Lake, Antarctica - #46 | ecosystem: Environmental > Aquatic > Non-marine Saline and Alkaline > Saline | place: Antarctica: Ace Lake | collected...
GCGGAGAAGGCCCTGACACCACCCTAAACCACAACCCAAACCAACACCCACACGGTGTCATCTTGTCTGACGCAACGAACCTCTCTGGAAATTATAACCCGGTGTCATTTATTTCTGGCGCAACACGAGGAGGGCCAGTCGGCAAGCGGGGCGCTCGCCCTACAATTGACTCCCCCCTGTAGAGCGAGCGCTCCGCCTGCCACCCTCACCTAACCGAACAACATCATCTGCGGATCGTCATCTTGAGAGGGCTCGTTGGTCTTCGCGGGCTTCTTCGGCGGAGGCGTGACTTCGGCTGTTGTCGCCGGCTCGCCTTCAAGGCTCGCGAGAATTTCCTTCGCTCGATGAATGATCGAGTCAGGCAACCCGGCCAGCCTCGCGACCTGAATACCGTAGCTCTTGTCGGCCGCGCCGGGGACGATCTGGCGGAGAAAAATGATCTGATCGTTCCACTCACGAACCGCGATGTTGTAGTTGTTCACCGCCGGTCGCGACTCCGCGAGCTGGGTGAGTTCGTGGTAGTGCGTTGCAAAAAGACTCCGACAACCAACCTGATCGTGAAGGTGTTCGACGACACTCCAGGCGATCGAGAGGCCATCGTAAGTTGCGGTGCCACGACCGATTTCGTCGAGAATGACCAGACTAAGATCCGTCGCATTGTTCGCGATGAGCGCGGTCTCGGTCATCTCGACCATGAACGTTGACTGGCCTTTCGCGAGATCGTCGCTCGCGCCGACGCGGGTGAAGATCCGGTCAACCAATCCGATCTCGGCGCTTTCCGCGGGAACGAAGCTACCGATCTGAGCCATCAAGGTGATCAAAGCGACCTGCCGGATGTAGGTGGATTTGCCCGCCATATTCGGTCCCGTGATGAGCATGAATCGGTTCTCGACCGGATGAATCCCCGTGTCGTTCGGAACAAATTTTTCGTCCCCAATGTTCTGATCGAGCACAGGGTGACGGCCTTTTTTAATGACGAGGTTCTGCGACTCATTCAGGAAGGGGCGGCAGTAATCGTAGAGTCGCGCCGTCTCCGCGAAGCTGGTAAAGACGTCGATCTCAGCAAGGGCGGCAGCGGTTTCCTGAATCGCTTCGAGGTATTCGAGGACGCTTTCGCGAAGGTTCAGAAACTCCTCGTACTCGAGCGTTTTAAGTCGCTCATCGGCCCCGAGGATTTTGTTCTCCACCTCCTTCAACTCCGGCGTGATGAACCGCTCCGCGTTCGCCATCGTTTGTTTGCGCGTGTACTCCGGCGGCGCCTTCTCGAGATGACTATTCGTGATCTCGATGAAGTAACCGAAGACAGCGTTGTATTTGATTTTCAACGAGGAAATTCCGGTCCGGTCCTGCTCCCGCGCCTGGAGGTCGGCGACCCACTGCTTTCCCTCACTCGTGGCGCGGCGAAGCTCATCAATCGTCTCGCTGTAACCGTCCGCAAAGATGCCGCCGTCTTTCAGTTGCGCGGGCGGCTCCTCCCGTATCGCCATTCCTAACAAACCCACTAAATCCGTGAAATCACCGAGACGGCGACCGAGTGCTTCGATGAGTCCGCCCTCGCCCAGCGCGGCGATGTGCTCCCTAATCTCAGGCACTTTGCGCAGCGAAAGCTCAAGCGACTTGAGGTCACGGGCATTCCCCGATCCCTGGCTGAGGCGGCTGATCGTCCGCTCGACATCGCGCACTTCGGAAAATGATTCCCGAATTTGGTTGAGGACAAACGATTCACGGATCAGGGCCTCGACGACATCCTGGCGGGCCACAAGTGTCTCGAGATTCCGAATCGGATGCAAGACCCAGTTGCGCAGCTTGCGCGCCCCCATCGGCGTCGAGGTCCGGTCAATCGCCCCGAGGAGCGACGCTTTGGCCCCGCCGGATCGGCTCGTGACGAGATCGAGATTTGCCTGACTCGACGCATCGATGAGGACATACGAATCCGTGCGATAGACCTGCAGCGCCCGCAGGTGAGAAACGCTGCGACGAAGCTGCGTTTCCACGTAGTGCAAAACCGCACCCGCCGCGCCGATTGCGGGAAGCAAATCCTGACAGCCGAACCCGTCGAGCGACTGCACTTTGAAATGCTGCTTCAGAGTGTACTCCGCCTGATCAATGAGAAAGGTGTAGCCGTCGTAGTCCTGCGCATTGGGCAGGAGTTCAAAGTCGGCGGCCTGCTCTTCGGAGAACAACAGTTCGCTCGGTCGAAGCCGGTTCAGCTCATCTTCAAACGCGGCACGATCCGTGAACTCAGTGACGCGAAACTCACCGGTCGTGTGCTCGATGTAGGCGAGGCCGATGCGACCCTTCATCTGAAAGGCGGCGGCGAGATAATTCGAAGTCGCCGAGTCGAGAAGATTCATGTCATCAATCGTCCCTGCGCTGATGATCTGCTTGATCGCCCGCTCCACGATTTTCCCCGGCTGAGGCTCGCTCGTCTGCTCGGCGAGGGCGATCCGTTTCCCCGCCTTGATCAGCTTTGCGATGTAGCCTTCTGCGGCATGATGAGGCACTCCGCACATCGGCATCCCGTGCCGCTTCGTGAGCGCGACATTCAAGATCGGTGAGGCGACCTGGGCGTCTTCGAAAAAGAGTTCGTAGAAATCCCCGAGACGATAGAGCAGCAAGACATCATCCGGCAGCTCACGGCGCATCGCCTGATACTGCTGCATCATGGGAGTCAGCTTCCCTTCCGAATTTCCGCTCTTGCCTGCCATTTTGTGGAACTCACCTTAAAGACGGCATCGACAGCGGCAAGGCGGAGTTTCAGTTTTCAGTTTTCAGTTTTCAGTTTTCAGTTTTCACTGATCCCCTCTCTCCACTCCCGGAACGCCTTCTCCCTCGGGGCCATGTAATCTTTGAGTTCCGAAAAACTCACCGGCACAAAATCTGTCGCATCGACCCCGACATCCCGGGCGAGGAGTTTCGGATTCGCCGCATCCTCTTCCGCGAGCCGTCCATGGACATGCCCGTAGAGATGCCAGGCCCCGTGGAAAGCCTTGTCCCAGCTCCGCATCGGGTAGTGGTTCAACCAGATCTTCTGCCCCTCGTGCTTCACCATACCCTGATCAATGACCTGTCCGAAGAGTTCGTCATAGGCAGGGAGGTCATGATTTCCCCGCACGAAATTCACGTTCGGGCAATGAATGCGGCGGCGATAGGCCGCAGCCTCCTCCAGAGATCCGAGGCAGAAATCCCCGAGAATCCAGAGCGTGTCCTTCGCCGCGACCCGCTCGTTGATCGCCTCGATGATAGCAACGTCATGTCGCGCAACGGTTTCCGCCGATACCCTCCATGAACCCCGACGATCTTCCTCCGCCCGCTCCTTTTCCACATCCGACAAGAAAGGGCGATCACAATATTTGATAATGTTGCCGTGTCCCAAATGGAGGTCGGCGGTGAACCAGAGCTCAGGCATGTCGAAAGTAATTTGCCACCGAAAAACAGATCGGAAAAATCAATGATCGTGAGCGGCGGGATTGAAAAACAGATCCTTCAGCATACCGTCATTGCAAGGCGCGGTCTCATGCCTTTTGATGCGGGTCCCGATGCCCCGTTCCGCACAACTGGACATCACCGCCGATCTCTTTGAATCCGGATCTCTGTATCTATTCAAAGACTCGGCGGCGATGCGTCTCACCGCCTCTCCCGTTCCGCAGGCGGTGAGGCGTCATGGGTCGGACGGAAAATGGACCCCCTTCATCCCCGAGTTTCGCGTCGTCCACCCCTATCGCCCAAAGCGAATCCCGGCGAAAAAGTCCCGGCCCACCGACCAGCTTGCCTTCGACTTTTTCGACGAAGCGTTTGAGCCGGACACGCCCCTTCGGGAAACCCCGGCACAGTTGAGAAAGCGGGCCTTTGACAAGTTTCGCTTCTCGATGCCGAAGCCATTTGCCAAAGTCATCGAACCGTTTAAAACGCACCAATGGCCGCTCCTCGTCCTCCTCAGCCACGACCAGCTTGCGTTGGAGCTGGCGGAAAGTAATCCGGCTCTCGCGTTCTTTCTCGCCCAGCGAATGAACTGTGATGCCCCCCTCATCGAATCTCTGCGATGCTGCTCGATGAGGCAGCGGGACGTCATGGAAGTGCTCGGCCTGCCCAGCACGAGCGGCGCCGTAAAGCTGTTCCGAAAAATTGCCCCGGCCTCGCTGAACGGAGATCACTGGGGCTCGATGCTCGAAGTTTTCCGGCGCGAACTCAACGACATGAAATCGCCGCTCAACCACCTTGAGGCAATTAACTCCGGGGTCATCGAAATTTTGCTCAACCCTGCCGCCGCGAGAGCCGCCGGTCCCACTTTGTTAAAAGAGGTCGCCCGCGACAAAGCGGAAAACCACCGGGGGCGCATCATTCACATGATCACCGGCACGCTCCAGATGCAGGAGGAATTGCGCGACGAAGGCAACAGTCATGTCAAGCGAACCCACTTTGCCAATCTCGGCCGTCTCCGCGAAACGCACAATGAAGTCACGAAGCGCTACCGCCGCCGGATCCGGCAGCTTATCGAAGCGAACGAGCATGACACCGAACGCTTCCGGACACCGCCGCTTCCCGGCATCCCCGGGAAAATCGAGCCGATTACGAGCCCCGAAGGACTCGTCAACGAAGGCGAGGAACAGGGCAACTGTGTCGCGAGCTATGCCGGGCGGGTCCGGCAGGGCACGACCTTCATCTATCGAGTTCTCGAACCGGAGCGGGCCACGCTGTCGCTCGTGAAACAAACGCCTTTCTCGGAATGGAAAATCGGCGAACTCGAGTCCAAATACAACACCGACGTCCGGAGTGAGACCGAGGATTATGTCATCGCGTGGCTCAATCGCCATCAGAGCATGGTTTGAAAAAACGTGCAAGCTTCCGTCGTTTCATCCGTCTAATCAGCAACACCCCCTGAAACGATGAAACAAAAACTCCTCCTCCTCGCCCTTCCCATGCTCGCTCTCAGCGCCTTCCTTTTTCAAGGGAATGCCTCCTCAGCCGAGCAGCCTGAACTCCGGATTTTGAAATTCGAAGCCGACTGGTGTGGCCCGTGCCAGCAGATGAAGCCGGTTTTTGACAAAGTCTCGAAGAGCCTCAACTCGAAGGCGCGTTTTGAAACGATCAATGTCGATGATCAGCCGGGCATCGCGGACCGCTATAACGTGAAAGGCCTCCCCACCGTCATCGCCATCAAAGACGGCAAAGTCGTCGACCGCTCAATGGGCTACATGAATGGATTCCGGCTCAAGGGATTTGTTCAGAAAAACCTCTAGTCGCCAAAAACGTAGCGGAAACTGTCAAGGTTCCGACCGCGACAGGCTCGGGCTACTGCCTTCGGAAGGCTCACGCCGTCCGCTACGTTCGAATTCAAAACGTAGCGGAAACTGTCAAGGTTCCGGCCGCGACAGGCCCGGGCTACTGCCTTCGGAAGGCTCACGCCGTCCGCTACGCTCGAATTCAAAACGTAGCGGAAACTGTCAAGGTTCCGACCGCGACAAGCCCGGGCTACTGCCTTCGGAAGGCTCACGCCGTCCGCTACCTTCTCACCCGAGCATCAAGCGATCAATCATCGCATTGAGCTTTTTCGGTCCGAGACCGGGTACGATTTCGACATCGTCAAAAGTCTCATACGGGCGATGATCGACAATCGCCTGCGCCATTTTCGGACCGACACCGGGCAGGGAGAGCAACTCCTCCATCGTCGCGTGATTCAAATCCACGATCGGACCTGACGGGGCGCAGGCATCATCGTCGTGAAAGATATCTTCCTTCGGCATTTCCTCCTCCGGCTTCCCCTCGCCAGTTTCGGGAATCGGCTTAAGATCCTCCGGCTCGGCGTGATCGCTCTCCATTCCATGATGAGGATCATCTTCGTGGCCGTCGTGCCAGTAGTGATCATCTCCATGCCAGCTCTCGTCGTGCTGATGATCGTGATAGGGATCGACGCCCCCGTGGAGACCGTCGCGGGCGACTTTGTCATCACCGCCCTCTTCTCCATGATCACTTTCTGATTCATAGAGGTGAGCGTGCTCCTTTTCATACTGCTCGATCTCAGCCTTGTGAATCTCCTCTTTCTCTGACTCAGTCAGATCCTCGGAAGGCTTCATGTAGAGTTTCTCCAGTCTCGATCTGCGGGATTCCTCCTCCGCAAGCATGCGCTTCTCACGCGATCGCTCGATGAACGACGCGATGAGGATACATATCTCGTAGAGAAAAATCATCGGGCCTCCGAGAAGTCCCAGCGTCATGACATCCGGCGGCGTCAAAATCGCAGCGGCTACCAGAATAATAATCCACGCATAGGTCCGCGTGGACCGCATCACCCGCGCCGTGAGGAGCTCCAGCTTCACGAGAATCGTGACGATCACCGGCAACTGGAAACTGATTCCGAAGACCAGCATAAGCCGGGTGATGAAGTTAATGTATTCCCCGATTCGATAAATACTGCGCCCCCCTTTCGTCTCCACGACGACGAGCATTTCCCGACCCTCATCGTAGCGCAGGGCGATATTTGAAGCCTGCACCGTCGCGAAGCTGGTTCGAAGCATCGTGAGGATCTCAGCACGCATCTCAGGAGTGAGGCTCGACTCCTCCTTCTTTTTCAGTTCATCACCCTCCTTCACCGGGGCCATGACCTCTCCGTCGATCCCGATTAGTGTCATCTCAGTGATCGATTTCTCCATCGCCTGCTTCGTCGGGTCAATATTCGAGATCCGCTCATTCTCGAAGACATAGAAAAATTTCAACGCCACCGGTGCTGCGAGGAAAAAGGCGAAAGCAACTCCAGTCAGGAAGAGGATAAATCCCACCGCCGCCCCGGGAATAATCGCTTTTTTCTCGATCTGACGAAGCCCGGGCAGAATAAACTGAAAGAGAAAATAAACCGTGAATGGAAAGGTGATAATGACTCCGCTGAAAAACGAAAGCTTCAGCATCAAAACGATAAACTCAGGCGGACTCAGCGTGATCAGATCGAGTCGATCCCATAGCGAAACCCCATCCGAAATCTGAGCCAGCGGCATCTTTGCCGGAACTTGGATCAGCTCAAAAATTTGCTGGTGGAAAGCAAAACACGCAAAGGTCGAGACCGAAAGCGTGATCCCGATTTTCATCAAGGTTCCTCTCAGATCCTCCAAATGATCAAGAAACGGCTTTTCGTGAGCATCAAAACCCTCGTCCGCCCCGGCACGGGAGCGAGCGCGGGCACGGGAGGCGTTTTCACGAATCTTAAAGAGTTTTTCGAACGCAATTTTCAGCATGGTGATCGACCGTAATTTTGGGAGGTTGGAATACTAGCCCGAAATTTGAAAACGGCAAAGACCACGGTTAGAGGCCCCGAATCGCGTCCCCTCAAAATCCGTTACAAAAATGTTCTTTTTTATGCGTCAGCGTCCCCGCTTGAAAAGCGCTTCCACGATGATAAAAAAACAAGATACGGCCCTGATCGGGGCGAAACGGAATCTAAACGAGGGAGAAAGGGCCATGTTCGGCAACGACGGAGACAATCAACAATCGGATAATCAACCGATTCACACAGAAAAAGTGGTCGCGGACCGGAAGATTTTCTTCCTCGACCTCAAAGAAAACGACCGCGGACAATTCGTGAAAATCACGGAAGACGTGCGAGGACGACGCGACACGATCATGGTTCCAGGCGAAATCCTCGACGAATTCATCGATGCACTCATCGCCGTGAGAGAAGCCGCCGACGAGTAAAGCGAACGCTTGATTCTGGATTTTTCCCGGTAAACGCGCACTGTGCCCCATGCGTAGTATGACCGGATTTGGTCGTGGTGAAGCCGCGACCGACGAATGGAAAATCGAAATCGAGCTCTCCGGCGTTAACCGGAAACAGCTCGATATTGCGATCAGTCTTCCCTCGACCCTCACGGAGCTCGAAGGCGAAGCGAAGCGGCTCATCTCAGATGCCATTTCCCGCGGCCGCATTGGGGGAAGAGTGACTTTGAGCCATACCGGCACGACAAGCAGTCACCTCATCTTCGACGAAGGCCTCGCACAGCAATACATCGCCGCCGCGAAAACGCTTTCCGAAAGCGGAGGGATCGAAACTCGGCTCACCGCTGCCGACCTCTTTCGTGCTCCCGGTTTATTCAAAATCGAAGAGTCCAATGCCGACGCGACAGACCTGCGTGAGCCACTCCTCGCCGCTCTCGCTGATGCCATCGCCCAACTCACTTCGATGCAGGAAAGCGAAGGCGAACACCTTCGCGCCGACCTCCTCGCGCGACTCGATGCGATCATGGCTGAAGTCACCGTGATTCGTGACCTCGCGCCCCGCGTCCCCGAAGCCCATCGCCAGAATCTTCACAAACGCCTCCAGGAAGCCGGGCTCGACCTCGATCTCAACGACGACCGCATCCTTCGCGAAATTGGACTCTACGCCGAGCGCAGCGACATCACCGAAGAACTCACCCGCCTCGACAGCCACGTCACCCAGTTCCGCTCCTACCTCGAGAGCAACGAACCGGTCGGACGTCCTCTCGATTTTCTCTGCCAGGAGTTCAATCGCGAACTCAACACGATCGGCAGCAAAGCGAACGACTCCGACATCGCCCAGCGCATCGTGAACGGCAAAACGGAACTCGAAAAGATCCGCGAGCAGGTTCAGAATGTGCAATAATCTAACAGGGTTAAGTCACTGACCTAACCCTGTTGAATCAACTATTCAGGATGACTTCACTCCACGCCTTGATCACCGCCCTCGTCCGGCTCCTCGGGCTTTTCTATGCAATTCGAACCTTCGATCACGCATTTTCCACACTCTACTGGACCGCCGTGCAGCAGACGGAAACTGCGGACGTCCCGATCGCCCAGAGTCCGATGCTCCTCCTCATTCTGATGATCCTAATCTACGGCGGGCTCTCCCTCGCCATCTTCCTCCTCGCTCCCAAGCTCGCCCGCCTCATGATCGGCCCCGGCGACGAGGGTGAGAAAGCGGAGGTATCTTTGCAGGAAACGCTCATCTTCTCGATCGGAGTTCTCCTTTCGTCCTGGGCTTTTGTGCGGGTCTCTGACTCGGTCCACGGAATGTTTCTCGGCGCTCAAACCAGCGGAGGTATTTATGGTTTCGGACCGGCCATGACCGTCAACCTGCTCCCCTCATTTGTGCTCTTTGCCGCCGGACTCCTCTTGGTTTCAAAATTCCACCGCATCAGCCATTGGATGCAGGCACGGCGCAACGGCGAACACGCTTCCTGAATTCTTCATGAGCAATCTGGAACTCCAACGTCGCGGGCTTCTTTGTGTGGTTTCCGGCCCTTCCGGCTCGGGGAAAACCACCCTGTGTCGTCGTTTTTCCAAGACCGATCCGGAAGCCGTCTACGCAATCTCCGCGACGACGCGTGCGCCCCGCGAAGGCGAAGCCGATGGTGTGGATTACTACTTCCTCCCCCGAGAGGAGTTCGAGTCACGCGCGACCCGGGGCGAGTTTCTCGAATTCGCCGAAGTCCACGGCAACCTCTACGGCACCCTCAAGAGCGAGGTTATTTCCCACATCGAAGCGGGTCGCGATGTCCTCATGGATCTCGATGTGCAGGGCGCAGAAAATATCCGCAACCGCGACGACAGCCAGATCGAAGAAGCCTTCGTCGATATTTTCATCCACCTCCCGAACGACGACGAACTCCTCCGCCGCCTCGGCGGGCGCGGGACCGAGACTGAGGAACAGACCCGCCTCCGCCTCGCCAATGCGCACGAAGAAATCCGCCACTGGACGAAGTATCGCTACACCGTCGTGAGCCGCGACAAAGAGACGGATTTCAAAACCTTCAGCTCCATCATCGCCGGCGAAAGATGTCGTTCGAGTAGGCTCACCCCGAGCGAAGAGGTCATCGCCGACCACCCTGAGCTTGGACTTTAGATTTTGCGGCCATGCGATTTCTCATCACCGCCGGCCCGACCCGCGAACCGATTGATCCGGTCCGCTATCTCTCGAATCGTTCATCGGGGAAAATGGGGTATGCCCTGGCCAAAGCCGCCCTTAATGCCGGGCACGAGGTCACTCTCATCAGCGGCCCCGTTTCGATCGGGGTTCCGGAGGGAGCCGATCTCGTGAGCGTCGAAACGGCGGAGCAAATGTTCGACGCCGTGAAAACCCGAATCAACGACTGTGACCTCGCCATTTTTTGCGCCGCCGTTGCCGACTATCGCGTCGCTGAGATTGCCGATCACAAGATCAAAAAAGATTCAGACGAACTGACCCTGACACTGATTAAAAATCCTGACATCCTCGGGAGCGTGCGGAAGGAGTTTGGATTCACCGGCACCCTTGTCGGCTTCGCCGCCGAAACCGAAAACGTCGAAGCCAATGCGCGCGGGAAACTGGACCGCAAAGGCTGCGACTATCTCGTCGCCAACGACGTGAGCCGCAGCGATATCGGTTTCGATCACGATGCGAACGAAGTCGTCATCTACGCGAAAGACGGCACGGCAACGAAGCTCGAACTCGCCTCCAAAGACGAGATCGCGAGGCAGATCATCGAACGCATCGGGTAGATCCGCGCGGCTGATCATGCCATCATCGAGCGGGACGCTCGACGCTACCTCCTGAGAAGTGAACCCTGCCCGATCGGTTCGAGGATTTCCAGCTTGCAGGAAGCGACTCCGTTTCCGACGAAGCCGAGCTTCTCGGCAGACATCGATGATGCGTCCGTAGATGTAGGGGCCGCGATCATTGATTCGCACGACCTCGGAATGACCGTTCGCGAGATTCGTGACTTTCACCATCGTCTGCATCGGCAGGGTCTTGTGCGCCGCTGTTTGCGCGGAGTTGGAGAACCATTCGCCACTCGCAGTCGCGGTTCCGTAGTTTGTCTTCACGCTGTAGCAAGACATTTTCCCCTGGTCAACCTGACCGGTGGGTCGATGCCCGAGATTACCCACCAGCGGTAGCGTTTCGCAGGAAGCGAAAAGAAGAATAAGGGAGTTTCGAATCGACATCGCGGAGACTACCTCAAAAACTATTAAAGCCGAATAAGCCCCCTGCGGCCCCGTCTACTCAAAAAGTCATGAATCGCCTCCTGCTTCTCGCGCTCGCCTTCCCTTCATTCCTCAACGCGCAAGCGCCGTGGATCGAATACGCTGTTCCCACGACGCTGACATTCCCCAACGGCTACACCGTCGTGAAGGAGCCGAAGGCGAATGCCGCGGTCGAAAAAGATGTCCCTGGTCCCGCTGAGGCGACTGTGAAATGGCTGCATCGGAATCCGCAGGGAGTCGTCTTCTACCTTTCCGACTGGAGCTGGGATCGACGGCAGCGAGGGCAGGATCATTTTTGGATTCTGCCGAAAGGACCACCGGAGGACGTTCCCCACGATGCCACCTTCAGGCCTTTGAAGAAGGTGGAGTTTCCCAACGGATTTCACATTCTCGAGGAAGCGGCCCCGACGGCTCCCATCATCTCAACCGTCCCCGGTCCGGCGACGGCTGATATCAAAGCACAGCGAAAGCTGAACGGGGTCATTTACTACATGACGGAGTGGAGTTGGGAGCGCCGCCAGCGGGGTCTTCCCGGTAACTGGATGCGGATGATCCATTCGACCACTCCGCCGCCGCCGATGAAAGCGCCGCTCCCTTCCGAACTCGAGATAACCGAACGCAAACACGAACGTGTTTTTGAATTCGGTCTCGAAACCGTCGAGGAACCAAAGCCTGAGGCCAAGTTTGTTCTCGCTCATGCCGAACCAATCGCGCTCGAAGTTACCGTCGAAGGCTCTCTCCCGCATCCCTCAGGTTTTGGTCGCGACACATTCTACCTCACGCCAATGGCGCAACGAAATCGTCTCGAAGGCAAGCCCTATGTCTGGATGCGTGACGCTCTCCCAAAAGACAATCCCGACCTGCTCCCGCGCATGAGAGAACTCCTCGGTGAGCACGAGGTCCCCTTCTCTCTTGAACTTTACCTCAATCGCCCCTGGGCATTGTCCGCTGCGCTCTTCGAGGTCGAGCCGGAGAAAGGGCTTATCGCCTTGCTGGAATTCGGCCTTCTTCCCTTCGTCACCAACATGGCCCCCTTCTTTGACGACAAGGAATTCCCCATCGCCTGGATGAAGGAAGCCGCCGCCGCGCTGAAACGGACCGACGATCTCGAAGCGGCGATCACCGCGCTCCGTGATTACCTCCCAAAACGGGAAAAAGCACGCGAACTCTGGGCGACGAACGAAGAGGGCGAAATGATGGGGGCTTACGCCCGCGACCGCATCCGTTTCGACCAGCGGGTCATCGCGCTCTTCGAAGCCGAACGCGGAAACTACTCCACAGTCGAACCGCTTCTCGCGCCGCTCATTGCCGATTGGAATCCCAATGCGGATGGCCTCAATGCCTCTGGGCCAAGCATCAACATCCTGAGAGAAATCGCCCGAGCCCAGTGGAAGCTCGGCGAGACCGCGAAGGCGACCGAATCGACTCGCCGATGGATCCATGCCTACTCCCGCGACATCGCGAACGCGCTGCTCAATCCCGAATACCGCAATGCTTCGGAGCGCTTTACCGAATTCGACAGCGACTTCGAAAAGGTCGGCGACTATTTCGATCTCCTCGAGGCGGTGACCGATCCGCAAGTCGCGGCAGAAATCGTCGTTGGTTTGAAAGGGCTTCGTCTCGCGGTCTCTTCCTTCACGCAGGTTCGTCGGGAGAACTTCTCAGATCCTCAACTCGCCCGACTCACAGAGGACCTGTTCAAGCTCGAAGAAGCCGCCCACGAAAACGAACTCAACGGGCGCGCGTTCGATCACGAAGGCCGCGATCGAACCTACAAAATCCGCGCCGAACTCGCGAGCCACCGCCTCAGCGGCGTTGGAGTCGATCTGAGTGACAGCGCGGAATGGCGTTCGGTGAGTGCCGAAATAAATCGCCTTGCTACTGCCGGATCCGCCGCCTGGGAACTCGACGAGCTAAACACAAAACGCGATCTCCTCGCGATGGATCACCTCATTGAGAAAGGCGGATTTTTGATCGAGCCGGACGATCTCACCCGTGTCCTCAAGCCCGATCAAGTCCTCGTTGATTTCTTTCAAATCCCGGCTGGATTTGTCGGGGAAAGCGGTTCCTACGGGGCGATCATTTTGAAAAAAGGAGCCGCTCCCAAACTCGTCAGCCTCGGAAAATCGGGGATCATTGACCCCATCGTAAAACGCTATCGCAACCTCATGACGGGGCAGGGTGACTTCGCGCTCGCCTCCCTCGAAGAGTTGAATGAACAATCCGATCAGGTTATCGCGGAGACCTTTGCTATCGTGCTCGAACCGCTCATGCCGGAGCTCGTCGGGAGCGCGAAGATTCTTTTCTCCACCGAAGGCCAGCTCTCCTTCCTTCCTTTTGACCTCCTCGGCAAATCCTCCGACTCGCTCCTCCATTCCTCACACGAAGTGTCCTATGTGAATGCATCCCGCGATCTTCTCAAAGCAGTGCCTGAAAAGGCTCCCGACGCCAGCCGAACGGCGCTGCTCCTCGGGAATCCGACATTTGAAACGAGTCTCTCATCGAACACCTCCAGCCCGGAGAACCCCAGCGTCAACGAAGCCTCCCGCTCCATCCTCGCAGAAGCCTCGCGCGGCGTCGAGTTCGTACCTCTTCCCGGAACGGAGAAGGAGATCAACCTCCTCGCTCCCATGCTGACCAGTGCCGGTTACGAGGTCGTCTCCCTCGCCGAAGACGAAGCCACGGAGGCAAACCTCATCGCGGCGGTGAAATCGCCGACGATCCTTCACTTCGCCACGCACGGCTTCTTCCTGAACCGCCTCCCTGTTGCCAATCAGGGAATCGACGGAAATCAGCGCTCCGCCATGCTCCTGAGCGGCCTCGCCTTGACAGGCGCACAATCGACTTTGGAATCATGGAACCGGGGGCAAATCCCGAGCCCTGGAAACGACGGCATCCTCTTCGCCTCGGAAGTCTCACTGCTAGATCTCAGCGACACCGAGATCGTTGTCCTCAGCGCCTGCGAAACCGCCGTCGGAAAAGTGCTCAGCGGGGAAGGCGTCGAAGGTCTCCGCAGCGGCCTCACTCTCGCAGGCGCTCAAAATGTGTTGATCACCCTCTGGCCGGTCGACGACGTCGCGACCGTCACATTGATGGAAGACTTCTACACTCGCCTCCTCAGTGGAACCGAGGCCCACCTAGCGCTCGTCGAAACGAAGCGGGCCCTCTTTGATAAGATCTCGAAAGAAGTAAATCCCTACCTCGCGCACCGCCTCGTCGGGCCCTTTCTGATGACGCGGACGGGAGTGGAATGATCACTCCTGCGTCGCGGCGACGGGAACAGCGCGCTGGACCTCTGCTTCGGTCGTCTCGGTCGTTTCAGGGACCGGATCCGTTCCGGCAGGTCGCAAATTCGCGGCGGGTTCTTCGAGGACTTGTTTGATCTTCGGCAACTCGGCGGACTGGATCGGGGCGACGGGAACTTCCTCGGACTCGATTTCCAGATCCGGCGTCTCGCGAAACTTCAAATCACCGGGCTTCGGCGTGCCGACCTTCGCGAGCGGAGTGGGCTTACTCTCCTCGACACTCCAATCGACGTTCGGCTTCTCGATCTCGTCTTCGGGAGAGGTCACTGGCTTTGAAACCCCACTCTCACCAAAAGTAACCGTCCCAGCCGGCGATTCCGGAGCGGGCTCGAGGGACAACTGGACCCGCTGCAAGGTTGGCTTAGCCACCACTGGTTTCTCCGGAGTATCCATGAGGGGATTTTCGGGGACCAGCTCCTCCGTGCCGGCGAGTTCTGCCTCGCCGGGGACGACTTCCTCCGCTCCGAAAGGATTGGCCTTCTGGAGTCCCTTCGCAATTCCATCCTTCGCCTCTTGTGCCGTGCTCGCTTTGTAGCCGAGAAAATAGAACACCACGATCGACGCAATCAGCGCGACGAGAACGATATTAAGAAAAACCGGAGCACCTCCCAGTTTGTCGAGACGACGGCGCGACTTTGGATTTCGTTGGAGGCGGAAACGTCGATCCTTCTTGATCGTCTTTTTCATTTCCCCCATCAGCTCGTGCTCACCGAGGCGCAAGGTCTTGCTCGAGTCGAGGGCCTCCATCGAGTTGCCGAGGTCCACTTCGAGAAACTCGGCGTAGTTACGAATAAAGCTTTTCGCATACGCAACGCTCGCGAATTTCGAGAAGTCATCCTCCTCGATGCTGTAAATCATGTTGGCGTGGATATGCGTCTCGTGTGACACATCCGCCACGGAGAAGCCTGCTTCTTTCCGGGCTTCGCCCAGCTTCTGTCCAATTGTCGCCATTTTCGGTGACCCGTTGAGGGGGTTTCACGCGAAAGGGATCGACTGCTTTTCGAAGTGTCTTCAATGAAGACCGCCGTACGGAGTCTTCAGAGCCTTCCACTTCACGTGAGGAAAAAGTTAGTCGAAGTCGTCGGAAAGATCGACCAGAATTTCGCGGGGCTTGGCACCGTCCCCGGGGCCAATGATTCCGCGGCTTTCGAGAATATCGATCATGCGGGCCGCACGGGTGTATCCGAGACGTAATCGCCTCTGTAGCAACGAGGTAGAGGCTTTCTTTTCGGAATAAACAACTTCGAGACACTTCTCAAGAATCTCCTCATCCGCGTCGGAAATCTCGTCATCGCCGTCGTCGAAACTTCCAGATTCAATCGCTTCGCGGGCTTCCGGCTCGAATTGCGGCTCTCCCTGAGCAGCGCAGGCATCGACGAGATCCTGGGCTTCTTCGTCGGTGATGAGGGCACCCTGAGCACGGATGAGCTGGGCGCTTCCGGGGGGAAGATAGAGCATGTCGCCTTTACCAACGAGGTTTTCGGCCCCGTTCGCGTCAAGGATGATCCGGCTGTCCGTCTTTGACGAAACCTGGAAAGCGATCCGGCAGGGAATGTTCGCTTTGATGATCCCCGTGACAACATCCGCTCGCGGTGTTTGCGTGGCGACGATGAGGTGAATCCCGGCAGCACGCGCCTTTTGCGCGATGCGGGCAATCCCGGTTTCGACATCCGCCGGAGCGGTCTGCATGAGGTCGGCGAGCTCGTCGATGATGACGACGATGTAGGGCAGACTGTCCGGCAGATCTTCACCACTTCCGGAAGCGGGCTTATTCTGGCGACCTGTCGGGATGTCGAAAGGCGGATCCTTCTCTTCGGCAGCGAAGCCTCCCTCCGCTTCGAGATCGTCGCTGAGTTTGACATGATGTGCCATCGCCAACTCGGGCTCCTCCATTTCCTCTTCAGCCAGTTCCGCCGCTTCGCGTGCCTTGGCGCGCATTGCGTTGTAACCGTCGAAATTCCGGGTGCTGACCTGAGCAAAAAGCGCGTAGCGCCGTTCCATCTCGTTAATGACCCACCGCAACGCGAGAAGGACCTTTTTGGGATCGGTCACGACCGGCACGACCATGTGCGGCAGGTCATTGTAAAGCTGCATTTCAACGACCTTGGGATCGACCATGATGAAACGCAGTTCATCCGGTGTGAAACGGTAGAGCAGACTCGCAATGATGCTGTTGATACAGACACTCTTTCCGCTGCCGGTCGCACCCGCAACGAGGAGGTGCGGCATCCTCGCGAGATCGCCGATGATGGTTTTACCGTAAACGTCTTTGCCGAGAGCGAGCGGGAGCTTGGCCTTCGAATTACGGAATTCGTCGTCTTCGAAAAGTTCTCTCAAGGCCACCGCCACTTTATTGGAGTTCGCGATTTCAATGCCGACAGTGTCCTTTCCCGGCACCGGGGCGAGAATATTAATCCGCTCCGCCCGGGTCGCACGGGCGATATCCGCTTCCAGCGAAGTGATGCGGTTCACACGCAGACCGGGCATCGGATAAAGCTCGTAACGAGTGATCGTCGGCCCCCTCGTGATGTCACCCGGCTCCACATCGACGCCGAAAGTTTTCAAGGTGGAAACAATGTTCGCCTGCTGCTTGATTAGCTCACCCTCATCGGTCGGCTCGGCTTCTTCTTCCGCATACTGGAGGATACCCAGGCTCGGGAGTTCGTAGTCTTCGAACTGCCCCCCCTGCAAAAGCGTGCTCTCTTTTTCCGCTTTCGTGAAGAGCGAGCCAGCCGCTTCTTCCGGCGTCAGTTTCTTTCTCGCACTCTGCGATGAGTCGATGATTTTCGGTTCCGGGGTGTTCAAGGGAATTGGCACTTCCGTGAAAAGATCAGGCTGCTTTTCGACTTCCGGCTTCACCTTTTCCTCCTTCTCTTTGACGACCCGCTCGTTTCTCGGGGTCGGCTTCTGCGGAGCTTTCACTCCAAGCCCGGACCAGGAAATCTCACCAAAGAGCGGCTCTCGATCACGGAAATCCTCAATCAAGGTGGCCGTGCGTTCGCGAACCATCATCGCAAACTGGAACGGGTGAATCCCCGTCACGACAATCAAAGCGATGGTATAAATGAGTCCCATGACGATGACAGAGCCGACCGATCCGAGAAATTGTTCGACGAGCCGATTCCCCAATCCATAGCCGATAAATCCGCCGGCGCTTTTCGGGAGATTGATGCGCGCGGCCCAGTCCGTGAAAAACCAGGTTTGGAACTCAATCAAACAGGAGGCCGAAATCAAAAGACAAAGCGAAGCGATCACGTTTCTCGGGTGGAATGGGCGCGAACCGGTCAGCACCTGCACCGACCACCAAACCCCGATCGCCGGGATCAGATAACCAACCACGCCGAAGAAAAAATAGGTGTATCCCGCCGCGACCGCTCCGACCGGGCCGATGAAATTATTCACGACATCGCTATGTCCCGACTGACTGCTGAATGGCACCCATGCAGGAAGATCAGAGGGCGAGTAGGAAATCAGTGCAAGAAGCAGCATCACTGAAAGACCCATCATCGCGATCGCGACGACTTCATGAAAAGCATAGGGACCGTCTGACGGGACCCGCCTTGGACGGGTCTTCTTAGCCGCCGGTTGTGCCGCCCTTTTTCTTCCTGTCGATTTCGATTTAGAAGCGGTTGAAGAACGGGCGGCCATGAGTCGGGAATGCAGTCACAAAAAGCGGTTTATGTTCTGAAAATTATAAAAAATTCCAGAAGGCGTAAATTTAGCCACAAATATGGACCATTTGATGTTCAGGATCAACGTATATCTTAGAAATCTGAAACAACTTGGGAGAGTCCCCGCGATTGACATGAACCCTATGATTCGTCAGCTTGGCGGGGTGAAAATTCTACGATCTACCCTTCTCCTTCTGGTGACCTCCCTGCTCCTTTCCGGCTGCACCGGCAACTGGCTCGTCGGGAAATGGGATTTCGATAAAGAACGCACCCTTAATGCTCTCGAAGTCCCTGCCCCCGAAAGTCCCAATGCAGCCCCGGGCGGCGGCGGATTGCTCAAGAACATCGTCGGCGGATTGCAGAAGGGTCTTTCGAAAGTGATGCTCACCCAGTTCGACGGCGTCCAGTTCGAGTTCACCGCCGACGAGATCCGCCGCGTCCGCAATGGAATCGGCGACGCCCAGGGTTACGAGATCATCGAGAAGCCGACGCCGGATACCTATCTCGTAAAAACCGACGACGGCACCATTGTCACCTGGGAGAAAGTTGAGAGCGGGATTCGTCTCAAGCTTGCAAGCGATAACGATGGCTGGGTTTATTTTCGGGCGGGCGATTGAGGTCTTGAGCCATTTTACGAGGCGGGCTTCGGTCACCACCCTGGAGGGGCGACCTCCTGCTCGACCGCGGAAGCTCTGCGCCCGCGTTTCACTTTCTTCCGCCCCCGTTTCCTCTCGACAGCGTGACGCCGCTCCGGTCATGCTGAGGTCGTTGGCAATTCCGCCGACATTGAAATCCCCATTAAAACATGATCGATCCTATCCTTGCTCTCACTCTTCCTACTATCGTCAGTCCTGTCCTCGCGCTCGTTGCCGGGATTTTGATTCTGATCCGCCCTGCTCTTCTTGCGAAGATCGTCGCTATTTATCTGATCATCGTGGGTGTCCTCGGACTGCTCGGGTGATGCTGAGTCCTCGGCCTGCGCTAAGCGGAACGCTCATGCCATTCCAAATTGGGATCGAGCGATTCCGGAATCGCATACTCGAAGTGCAGCACCCGTCGGCGCGATGGTTGCTCACTTCGTGCCGAGGAATGCAGGATCAATGGTGACATGAGCAGCACATCCCCCGCTGCTGCTTCGCAGACGACCTCATCCGCCTTTTCGACGAAGGACGAGATCGCTTTCTGATCCATCCTCCCGTGACAATGCGATCCGGGAATGACCTTCAAAGCTCCGTTCAATGCGGGAGTGTCATCGAGGTGAATACGGACCGTCACTATTTGTGAGAGAAGCGAAACGGGAGGCTGAACGTGGCGCAATCCATTCTTCACCGACCAGTTAAGGTAACCGGCGATGTCCGCCTGAGCCGCGACGGCAATCGTGAGATCCTGATGCCAGAGCACCGGCCAGTTCTCGTCCGGAGTCTTATCGAAGAGAATGCTCCGAACCGGAATGCGATTTGATCCCGCGAGCGATCTCAATTTGAGCGACTTGCTAAGACTGCGGAAGAGAGAAGAGCGATCGCAAAGGAGGCGAACGCTCGTGGCCTCAGCTTCGACCGAAACATGATCCGCTTCGACGCGGAGTGATTCGAGTTCGGTTTCGCCGAACACGGCGCGGTGAAGTTCGAAACCGTCACTTTCCAAGCTGGTTTTCATCAGTGAACCAAAATTCGCGCATCCGGAGCGAGTAGCAAGATGACTTCTCCAATATCCGCGCGCGGGACGCACGCAGCTACCTTCGCAAAAGAACGTTCTTCGTTCCCACTTCGCCGCGCCACAAAAAAAGCCGCCCTGCTTTCGCGGGACGGCTTTTTTGAAATCGTTTTTACCTGATGCTTAGCTGTAGGAAGCCTGCGAACCCTTGATGTCGCGCTTCTTGAGCCATGGCATGAGACCGCGAAGGCGCTTGCCGACTTTTTCGATTTGGTGCTGCTCGCCGGCTTTGCCGAGAGCCTTGAAGTTTTTGCCACCCTCATCGGATTCTTTGATCCACTCTTTCGCGAACTTGCCGTTCTGGATGTTTTTGAGGGCACGCTCCATTTTCTTCTTCACCGAAGCATCAATGATAGTTGGACCAGTCTTGAGGTCGCCCCACTCGGCGGTGTCGGAGATTGAGAAACGCATCCCGGAAATACCGGACTCGTTGATGAGGTCAACGGTGAGCTTGAGCTCGTGGAGACACTCGAAGTAGGCCATTTCAGGCTGGTAACCAGCTTCGACGAGGACTTCGAATCCAGCGGTGATGAGCTGGCTGACGCCACCGCAAAGCACGGTCTGCTCACCGAAAAGGTCGGTCTCGGTCTCTTCTTTAAAAGTGGTCTCGAAAACGCCGGCACGGGTGCCGCCGATTCCTTTGGCCCAGGCGAGAGCGATTTTCTTCGCGTCTTTGCCGGGGTTTTGCTGAATCGCAATGAGCGAAGGAACGCCTTTGCCCTCGATGAACTGACGGCGGACGATGTGTCCAGGGCCCTTGGGAGCGACCATGATCACATTCACGAAATCAGGGAGCTCGATCGTGTTGAAGTGAACCGCGAAGCCGTGGCTGAAAAGAAGCGTCTTCCCTTTCTTAAGATTCGGAAGGATGTCCGCGTTGAAAATGCCGGCGATCTTGGTGTCGGGCGTGGCGATGAAAATAACATCAGCCGCTTTGACCGCCTCGGCGGTGTCCATGACTTTGAAACCGTATTCCTCGGCGACTGCACGAGACTTGCTCTTCGCGTAAAGTCCGATGATGACCTTTACTCCGCTATCCTTGAGGTTCAGCGCGTGAGCGTGACCCTGTGAACCGAAGCCGATCACGGCACAGGTTTTTCCTTTAAGCACACCGAGGTCTGCGTCTTTATCCGTGTAGATTTTTGCTGCCATGTCTTCTCTATTTTGAGGCGCGTAGATTCCGCGCAAACTCGCCACGGGTCAACCGGTATTCTCGGCTACGACTTGCGGCTCGAACTGATGACGCGCCCGCCACCACTGGGCATCACGACCTGAAGTTTAGCGACCGCGTTCCTGATCGCCTCGACCGCAGGTGAAATTTCGGCTTCGGTATTGAAGCGGGAAAACGAAAATCGGACACTGCTGCGGGCGCGGGAGGAGGAGAATCCCATCGCTTTGATGATCCGACTCGGCTGCACCGCCCCAGTGCTGCAGGCCGATCCGGGAGAGCAGCAAAGTCCGGCTTCGTCGAGGAGAATGAGAAGTCCCTCGCCATCGACGCCGGGGAAATAGAGATTGCTCGTGTTGGGAAGTCGGCGCGATTCCGCGCCGTGAATTTCCACTCCGGGAATCGCGGCGATGACTTGCGCTTCAAATTCGTCGCGCCATTTAGAAAGAGCCGCCGTTTCCTGCAGGCATCGCATCGCCAATTCAGCGGCGACGCCCATCCCGATAATGCCGGGCACGTTTTCGGTTCCTGAGCGGCGCTCGTTTTCCTGTCCCCCGCCAAGTATTTCCGGTTGGAAGCGGGCGTGACGATTAAGGTAAAGCGCCCCGATTCCCTTCGGACCGTGAAATTTATGAGCCGAGATCGAGAGGGCATGCAGGGGGAATTCCGAGACATTCACCGGAATTTTCCCGACCGCCTGAACCGCGTCGGTGTGGAAATAGACGTCCTTCTCTGCCGCTAACGCCGCCGCTTCGGCGATGGGGCTGAGCACCCCGGTTTCGTTATTGGCCCAGATCAAACTGGCGACGGCGACGGTGTCGTCGGCGAGGTGCGCTTTCCACTGATCGAGATCGAGTTGCCCCTGCGAGTCAACAGGGTTGAGTCGGACATCATACCCTGTTTGCTCGTGGAACTGCGCCAACTCGTAGACCGCGCTGTGCTCGACGGTAGAGGTGAGAATCGTTTTCCGCTCCGCCCGCAGAGCCATCGAGGAGCGCAGGGCGGTGTGGATCGACTCGGTCCCGCCGCTCGTGAAGACTATTTCTTCGGGATGCGCTCCGATGAGGGCGGCGACCTGCTCGCGGGCGGTGTTGATCGCTTTTCGCGATGCTTTTCCAAAACGGTAGCCGGCCGAGGGGTTGCCGTAGTTTTCCCCGAGCCAGGGCAGGACCGCTTCCCGCACTTCGGGAGCGACTTGCGTTGTGGCGTTGTTGTCGAGGTAGATCATGGGGTGGTGGAAGAAGGAGAGGAGCTGAGAAGTCGAGGAGGAGAGAATGCTCTAGCTGTTTACTGCAAGCTGACTTCGAAGAAACCACCTTCGAGGAGGCCGAGAACTTCGCCGACGAGAAAGAGGGAACCGGCGATGAGGGTTTTCCCGTCAGAGTTTTTTGCGACCTCCAAAGCGTCCTTAAGTGAGACGGATTCCTCGACCGGAATTGCTTCACCACCGGCCGCAATCAGCGCGGCCTCCATTTTTTCGGCCGACAATCGTCGCTCGGATTTGATGGGAACGAAAGTCACGCTTTCGATGATCGGCAGCAGCTCTTTAAAAATCTCGGTGACCGCCTTAGACTCGGCGGCACCAAAGATAAGACGGGCTTTTTCATCCGGAAATTTTTCCTGCCATGCGTCACGCAGCGAGTAGGCAGCGGATTCGTTGTGCGCCCCGTCGATGGTGATTCTTTCGCTGATTTGCTGAAATCGCCCCGGCCATCGGGTCGCCGCGAGGGATTTCTGAATTCCATCCTGGGTGAGGCGCTCCCCGGCGATGCGGCAGGTTGCCTCGACCGCGAGGGCAGCATTTTCCCGCTGGTGCGGACCGGCAAGACCGAGTTCCCATTCGAGCGGGAGAGGATGGGCCTCGATACAGGGAATCCCGAGGGTGAGCGCCTTTCTCCCAACGACATCGCGGGCATCGGGATGCAAAGCGGCGACGATGACGGGAACGGTCGGCTTCAGAATCCCCGCTTTCTCTCCCGCAATTTCACGGATCGTCTCCCCGAGCCATTGCTGGTGGTCGAGTCCGATCGGGGTGATGACACTGACCTTGGACTGAACCGCATTGGTGGCATCGAGGCGACCTCCCATCCCGGTTTCGAGGATGACGACCTCGCATTTCTGCTCCGCAAAATGTTGCATCGCGAGGACGAGGGTGAGTTCAAAAAAGGTCGGATGCGTTTCCCAGTCCGCGACGAGATTACGAAGTTCGGTGAGCTTTCGCGCGACCGTTTCCGCGAGAATCATTTCGCCATTCACCCGGATCCGCTCGCGATAGGTGATGAGGTGCGGGGAGGTGAAAAGCCCAGTTTTAATCTTCGCATCGCGGAGGATCTGCTCGGAGAAAGCGCAGACCGAACCCTTTCCGTTCGTTCCCGCGACATGGATGACCTCCATTCCTTCCGGCAACCCGGCGAGTCCGGATTCGACGAGGAGTCGCTGTGTATTTTCCAGACCCAGCTTGATGCCGAAGGTCTGCGTTCCGTAAAGCCAGTCGATGGATTCCTGATAGTTCAAAGTAAGGCTAATAACGGATACGAAAAAAGCCCTGTCTACGGTCAATACCGCAGACAGAGCTGGAAGCTAAAAATTGAGGGGGATGCCACCTTAGAAGGAGACACGAGCGCCGAACATCACTGCGTGACTCGCAGGATTGGTGTCGGTCAAGATCGAGAAATCTCCGAAATCAGTGATGAAGCTCTGGTCCGAAAGAACGCGGTAAGCATACTGAGTGAAGAGCGAGAGGTTCTCAGTCAACGGGAAGTCGACACCGGCGATGAGCTGCCAGGCAAATCCAGCATCTTCGTCACCATATTCAATCGTGTCGATGTCACCGTTGAGCGAAGTCGTCGCATAACCGATACCACCTCCGAAGTAGGCTGTAGAACCGGTCTGTCCGAGTGGCACCTCTTTGAGCATGTTGAACATGACCGCAAGGGTCTCGACTTCAAGATTCGCAGGAAGCTCGAACCCTGAGTAGGTCAGATACCCATTGTCGTTCTGAGTGCTGAATCCTTCTATTTCGAAACGACTTCCGCCTAAAAGGCCGGAATAGACCCCGGCACCGCCACCAAGTGTCAGTCCGTTCTGCAGATCAAAATTGATCGGGATGTTCATCGGTGGATAAATGTGATCGAAATTACCGGTCGTGTCATAGTCGGCACCGGAATCGAATCCACCGTAGCCAAAAAAGTAAGCTTTGTGCTGCTTTTGGTAGACCACGGGGGACTTGGAGCTCAGTCGGAAACCGGGACCAGCAACCGCTGAAGCGGTGATCGCAGCGAGTGCTGCGGCGACTACAATTGTAAGGAGTCTATTATTTAGCTTTTCCATAAAGTAATTTTAAATTAAATTTATGGACATACAACAAATAAACTATAATTTTTATAATTTTAGTTAAAATGAGCTGAATTTGAAAGAAGTTTTTAAAACGCCTTTCCTCCAGAATTTGCGTAAAACCCCGATTGTTGCTGGCTTGCAAATGAATCGGCGAAGCCAATGGGCACAAGCATGCCGGGAGAGCGTTAAATTAACAAAACCTTCAATCTAGCTGAATAATCAGCATTTTCAGACCAACGAATCCTGCCGCCCGAGTCCGTAAGCCGAGAAGACACGGTCGATTTCATCACGAACGCGACGAAAGAATTCCATCTGCTCCTCCTCGCTGCCTTCAGCATCAGCCGGGTCATCGAAGGGCCAGTGATAGCGCCGCCGCTGGCCGGGGAATGTCGGGCAAGCCTGATCAGCATTGCCGCAGACTGTGATGACCGTTTCTACGTCCTGATTGAGAAATTCATTCAGCGACTTGGAGCGTGCCCCGGAGAGATCGAGACCGATTTCCTCGACCGCCTTGGTCGCGAGAGGATGAACGTAACCGCTCGGCTTCGAACCGGCACTCTCGACCCGAAGAGTCGCCCCGGCCGCTTTCCGAAGAATGGCTTCCGCCATTTGCGAGCGGCAGGAGTTGCCGGTGCAGAGAATCAACACGAGGGGGCGGTTGTCAGAATCACTCATTGCATGAGAGAAATGGGGACTGCCATTTTTGTCAATTCATGGTTTGTTGAGTCCAAGCTTTCATCCATGTCATCGACCCCGATTCAACCCACGCAACCAAACTCGGTTTTCGACCTCACCCTCGAGGACTGGATCGGTTGGACGGAATACCACGGGCAGCCCAAATTCCGCGCGAAACAGATCGTGCAATGGCTTTATGAAAAGCGGGTCGGTTCTTTCGATGAGATGACGAATCTAAGTCAGGACCTCCGCGCCAAGTTGGCGGCGGCTTTTGATTTCACGCTGATGCCGCACGTCCGCATCACAGGTTCCAACGACACGACGAGAAAATTTCTCTTCCGCCTTTTTGACGGGCGGCTCATCGAAACGGTTCGCATTCCCGCAAACGCAAACTTTCACGGCGACCGCAGCGACCGCATCACGCTCTGTGTTTCCTCGCAGGTCGGCTGCGCCTACGATTGTAAATTCTGCGCGAGCGGTCTCGCCGGTTTCACCCGGAATCTCTCGGTCGGGGAAATCGTGGGGCAGGTCCTCGCGGTGGAGCGGGAATCCGGTGAGCCGATCCGGAATATTGTTTTCATGGGGATGGGCGAACCGCTCGCCAATTTAACGAATCTAACAAAAGCGTTGGAAATCCTCAACGCCGACTGGGGCGTCAATATCGGAGCGCGTCACATGACAGTCTCCACAAGTGGCCTCGCGCCGCAGATTGAGAAGCTCGCGAAAATTCCCAAGCAGATCCGCCTCGCGATTTCCCTGCACGGCGCGACTGACGAGGTCCGCGAGAAAATCATGCCGGTGAACAAGCGATACAATCTGAACCGGCTCTTTGAAGCAGTTCACACCTGGCTTGATCATAAAAAGCAGATGATCACCTTCGAGTATATTCTCATCGAAGGCGTCAACGCCGATGTCGAACAGGCCGCGATTCTCGCGAAGCGAGTTCAGTCACTGCACGCGAAAGTGAATTTGATCCCTTACAATACCGTTGAGGGCCTTCCCTGGAAGCGCCCTGACGTCGCCACGCAGGAAGCCTTTCGCGATGTCCTCACGAAAGCCGGCGTCTCCGCAACCCTGCGAACTGAGAAAGGCCATGACATCGACGCCGCCTGCGGGCAGTTGCGATTGCAGGAGGAAACGGCGGAAGGGACGATAGAACGTTCAACGCCCAATGTTAAACGCTCAATTTCTAACTCGAGGTAGCGTCGAGCGTCCCGCTCGACGGATGGGCGATCAGGCGAGCGAGGCCGCACGCCTCTACCTGGAACATGCTTCGTCACCACAACTGGCTTCGGACCTCGAACGAAGAAGCAAGATCAAGAGGCACCTGCTCACCGGCGCAACAAATTCCGCCGCCCCAGTCGGCGGCAGTTGCTCATGATCCGTCGCTCTTCCATCGCGATGACTTTGCGAAGCCGTGGCTCGTTGTTTAGGATTTCGACGAGATGAGTCAGGTTGGCGAGATCATTGCGGTCACCGAGGCGGGACCCCAGTCGTGAAATCCGCAGATCGCGGATTCCGGGTTTGCGCAGCTGAATCAGGGCGAGGAAATCGCGCTGATACCGGAGACGTTTGACCTGCTTCCGCCAGGTGTGCCAGAGTTCGGACTCGTTGTCATGCAGCGCCTTTGCGGTCGCTTTTTTTGCGCCCCGCTGACTTTTCTGAATCGCAGCGCGATGGGCACGAATCTCTGAGTCGTCATCCACAAACTCGACTTGCTTCCACTCTTCGATCTCACTTTTGATGATGGCGCGGACTTGATTCCCTGTCTCGTCGTCCGCTTCGTCGGTGAACTCTCTTTCGAGATATTGAATCACCGGTTCAAAAGCCGGCTCATCGTGACGAGCCGAGAGTTCGCGGCTAAGATTCACAAGGACGGCGAGATCTCGGTTCCCCGCGAGCAGCGCGGAAAGTTCCCGCAAGACATCGCTGCGTTCGGTTTCCGTCTCTTTGCCGGTCACAAGCGCGCCGATCTTCCAGGCCGCACGGAGTTTTTTCGTGAGAACGCGTAAATCGTGCACGACCGCCTCATCACTCAAGCCCTCCGCCGCAGCATCAAGAGCGGCCAAAGCATCCGTGAGAAGTTGTTGGCAATGTGAACTGAGAAGGGAGGAAGCTGGCATGGTGGCAGAGGAAGCCGGGAACAGATACGCTTCCCGCTACGGTCAGGCAAGGTGGCATCGAGCGTCTCGCTCGATGATCGCGCACAAGCCCTGCGCGCGGGGACGCACGCAGCTACCACTTCAACGTTGAGCGTTGGGCGTTCAGCGTTGGACGTTCGCCCCGCCCCGGGGCATCACCCCTTAAACTGCCCCACGAGATCGTTCATCGTCGCTTTCGCATCGCCGTAGATCATGCGGGTGTTTTCGCGGAAGAAGAGGGTGTTCACCAATCCGGAGAAGCCAGCACCTTGTCCACGCTTGAGGGCGAAGACGGTCTTCGCCTGATGCACGTTGATGATCGGCATGCCGTAAATGGGGCTGCTTTCATCTTCGCCGGCGGCGGGGTTCACGACGTCGTTCGCTCCGATCACGATCGCGACATCGACGCTTTCCATGATCGCATTGACGTCGTCCATTTCACAAAGCTGCTCATAGGGCACGTCGGCCTCGGCGAGGAGGACGTTCATGTGGCCGGGCATACGACCGGCGACGGGGTGGATCGCATAACGAACTTCCGCTCCATTGTTCTCGAGAATTGCTCCGAGTTCTTTCACCGCGTGCTGGGCCTGCGCCACGGCCATGCCGTAACCGGGCACGAAGATGACGGACTCAGCCGCTTCGAGAATATAGAAGGCGTCCTCAGTTGAGATCGCTTTCATCTCCCCTTCGACTTCCTGCGCTTCACCCCCGGTAGCCCCGAAGCTACCGAAGAGGACATTGCCAAGCGTCCGGTTCATCGCCTTACACATGATGACGGTGAGGATGATCCCCGACGCTCCCACGAGGCAGCCCGCGACGATGAGGACGTTGTTGAAAATCACGAATCCAGCCGCCGAGGCAGCGATCCCGGAGAAGCTGTTGAGGAAAGAAATCACCACCGGCATGTCGCCTCCGCCGATGGGGATGACCCCGAGGATACCGAGGGCGAGTGACAAGGCGATGACCACGTAAAGTGCCCACGCAGCACCCGTCGCGACGAAGACTCCACCCACGACGAGGAGTGCGATGAAGAGCAGCAGATTAACGATTTTCTGCCCCGGGAAGTTGATCGCGGATCCGCTCATTTTACCGGAGAGCTTGAGGTAGGCGATCATCGAACCCGTGAACGTGATACCACCGACGAGGATCGCAAAGACAACCGCGCAGCCGGTGAAAACTGGATACTCGGACTCGTCAAAATTACCGGCCTTGGCGAATTCCGCCCAACCGACGAGAAGTGAGGCGAGACCTCCGAAGCCATTGAAAAGCGCGACGAGCTCCGGCATTCCGGTCATTTGGACACGCTTCGCGGCGACGACGCCAATCGCGGAACCAATAATGAGACCGGCAATGATCCAAGTGTAGCTAAGGCCGCTTTCGAGGAGCGTGACGACGACAGCGAGGAGCATTCCGAGCGCGGAGATGGAGTTGCCTTTCCGTGCGGTGTCGGCGGAACCGAGCATCTTGATGCCGAAAATGAACAGCACCGAAGCAACGATGTAGGAAATGTTAATCAGATATTCCATGAAATAATTGGGTCGAAGGTCGGAGCTGGATTACTTCCCTTTTTTCTTAAACATGCCGAGCATGCGGTCAGTCACGAGGTAGCCGCCGACGACGTTGATCGTTGCGAGGATGAGCGCGGCGAGTCCGAGCCATTTGCCGAGTTCGCCTTCGATGGCACCGGCTGCGAGAATCGCACCGACCATCGTAATACCGGAGATCGCGTTGGAGCCGGACATGAGCGGCGTGTGTAACTGGCTCGGAACGCGCTGGATCAATTCAAAGCCGAGAAACGCGGCGATGACGAATACGAAAATGAGGAGGATGAGTTCCATGGAAGAAAGTAGGGAAGAAGTTAAGGAGCAGAGAAGTTGAGTAGGCTCTGCGGGGTTAGTCTTTGAAACGTTCGTGGACGATGGCGCCGTCGTGGGTGATGACGCAGCCTTTCTGGATTTCGTCTTCAAGGTTGATCTTGAATCCCTTCGCTTCTGCGTCCCAGAAATGTTCGATCATATTCGCAAAGTTCGCGGCGAGGACCTGGGAGGCGTGCTTGGAAACCTGGCCCTCAAAGTTCGCGAGGCCGACGAGCTTGACGCCGTTTTCGGTCACGGTTTCTTCGCCGGGGGTGATGCCTTCGACGTTGCCACCCGTCTCGGCAGCGAGGTCAACGATAACGCTGCCATGCTTCATCCCCTCGACGACTTCCTTCTTAATGAGCACGGGAGGCTTCCGTCCGAAGACTTTCGCGGTGGTGATGACGACATCGGACTGGGCGCAGACTTTGGCCTGAGCCTCGATCTGCTTTTCAATCTGCTCCGGAGTGAGTTCTTTCGCGTAGCCTTGATCGGTCCCGCTTGTGTCGCCGAGATCGATGCGGAGCGCTTTCGCGCCAAGGGACTCAGCCTGTTCGAGCGCTTCAGCACGGACGTCGAAAGCGGTAACGCGGGCACCGAGGCGCTTCGCGGTCGCGATCGCCTGGAGACCGGCGACGCCGATGCCGATGACGAAAACTTTCGCCGGGGAAATCGTCCCGGCGGGAGTCATCATCATGGGGAAAATACCGTTGAGGCGGTTCGCAGCGGTGATCACTGAGACATAGCCGGCGAGGTTCGCCTGCGAGCTGATCGCATCCATCTTTTGCGCCAGCGTCGTTCGGGGCACCATTTCAAGGCTGATCGCGGTCGATTTTTGCGACGCGAACTGCTTGATGAGATCCGGCTCATTAAACGGATCAAGAAAGCTGATGTGGATCGCGCCTTCTTTGAGCAGAGCAACCTCGTCGGAGGCAGGCTTTCTCACCCGCGTCACGATGTCGGCACTGCCAAGCGAGCCGGCGCGGTCAGAGGTCACCGTCGCGCCCGCTTCTTCGTAGGAGCTGTCGGGGTGATCGCTGAGCAATCCGAGTCCGGACTCGACGACGACCTCAGCTCCGAGGCCGACGAGTTTCTTGACCGCCGCCGGGTCGAGCGACGCGCGGGTTTCAATAGGATCAGTTTCTTTGGGCGCAAAAATTTTCATGCCATGTCGTGCCGACCATGAGCGGTCGTAAAATTGCCCGCGGAAAAGCCTCTCCTTTCCTGACGGGCTGGCTACTCTATCAATTGCTGCGACCGTGTCGACATCATTTCTGTATCCGATAAGGCAGCGAATTGAGCCAAAATAAATGACACCGGAGCCGGAAAGTTGAAAGGCAGCTTGAGGTATCGTTGCGCCAGAATAAATGACACCGGATGGATCCCCCATCCGAGATGAGCCAGAAAAGTAAAAACG
>Ga0222632_1000294_pt1 | contig 30097 bp, 24 predicted proteins | sample AntAcemetageno46_FD_179828 | JGI IMG/M metagenome (GOLD analysis project Ga0222632, IMG submission 179828) | Saline water microbial communities from Ace Lake, Antarctica - #46 | ecosystem: Environmental > Aquatic > Non-marine Saline and Alkaline > Saline | place: Antarctica: Ace Lake | collected...
CTCTAAAGAAACAAAACCATGAAAAGAGATAACTATACGAATAGAATGAACATGAGAAAGACATTGAAAAAGTTGCTCTGCTTGTTTCTCCCCCTTCTTGTTTTTTCCTGTACTAAAGAAGACCATATTAGTCGTGTACATGGAGTGGTGTATAATTTGAATTCTACAGACCCGATTCCAGGCGCTAAAGTGTACATAGCGGGTGAGAATAACGGAATATTCCAAATAGTTGATTCTACCGTTGCAGATGAAGAAGGTCGATATATCTTGAGTAATGATGAACCTAAATTTTCACGGTATAACCTTCAAGCCTTTTCGCCCAATCACGCTCCCTGGTACTATGTCAGTATACCCATAAATTGGGGTTATGATTTCTGGAGCCCTTATAAAGGCCCAATGGACATTTATTTAGTGCCCCGCTCTTGGCTGCGGATTCGAGCAGTGAAGGTGTCGAATGCAGAGGCATTATTTATCAACCCTATATGGGATCGCTTTCCTGTTGCTACCACTGCAGATGATATTACCTTTTTATGGGCTGCACCGGGTAATCAGGAACTCGTTCTTCCTTGTTTTCGGGAGTATACCGATAGCATTGTCGGCTTTCGAAATCCCATCATCTATTATGCTCCCGCTTTTGATACAATTGATGTCTTGGTGGAGTGGTAAAACAAAGCCTGCTCTTTGTCTTGAGTGAGAGCTATTAAAACTGTCAAAACAGCCCAAGGTTTGCCTTGGGCTGTTTTAGTTGGTCTGGAATGCTTATGCGATGGGCATATTCTGGATTTTAAAGGAGTGCATGCATAACAGAGACTTTTCCATCAGTAGAATTATCAGGTTTTTTAGGGATGATTGCTGTGCATATTCTGCTTTTGGAAGAAATGCTTAAATGCTGCTTGCTCAGCCTAGGGCTTCACCCCAGGCTGAGGTATGGCGCCCTTTCAGGGCTTAGATGCGCTTCTTTTCAAAGAGGGAAGTAGGTGGGTTTATCCTTTCAATGGGTTTGTCCAGACTCATTTTAGCCTAAATCAGAACGATTTTTCTTGTCGTTCGCTGGCCTGAAACGAGATCGATGAGTTCCAATATATACAGTCCTTTGGATAGATGCCTTAGATTCAGATTCGATTCATTCCAAGAATGATACATCAGCACACCATTGATGTTGTATAGCTTTAGTTCAAATGCATTTTTCCACGGCAAATCGAGATGAAGTAATCCAGTGCTTGGGTTTGGATAAATAGCAATGTTTAATCGGCTTGGATCGTCAAGGCCAATGCTTCCTTGCACAATTTCAAAAGCAACTGTGTTTACATCAAAATAAATGCTGTTGGCTGCCGATACTTGTATGCGTGCATTGCTTGTAGATATATTGGGCAAACGAACTAGAGCCGAGCCTGTATTGGGTACATTCTGAGCAAGTGGTACAGAAAAGCTCTGTCCACCGTCTATAGACAAACGAATATGTACAAACTGGGTATTCAGGGGTAAACTATCTGTGCCATTCACTGCCCATTGTATCAATTGATCCGTTCCTCCAGGGTAAATAATGCCCGCTGTATTCTGACTAATAACCTCAAAGGGACCCGCTTCTGCTATATGTATTCGCATATCGTCGGAATGGGTTCCGCTGGCATTGATTACTGTTCCATTGTACAGCATTTTATGGTTGTCGTTAACGGTAAGTCGAATATCCAGTATGCGCGCAGTATTGGGTAGTTGCTCTTGTGCATTGCTGTTGTTATTGGCGAGCACACTGCTCCATTTTGGAAAACTCCGACTTGTGGCCGTATCGGGTAAAAGCCGCATAAACCAAGCACCTTGCGAATCGTCTATTAATGGCAGACTCTGGGGTAGTCCCAGGTTCATATTATCCCAAACATAGGTAAGGCTATCTCCCGCATCTGAATCACTGGCGGAGGCTTTTAATAAGAAAGGAGTGCCAATGGGAATATAGTAATCAGCTCCAGCGTCTACTGTAGGAATGCTGTTGCCCGTTGGAATTTTGACTCCTTTTAAGGCGGCACCCTCTTTTAGAAAAACAGCTAATTGATGATAAGAGGCTGCATGGGCTCGACCATGGCCATTTCCACCCTGCACAGTCCACGCTCCGGCTTCCAGTTCATAATTGGAATTGCTTGAATAATTGATGGTATGCGATTGGGCCAATTGATGACCTAATTCATGGCGTGTTACTGGAATATTTAATCCGCCCGACATGCCTGATTTTAGTCCCGAAGCACATCCACCACCAAAAGGACTTCCGGCAATTACATGGCTGATTTCATAGGCTGATGCGCCTAAAATGCTGTCAAAAACTTGGGCCTGTCTACTCAGAATAATTCCGGCATTTGTGCATCCACCCGATCCGGCTGGAAGCGTTCCCCAAGGATCGTTCATTGGATTTGGGAAAAGGAGTTGTGCATTATTGGCAATCAATTCAAATTGAACGGCATATTCTCTACCATACATTGTATTGATTTTGTCTAACCATTGCAGAACAAGCTGTTGAGTATTTGCTACCCCTCCATTTTGTTGGGTGAATTCACCTGTTGTAGAGACCGCCAACTTCAGCACCCGCATGCTATCTCCCCGCGCCACATTTGTGCCCACAAAGGGAGAAGGACAATGCACATTCAGGCTAGTATCTTGATTTATGGGATAGAATGTATAGAGCTTTGGCGATCCATTTACATTGTAAGCTTGATCTGCGATGATGTCGCGCTCGAAGTTTAGACCAAAGAGATTTGCAACGGCATTCATGGGGTATAGGCTCATGGCTTGGGGCCAACTCCAGCCCAAACCGGCAATTAAAATCGATCCGCCATTGGCAACAAAATTGTCGATTGCCGATAGTTCAGAGGATTGATAGGCTTGCTGTCCATTCCAATCGTTGCCTAAAATCAAGATATCTACATTGGCCAGCGTGCCGCTGCTAATCTGTCCGCTCAATGAGTTGAAAGTATATCCATTGGCGACTATTGCATTTTGAAAGAGGCTGGTATTGCTGTTGGATACCCAGCCTTGCTTTAAGGCAATTCGCTGATTACCAGTATTTAGCCAATCCATTGTATTCAATAAAAACGAAAGATTATCTGCTGAAGAAATGCTATTATTGGTTAATATACCTTCATGTCCAAGGATCATAACCTTACCGCTTTGATACAGACATACTACGGCAAAATGTTTTTGTGGCAATTCGCAAAAACTATTGCTCACCACTGCCGTGGCAGAGGAATTCAATAGAGAGACATTGCCAACGGCTGCACCGGGTAATAGAAGCGTATCTACATTAATAAATAGATCATTCAAACTTTGCGCAGCAGCCCAAGTACCCAAAGAAAGAAGGAGGCCTAGCATCCACGATTTACAATTCATTGCTAAAAGTCTGGTCATTAAATACGGATTATGCATTGGATTTCGCAATGAAGATTTAAATCGCAATAAAACAGTGTTTCCGAAAGGAATCTGCAACATCGCTGCTGTGAGAAACGAAGCAGAGCGATTGATTTGAAGCGAGTTAAATCTCCAATAGATCTCCTAATGCAGATTTCGGGTTAAAATACAATTTCGATGTGAGAAAAAAGAAAGGCCTTGCCAGAAAATAGATAAGCCAAGCGCAGGCTCATTCGAGATGTACGTGCTTTTCTTGTTTTTTGGTGCGAATGAAAAGATAGCCATTGGTGCTTTAATCGGCTCTCAACAGAATGAATAAACTACGACTTCAAGAGCGAATGAGGATCAATGAGGGATTTCGGAGACAAAAAGCAGGTTTTAAATTAGCAGAGGGCATCGGCTTTTTTGCGCTGTTTTTAGGTGGATGGATTCTTTCCTCCAAAGTTTCATTTGTCCTAAATTTGGTTATTAAGGCGCGCCTCTAGCAGTCGGAGCTTCCTTTTTATTCTTTTGCAACGCATATGATTTCTTTCGCCTTCGCAGCCATACGCATCCAAAAGAATAGAATCAGACGGGAGGCTTCTCGGTTTTTATCCTACTAAAAAAGGCCGCTCAAACAGAGCGACCTTCCAGCATATTAATTCAAAATAAATTATTTCGTGGCAGCAAATAACTTCCCAGCATTGTCCCAGTTTACTACATTCCAGAAGGCAGCAATATAGTCTGGACGTCTATTCTGGTAGTTTAGATAATAGGCATGCTCCCAAACATCAATTCCTAGAATTGGGGTTCCAGCGCAACCTACACCTGGCATATGCGGATTGTCTTGATTGGCTGTACTGCATACTTCCAATTTTCCATCTGCATGTACACAAAGCCATGCCCAACCCGAACCAAAACGCGTGGCGGCAGCCTTGGCAAAAGCCTCTTTAAAGGCGTCGAATGAGCCAAAAGTAGCATCGATAGCAGATGCTAATTCTCCAGTAGGATTTCCACCTCCCTTAGGAGACATACTGTTCCAAAATAAAGAGTGGTTCCAGAATCCACCACCATTATTTCGAACGGCTGGAGTGTCTATATGATTCTTAATAAGCTCTTCAATGCTTTTGCCTTCCATTGGAGTGCCCGCTACAGCCGCATTGAGGTTGTTAGTATATCCTGCATGATGCTTTCCATGATGAATCTCCATAGTACGCGCATCAATATGAGGCTCCAATGCATCGTAAGAATAAGGTAGTGGGACGAGTTCGAATGCCATAATAGTAGCTTGTTTAGGTTAATTATTATTTTCCCTTATGAGTATAAAAGGAGAATGAATCATTTATAGCTCAAAGCTACACGCATCTTTTGAGAAGCTCGCTATTTTTTGATGCGTTTTTTCTATGCCTGAATAGAAAAGCCCCACCCAAAGGGTGAGGCTTTCAAAAAAACAAGTCAATTGTTGTTTAACGAACAATAAAACGGCTTTGATTTCTCTCGCCATTGCTGTTCGTAACGCTTAGAATGTAAACACCCGCCTTAAGTTCGCTTCCGTTGATAGCAACCGCACCATTTACTTGGCGCATTTGCTTCACTTCACGTCCGCTCAAATCTAAGATACTTACATTGTATTGATCCTCAATTCCTAAGTCAACCTTAGAAATATCATTTACAGGGTTTGGATATACCTGGATGCTTTGAAGAGCAAAGTTTTCCTCGATTCCGATAGACTCTGTGCACGTATTGAACACATAAGCCAAAAGAAGTGGCTGATCGTTGGTTCGAGTAGTAACGCGGTTGAATCCACCAATACCGTTTGATTGATTGCAAAGTGTATCGCCATTTGGGAAACCTTCTTCTATCTCAACTACAGATGAGTTTGGATCTGGATCTCCGTTTACAAACTTCCAGAAAAAAGTACCCGGACACATGCTGTACGTGGTCTGATAGAAGCCTGGGTTCGTAGGATCTGCATTAAGTTGAATAGCACCGTCCTGCCAAGCAGGAGAAGTGAAGTCTCCAATAATAAACACACCAGAAGCATCGGGAGCTTCGTTGGTCATGTCTACACGGAAAGTAACATCTGCAGTAGCAGGAACCGGTGAGCAAGCCGCTATATCGTTAAAGCAAGTAAAGGGAATGGTAGCATCTCCAGTTGCCTGATAAATGCGGTCTGAAATACCTTCCCAGTTTGCATTTCCAGCAAAGTAGCGACGGAACTTATACATCACCTCTCCAGAGTCTACATCTAAAGTGATGCTATAAACATCATCACCATCTGGATCGCGAAGCATATCGCCTCCACTCCAATTGTTCAGAGTTCCGGCAATATCAACAGAGTCTACATCGCAAGTTGTAGCCATATCAACCTCAAATGTTAGGCTGTAAACTGGTATTGGTCCACCAGGACAAGTAACACACGATCCGAAACAAACCAAGGGAGTAGTCATATCGGCAGATACCATTAAGGTTCTGTTGTTGCTTGTGGCACAGGCAGATGGAACACTTTCATCGGACCCCCAAGCATTGCCATTTACGAACTTATAGTCGTATGTGCCCGCAGGAACAGACATTGTAATATCATAAACACCATCTCCATCTGGATCGGTTAATTCGGTAGAAGCAGGGTCCCAGTCTGATGGAAATCCGGCAGCAGCTTGAAAGCTTCCCGCTGCATGTACACCCAAAGCTGGATCTACCGTTTCATTCTGCATATCTACCTGCAGAGTTACATTGAACTGCGCGTTTGCAGTGAGTGCACATAAAAATAATGTGCCTAAAATGTAGAGTTTCTTCATTTTTTTCTGAGTTTTGGTTGCTTAGTGTTATAAATACAACAACAAAAGTATGAAAATCAAGGCTTACAAAAATGATATCTATCATAATATTAACAGATTAGGGCTTCTATTCTGCTTTTTGCTACCGTTTCAAAATGTTTATTCCCAATCCGTTAACAGAATTGATCCACCAAATTGGTGGATTAAAATGAATACAGACACCTTGGAGTTGTTAGTGTATGGAAAAGATTTAGATAAGGTAGAGGAAGTAAAGTCGAACACCGAATCACTTAGAATCCTGTCCTTTCAAGCTACCGAGTCGCCCGATTATCTTTTAGCAAGAGTGTATATTCCGTCTGATGCAGTGGCCGAGGAGGTAAAACTTCAGTTTGGAAAGAAACGATCGTCGCAATTTATATGGCGTTTGGAAGAGAATAAAGCTTTTCAGGCAGCAGAACACAGCGCTGCCGATGTTATGTATCTCATTTCCCCAGATCGATTTGTAAATGGAAATGAAAAGAACGATGCCTTCAAGTCTATGCAAGAAAAAACGGTAAATCGAAAGGAGCCCTTCGATAGGCATGGAGGCGATTTACAAGGCATGATTGGCAAACTAGATTATTTGAAAGAGCTCGGTATAACCTCTGTTTGGAACTGTCCTTTACTAGAAAACGATCAACCCAAAGAAAGCTATCACGGCTACGCCATTACCGATCATTATAATATCGATCAACGATTTGGCAGCAACGCCGACTTTTACGCCCTTTCAGAAGGCCTCCACCAAAGAGAAATGAAACTCGTAATGGATGTGGTTTACAATCATTGTGGAAGTATGCATCCCTTTCATTCTAATCCGCCCTTTAAAGATTGGATTAACCGCTGGCCAGAATACACACAAACCAATTATAGGGCAGCTACTTTTTTAGATCCCAACGCCTCAGAGCATGACAAACGCGTTTTTCAAGATGGATGGTTTGTTCCAACTATGCCAGACCTAAATCAAAGGAATGCACATATGTCCCGCTATCTTATACAGAATACAATATGGTGGATTACCCAAGCAGAAATTGACGCCTTGCGCATAGATACCTATGCGTATCCAGATCAAGACTTCATGAATACATTGGTGAAGACCATTCGAAGAGAATACGAAGAGTTCTTCATCTTCGGTGAAATTTGGGTAACCGGAAGCCAAGTACAAGGCGGATGGACCAAAAATCCGATGCTGGGAGAAAAGGCTTCGGACCTTCCGTCGGTTTTAGATTTTCAATTTTGTTTTGGTGTGCAAGAGTTGGTAAAGGAAAAGCCAAATTGGGCAAGTGGAATGGGCAGATTGTATTTAAGTCTTGCGGGTGATTGGATGTATGAGAATCCTTCTAAACTCGTAACTTTTGTAGACAACCACGATATGGGCAGAATCTTTGGGGAGGTGAACGGCAACCTCAACGATTGGAAAACCGCAGTGGGCATTTTACTTACTTCCAGGGGCATCCCGTGCTTGTATTATGGTACAGAGATATTAATGAAAGAAACGGCCAACCATGGACTTATCCGCGAAGATTTCCCAGGGGGATGGTCAACGGATCCGATAGACAAGTTTACCCAGCAGGGAAGAACCGAAGAAGAGAATGAAGCTTTTCAATTTGTTCAACGGTTGGCAAGTATTCGTCAGAACTACCCCGAGCTTTACAATGGCAAGTTCATCCATTTTGTCCCGAAGGATGAGATGTACGTCTACTTTCATTCAGGGGGAAGCAACTTAATGATGACCATTGTAAGTAGATCTTCTGAATCGAAGAACCTCTCTTTAGATCGTTTTTCTGAGTTGTTAAGTGAAGGAATGCAGATGCAAAGTCCACTTACAGAGAAAATCATTCGAGGCCTCGAAACCATTGAAGTAGGTCCCAATAGTTTCGACACCTACTTATTGGTTCAATAAATAAAGCCTTTGCTCCAAATCAGGCCGGTTTGCTTACTGCATCGTCATCTACACGAAGGGTGAGTAGGCCAGCCAGAATCATGCAAACACCGCCAATAATTAGCGCGCTAATAGCCTCTCCATTAAAAAAGCGTCCAACCAAAGCACCCAAGATACTTGCAGCAACAATTTGTGGAATTACAATAAAGAAGTTGAAGATGCCCATATAGTATCCCATTTTATCGGAGGGAAGACATCCTGCAAGCATGGCGTACGGAACAGATAATATAGAAGCCCAAGCGATTCCCACACCAATCATACTGATCAATAACATATTCGGATCGCTTACGAAATAGATAGAAAGAAGACCTATTCCACCCAAAGTGAGGGCCAACATATGCGTTATTTTACGACTGGTTTTCTTTGCTAGAATGGGAAGAAGCAAGGCAACGGCAGCAGCCACACCATTATAAACAGCAAAGCAAACTCCCACCCAATCAGCGCCCTCGTTATAGAGCGCAGACTGAGCGTCTGTTGTTTGATATATATGTCCTGTAACAGCACTCGTGGTATAAATCCACATAGCAAAAAGAGAAAACCAAGAAAAGAACTGTACAACGGCCAGTTGCAGCATGGTTTTAGGCATGTTCTGGAAATCCCGCACAATTTGAACATAGGGATTTTGGTAATTTCCCTTGGCCATCATCAAAGAGGAGATGAAGTAGGAAAAGCCAAAAAGAGCAAACATTCCCGTCATTACATACAGCGCCTTATCTAAACTGTTGAGGTAAATATAAAAGCCAAAGACGGCACCAATCAGCAAGAGAACGAGGCCAATATTCCGGTAAGTAGAGGGTTGGTAATTTATAATAAGTTGCTCCTCCTTTGCATTTTCCTCTGTTTCTTCTGGAGGATATTCTTTCGTTGAAAACACAGTATATGCCACGGCACTTATGTAGGCAATGGCGCCCAAATAGAAGGACCACTTAACTGAATCGGGCAATTCTCCTTCGGGGGCAGTATTTGAAAGTCCCACCCAATTGGTAAAAATCCAAGGTAAAAGGGAAGCGATAACGGCGCCTAAGCCAATGAACAGACTTTGCATTGCAAAGCCTTTGGTGGTTTGATCGTCGGGAAGCATATCTCCAACAAAGGCCCGGAAGGGCTCCATACTAACATTGATAGAAGCATCCATTATCCAAAGAGTACCCGCAGCAATCCATAGACTAGGAGAGTTGGGCATAAAAATGAGCGCGATAGAAGCGAAAACGGCTCCAATTAAAAAGAAAGGACGCCTTCTGCCCCAGTAAGGATGCCAAGTACGATCGCTCATATACCCAATAATGGGCTGAATGAGAAGTCCTGTAACAGGAGCGGCGAGCCATAAAACAGGTATTTCATCTGCTTCTGCACCAAGAGTTTGAAAAATCCTGCTCACATTTGCATTTTGCAAAGCAAAGCCAAACTGTATTCCTAAAAAGCCGAAAGAGAGATTCCAGATTTGCCAAAATCCCAAACGAGGTTTGTTCTTCATTTTTACCTTAATGTAAATTGTACTAGGGCCTAAAGCTATAAAGTTGGAAGTACATTTTCACATTATAAGTTATAGTAAGTATATAGGAAATATCTTTGGCCGCTTTGAGTTATACACCCATTGAGAGTAATTAGACGAAATACACTTTACCCATTCTTGCTGCTTGTGCTAATAAGCCTGAGCTCAGCATGCCGTAGAACCAAGGATGGTTTTACCAATCGCACCTTTCATGAAATGACCTCTAAATACAATCCATTATTCAATGGAGAGGAGGCTTATGATGCTGGCGTTGAAAAGATTGAGCTGGGGTGGAACGATGACTTCTCAAATGTATTAGCCGTATATAAGTGGCCTGATGATAAGGCAGCAATCGGAATAGTAGCCGATATGGATCGAGCCATTGAAAAGGGGGTAAAGGTGATTCAAGGACATAGTATGTATATCGGAAACTCCCAGAAGAACGACTATATAGACGACAGTTATTTGCTCATGGGCAAGGCTCGTTTTTACAAACGCGACTTTTTTCCTGCCATGGAAACCTTCAATTATATGCTCCAGCAGTTTGAAAAACAGCCTTTGGCATTCGATGCTCGCCTTTGGCTCGCGCGCTGTAAAATTGAAATGAACAACCCGACCGGAGCGCTCACCGACTTCGAATTATTATACAACAATCCAAAATTACCTAAGGAATTAAAGGTTCCCGTTTTGGCCTCGATGGCACAAATGAATATTGGCTTAGAAGATTGGCCCGCAGTAGCGGTGAATTTAGAAGAGGCCGTTCGCTTCTCTAAAAGAAAGGCAGAAAGGGTTCGCTATACTTTTATTCAAGCACAAGCTTTAGAGCGTTCAGGAGAAACCCAGCTCGCTTCAGACCTGTATGCCAAAGTGGTGAAAATGCAGCCAGAGTATACTTTTTATTTCCACTCTCAGCTCAATAGAGCGCGAAACTTTGATGTGTATGCCAATGATCCCAGTCCCGTATATAAAGCCTTGGACAAAATGGTAGACGATGATAAGAACATAGAGAATCGCGATCAGATATATTATGTAATGGCTGAGTTGAGCCTGAAAGAAGAAGAGTTTGAAAAGGCTGAAGGCTATCTAGGACTCTCCATTCGCAATAGTAAATCAAATACAGTTCAAAAAGGACTTTCCTATCTGAAGATTGGAGAGATCGAATTCGATTTCAATAATTATGTGCAGGCTCAGGCATACTACGACAGCGCTTATAAATGCTTTCCACCCGATCACCCTAGATATGCTCAAGTCAAGGCGCGGTCTGAGACGCTTACTCGAATGGTAACCGACTTAACAATCATTCAGGAGCAAGACAGCTTGCAAAGAATGGCCTTCTTGCCATATGCAGATCAGGAAAAACGAATTGAGGATTACATAAAGAGTTTAAAACAGAAAGAGGAAGAAGAGAAAGAACGTGCGGAATTAGCGGCCTTAAACAAAGAATTGGCAGAAACCGCAGGCTCTGGTATTCAGGCTCCTTCCGCAGCTCCACGTTCGGGCAAGTGGTATTTCTATAATCCCGCCTTGATTTCTGGAGGTCGAGCAGAATTTGTAAAACTCTGGGGAGAGCGGGTGAATTCAGATAATTGGAGACAACGGTCTAGAATGTCTACTGAAATAATTGAAGCAAACCAAAATGACAATACAGATACTACGGCTTCAGGAGAAAGGGAACAAGTAGCAGCTGGAGGAGGCAAGTATGATTTATCTACCTACTTAGCTAAAATTCCAGATACAGACGATAAGCTCACGCTTAGTCATCAATTAATAAAAGATGCGCTTATTGACTTGGGCTTGGTGTATAAAGACGGTTTGGAGGATATTAAAAAGGCGATAAAATCGTATGAGAACCTACTTGTGCGCTACGACACCTTTGTAGAAAAGCCCCGGGTGCTTTATTCGCTTTTTTTGATGTATAAATCTCAATCTATATCGGAAGATATGTTGCGCTGTAAAAATTTACTTTTGAACGACTTCAAGGGAACAGAGTTTGCAATTTTGGCTGAGCGCGATGGAATTCCCCTTCCAAAAGAAGACAGAAGGCCCTGTCTAGTCAACTATGAATTGGCATATAAGGAATATAAAGCAAATCGTTTCTCTAGCGCTGCAGCTAAAGCAAAAAAGGGACTTACCGACTGCAGTTCGGACGAATTGAGACCGCGATATTTAATGCTGTATGCCCTTGCGGCAGGCGGCATGGGAAGTCGCGATAGTTTGGTAGCTTGTTTAAAACGTGTTCAAGGCATTTATCCAGCCACAGAACAAGGAGCCAAGGCAAAGCAAATGCTGGAAATGTTGGGGGAAGTGAAAACAGCCTCCGCAGAGGCTCAGGAGGATGGAGAAAAGAAAGGAAGTACTGTTGACTATAAAATCAACTTAAAGGCAGCACATCGATATGTTTTATTGGTGAAAGGGGCAGATAATGGAGTGAATCCTATTCAGATTGCTTATAGCGATCACAATAGCACCAATCATCGTTTCGAAAAGCTACAGATACAAGTTATGCCCCTAGGTAAAGAGTACCTGGCATTGGTAGTAAATGGGTTGAAAGATGCTGAGGCTGGCAAGAAGTATTTGCGCACCTTAGCAGCTAATTCAGTTCTTCAAGAGTTATTAAAGACGGAAACCCACGAATATTTCATTATTTCGCAGGAGAATTTCCTTCCCTTTTATCGAGGAAAAGACGTGGATGGATATAAAATATTCTACCAGAAAAACTATTTGTAATGGCATTATTGAGCAAGCAGAATACCAAAAGCCAAGCGACGGATACGACAATTAGCAATCGGATTCTGAACGGAACAGAGATTTTGGGTGATATTATTTCATCCGGCGATTTTAGAATTGACGGTTCAGTAAAGGGAAATGTTCGATTAAAAGGCAGGCTAGTTGCAGGAGACAAGTCGGTAATTGAAGGAGACATCGAGTGTTCTAACGCCAGCCTTTCAGGCTTAGTTAAAGGAAAAATCGAAGTTTCAGAATTGCTTACGCTTCAAGCAACATCGATAATTCAAGGAGATATTCTTGCAACGCGTCTCGCTGTTGAACCTGGTGCGGAGTTTACAGGCTCCTGCAGTATGGGGGTAATACGAGACATAAATAAAAACGATGGGTCCTCAGAGAAAAGACGATCGGCGAGCTAAAGCCCTTCGCTTTTCGAACCTGGGTTTTCAAATGATTTTGTTAATTGGTCTTTCGGCAATGGCGGGCTCATGGCTAGATGAATATTTTTTGCTAAGTACCCCGTGGCTTACCATTTTATTAAGTCTATTTGGCATTGGCGCTAGCTTCTATTTGGTTTTTAAAGAGCTTAAAGAATTGGAATGACAAAGTATTTTTTGTCCTTGTCAGTATGGACATTGGGTCTTTTAGGATTCCACTTTCTATTGGTACAAACGCTATTGCCCCTCGAATGGAGAACTTCAAAGGCCTATTGGGCTTATCTGTTTTTATTTGTCCTTACCGCCACTATCCACTTCGCATTGGCAAAACTATCTACCATTGATACCGACCGAGTTGGTATGGCATTCCTTGCTTCAAGTACAATCAAACTCGTTGCGGGCGGGGTGTACCTCTTACCCTTTATCTTGGCCAAAGACGACAGCAGTAAGCCTGTTGCATTGCTTTTCTTCATTCCCTATTTCGGCTTACTCATATTCGAATCTATTCAAACCAGCAAGCTCATTAACAAATGATAATATTTGTTTGAAAGTCAGATTTATGAGTATTTTCAATTTTCCGTGTATCATTTGGCTTTTAGCCCTACATTTGCACCGATTTTTAGGAGGGTAAAACAACCGAAAAATGAGCCGTAAAGCTATCTCGATTTTCGCATTTTTAACAGTTTTTTGTCTAGCCACACCACTGATGGCGCAGGACGATCATGCTGATCACAATAATGATAGCGCACACGCTGCTGCTGCTGACAGTCATTCTGATTCTCCTTCTGAGGGAGATCATTCTGCTGTTGAAGAAGCAGATGAAGAGTTTGACGCCGCTAAAGTGATCATGCACCACATTGCCGATTCGCATGAGTTTCATGCTTGGGGCGAAGGTGAAAATGGATTTACTCTTCCTCTTCCCATTATTTTATGGTCCGATGCTGGATTGGTGAGTTTCTTATCAAGCGAATTCCATCACGATGATGAAGCCCATCATGTGGTTGAAAAGAAGGGCCAGCGTTTTGTAAAGTATCACGAGAAAATTTATTACGCATCTGAATCGGCGAATGATCATGGTTCCTATGTAGCTTATGATGCGGAGAGTCATCCAACCAATGCAAAACCACTTGACTTCAGTATAACCAAGAATGTGTTTAGTATGCTTCTCAGTGTGCTTTTGATTCTTCTCATTATGATTCCTGCCGGGAGGTCGTATAAGAAGAACGGAGGTATTCCAAAAGGTATAGCTGGATTTGTTGAACCCTTAGTTTTGTTTGTACGCGACGATATCGCTCGTCCGAATATCGGAGAGGAACGCTATAGAAAGTTCTTGCCCTACTTACTCACTATTTTCTTTTTCATTTGGTTGAACAATTTAATTGGATTGATTCCAATATTTCCTTTCAGCTCAAATCTAACAGGTAATATCGCAGTTACTTTCACCTTGGCATTCATGACCTTGTTGATTACCAACTTATCGGCAAATAAGGGTTATTGGAAACATATTTTTCTTCCACATGTACCCCTTTGGTTGTACCCAATTATGGTTCCTATTGAGATAGTGGGAATATTAAGCAAGCCTTTCGCACTGATGATTCGTCTTTTTGCAAACATCTCTGCGGGCCATATTATCATCTTAAGTCTGACCTCTTTGATTTTTATTTTTAAAAGTCTTTGGATATCGCCCGTATCGGTATTCTTTGTCCTATTTATCAATTTTATTGAGCTCTTAGTTGCAGCTCTACAAGCATATATCTTCACCTTGTTATCAGCACTATTTATAGGTCTGGCACATGTTGAAGAAGAAAAACATTAAAAACTGTGTTTAATTCAAATCCAAAATCATGGGAACTATCACTGGAATCGCAGCTATAGGAGCTGGTCTTGCCGTAATCGGCGCCGGAATCGGTATCGGACGTATTGGAGGGTCCGCAATGGACGCCATCGCTCGTCAGCCTGAAGCTGTCTCGAAGATTCAAACAAACATGATCATTGCAGCTGCCCTTGTAGAGGGTGTTGCACTTTTCGCGGTTGTTGTATCTCTTCTTGTTGCTTAAGAAGCAAAAAAAAGACTTGGGGAACGAGAGGAATGGCCTCCGCTCCCCAGTTTTTAACTCCTATGGATTTGATTTAAAAAAGTAATATGGATTTAGTTACACCCGCAATTGGACTGGTCTTTTGGACCACCTTAGTGTTTATTATTCTTTTATTTATTCTACGGAAAGTAGCATGGAGGCCGATCCTAAATGCTGTAGAAGAAAGAGAGACCAACATTACAAATGCACTTCGTTCGGCTGAATTGGCCAAAGAAGAGATGCAAGCGTTAAAATCAGATAACGATCGTGTTCTTCGCGAAGCAAAAGCAGAGAGAGACGGTATCTTGAAGGATGCTCGTGAAATGAAGGAGACCATTCTTGCTGAGGCTAAAGAGAAATCAGCGGAGCAGACAGACAAGATGCTAGCCGATGCGCTTGAGGCCATCCACAATCAAAAAATGGCAGCCATTGTTGAGTTGAAAAACCAAGTGGCTACCCTTTCTATCGAGATAGCAGAGAAAGTTTTGAGGAAAGAATTAGAGAGCAAAGAGAAGCAGCAAGCGTTGGTTGATTCTTTGTTGAAAGAAATAGGAAACAACTAAAACGACAACATGCGTTCAGTACGTTCCGCCATACGATATGCACAAGCCCTTCTGGGTTTAGCGAAAGAACAGGGTTCTCTAGATGCTGTAAAGGCTGATATGGAATTGATTCTAATGTCGCTAAATCAGAATAGCGAACTGCGTGTCCTAATGCAAAGCCCGGTAATAAGGGCTGAAAAAAAAGACGTCATTTTGACTGAGATTTTCAACGGTAAAGTTGAAAAGATGAGCATGCGTTTTTTACAACTCTTAGTTAAGAAGCACAGAGAAATGTATGTCGTAGAAATTGCTCAAAGTTTCATCAATCTATGGAGGGATGAAATGGGCATTAAAAAGGTACATATTTCATCTGCTCAGGCACTTTCAGAAGTTCAACGCGCATCAATGATAGCTTGGATGATGAAATGGACCGACTCTAAAGTAGAACTAGATGAAACGGTTAATCCAGATTTGATAGGTGGATTTGTGATACGTGCAGACGATAAGCAGTTGGACGCTTCGATTTCCAACCGATTGAATAATTTGAAGCGCAGTTTTGACGACAATTTGTATATAGCTGAATTCTAAAAAGAATAAAGATCTCTTATAATATGGCAGAAATAAATCCCGCAGAAGTATCCGCTATCCTTCGCCAACAATTGGCAGGAATGAAGACTGAAGTAGAGCTACAAGAAGTAGGCACAGTTCTTCAAGTGGGAGATGGTATTGCCCGTGTCTATGGCTTGAATAATGCTCAAGCGGGCGAATTGGTTGAATTCGAATCCGGTTTAAACGGAATCGTGTTGAACCTCGAAGAAGACAATGTAGGTATCGTTCTTTTAGGTACCAGTACAGACATTAAAGAAGGTTCAATTGCTAAGCGCACAGCACGTATCGCTAGTATTCGCGTAGGTGAAGAAATAGTGGGTCGTGTGGTTGACACATTGGGTAGTCCAATAGATGGTAAAGGCCCTATTGGTGGCGAATTATTTGAGATGCCTTTGGAGCGTAAGGCGCCAGGTGTTATCTATCGTCAGCCAGTGAATGAGCCTCTTCAAACGGGTATCAAGGCAATTGACGCTATGATTCCAATTGGACGGGGTCAGCGCGAATTGATTATTGGTGACCGTCAGACGGGTAAAACCACTGTGGCAATTGATACTATTATCAATCAAAAAGAATTTTACGACAGAGGAGAGCCCGTTTTCTGTATTTACGTTGCAATAGGACAAAAAGGTTCTACCGTTGCAGGTATTCAAAAAGTGTTGCAAGACAAGGGAGCTATGGATTATACCGTTATCGTAGCGGCCAATGCTTCTGATCCTGCACCAATGCAGTTCTTTGCTCCTTTTGCTGGCGCTGCTATTGGAGAATATTTCAGAGATACAGGCCGTCCGGCTTTGATTATTTATGATGACTTGTCTAAGCAGGCGGTTGCCTATAGAGAAGTATCTCTACTTCTACGTCGCCCTCCAGGGCGTGAGGCATATCCAGGTGATGTATTCTATTTGCACTCTCGTCTATTGGAAAGAGCTGCAAAAATCAACTCTTCGGATGTCATTGCGCAACAGATGAATGATCTTCCACCTAGCTTGAAAGGAAAAGTAAAAGGAGGAGGTTCTCTTACCGCTCTCCCGATTATTGAGACACAAGCAGGAGACGTTTCAGCCTATATTCCGACCAATGTGATTTCGATTACAGACGGACAGATTTTCCTTGAGGCAGATTTGTTTAATTCAGGTGTACGTCCAGCGATAAACGTGGGTATTTCAGTTTCACGTGTTGGTGGAAACGCTCAGATTAAAGCCATGAAAAAGATTTCAGGTACGTTGAAACTAGATCAGGCTCAGTATAGAGAACTAGAGGCATTTGCCAAGTTTGGTTCCGATCTTGATGCAGCTACAATGTCTGTAATTAACAAAGGAAAGAGAAACGTTGAGATTCTAAAGCAAGGCGTTAATTCTCCACTTCCTGTGGAAGAGCAGGCTGCCATTATCTATTGTGGAACCAAAGGCTTATTGAACAAAGTACCGGTTAAGAAAATACGTGCGTTTGAGACAGAGTTTCTTTCTTTCTTAAAGACGAAGCATTTATCGGATGTATTAGAGCCACTTCGTTTGGGCAAATTAACAAAGGAGGTCACTTCTATATTAGAAAAAGTAGCCAAAGATTTGGCAAGTAAATATTAAAGCTAGGCCATGGCCAACCTCAAAGAACTTCGAAACAGGATCACCTCAATAGGATCTACTATGCAGATTACATCTGCTATGAAGATGGTTTCTGCTGCAAAACTGAAAAAGGCTCAAGATGCCATTCAGCAGTTGCGTCCGTATGCTAATAAGCTTAGGGAGATTCTGGTAAATATCAGTGGATCTATAGCAGAAGGTGGAAGCCCGTTTTCTCAGGAAAGGGAGGTTAAAACAGTATTGCTAGTCGCGGTTACTTCAAATAGAGGGCTTTGTGGAGCCTTCAACGCCAATGTGGTGAAGCTTACCAAAAAGGCAGCAAAACAACACAATAAGGAAGGTCGTGAAGTAAAGATTGTGGTAATAGGTAAGAAGGCTTTTGATGGCTTAAAATCAACAGGCTTCTCTATTGTTTCAAATCAATCTACCCTGTTTGAAGACGCTAGTTTTTCTAGAGTATCTGAAGTAGCAGAATGGATAATGGCTGAATTTGCTTCTGGAGCCGTTGACTCTGTTGAGGTTTTATACAACCAATTTAAGAATGCCGGTATTCAGATTCCAATGAGAGAGGCTTTTTTACCTATTAAGGTAGAAACAGATGCTTCTCAAGCGAGTCAGGCAAAAGATTACCTTTTCGAACCATCGAGAGAAGAGATTTTGGAAGACTTAATTCCAAATACGCTACGCACTCAATTATTTAAGGCTGTTTTGGATTCAATTGCATCGGAGCATGGTGCTCGAATGACTGCAATGCACAAGGCTACAGATAATGCAAAAGATTTGCAGAAGGGCCTAATGCTCGATTATAACAAAGCCCGCCAGGCCTCAATTACAAATGAGATTTTGGAAATTGTGGGTGGAGCAGAAGCTTTGAATGGATAAATGACACTCTCTTAAATAGAAAGGCGGCTATATGCCGCCTTTCTCATTTATATTCACGTCTCAAATGAAACCAATGTCAGAAGAAAACGTCTGTCCCGCTTGTTCAAGCAAGAAAGTGCGATTTGCACTTAAGGTGAATGAGTACGATTTGTTTAATTGCGAAACGTGCCGCTTTCAATTCTTATGGCCTATTCCAGATGATGCAACATTGGCTAAATTATATGACGATCATCAATATCACGATGAGGAGCGATACGACTCCACCACCATTAGCCCAAGAGTAGAGCGTATTTGGAAAAAGCGTTTAAAGACGCTCCACCAAGACTTAGGCGTAAAGCCTGGTAGTTTGATTGATGTGGGCTGTGCAACAGGAATTTTCCTGAAAAATGCGAAGGATGAATCATGGGAAGTCTTAGGACTAGAGGCCTCTCCTCAGGCAGCTGAACAAGCGCAGATATTATTGGGTAAGGAGTATGTTGAGATTGCAGATTTCATGCATTTCTCTTCGGCTAAGCCATTAAACCTAATCACCATGTGGGCGCTTATCGAGCATGTTCGAGATCCCAAGTCGTATTTACTGAAAGCACAGTCTCTTTTAGAAAAAGATGGATGGATTGCATTAGCTACTCCAAACATGCGTTCTTTTTCAGCAAAAATCAAAGGAGCAAAATGGCGGTATTATATTCCACCCTTCCATATCACCTATGGCAGCCCTGCTAGCTTGACTAGGCTTCTGGAATCTTCCGGATTTGAAGTGATGAAGATTGTTACTCATTTTCGACCTATTGCTTTTTTTAGCAAAGGATCTAAAGCATTGAAACTCTATGAAAAGAACATCGTCTTCCGATTAGCTACAAAGTTGATACTTGCACCACTCAGGCTTTTTGCTGAGCGTTTTCATTGGGGAGAGACTATTGAAGTGTATGCAAAGAAAAAGTAGAGTAGAGGTCATATAATGCGCCTTACTTAATGCTTGAAGAACCGCATTGAAAAAGAAAAGCCCCTATAACGAATTCGTTATAGGGGCTTTTTAATAAAACAAAGAGAAAGAACAGATCTACTGTATTAGCACACGCTGCATTTCTTGAGTTTGATCATGTTCTAAAATGAACATATACATGCCAGGAGAAAGTGCCAAGTTGAACTCGTGATTTCCTGGAAGTAATTCAATTTTTCTCTTAGTCAGCTGCTTTCCATTCATATCCACAACTCTCAAGGAACCGATGATTGCTTCGCTGGTGTTTATGGTAAATACTCCAGAATTCGGATTTGGGAAAATAGTCCAAGAGGTGGTGCTTAATTCCTTCAAACCAATTCCTTCTACATTCAAGGAGTCTGAAAGCGTTCCGCAGCCATCAATATTTCGAACTTCAACCTGGTATTGACCAACACCAGCTGCAATCCATTGTGGACCACTTGCTGCTGTAATTCGTGCGCCATTTAAGTACCAACGATATTCGTTGGCTGATTGAAGGCAGTTCAATGTATCTGCTCCAGTGAGTAAAATGCTTGGTTTAGCAGGATTCGCAAACACCTCAAAGTCGAAACTAAATGTACTATCACAATTTGTGATAGTATGAAGATAGTCCATGCTATATATACCTGGAGTCAGAAGGGAAATGTCTAAAGTAGAGGTGGAATTACCATTGAAAATATACTGGCCACCTGGAGGATTACTCACCCAGTTTAACGTAACTATTCCATCTGCCATGCAGGCACGTGCATTATTTACAACTAAAACAGGTTTGGAGGAAATTAATACACTGCGTGTTGTTGCACCGCTACATTCATTTGAGTCTGTAAGAGTATAACGCATGATCCTTACTCCTGAGCCTGCTTGAGATGGATTTAGAATCCCATTCGTTACGCCCGGACCGCTATAAACTCCACCTGCTGGTGAGCCAAATTGCAGTGCAGTAGGACCGTCTCCAACACATAAAGCTGGAATAGCAATACCACTTACCGTTGGGCTTTGATTTAGTTGAATCACCATTGTATCTGAAAAGGCAACAATAGGCCATGCACAATTTTCAGATGATTTTAAGGATGCATATACGACATCGCCATTTTGGAGACCACTAAGAGTGGCTGTACTACTTTGCACTGCCTGTGGGGAGCCATTAACGAACCACTCTAGTTCTGGATTTATGCCTTCGTTTACCAAAGTAGCAGAAAAGTCTACATTGGTACCGGAGCAAAGGCTTGCTGGCTGAATCTGAATAGAAGTGAATGAATTGCCATTTACGGTAACCCAAGTATTGAGTGTTAATGAGTCGCTTCCGAAAGAATTATATGCCGTTAATTGAATGCTGTAATTTCCTGCAGCAGCATAGGAGACTGTAGGATTGACTGCATTGGAAGTAGAGGGTGTTGCTCCAGGTAAATCCCACTGCAAGGAATCAATAATACCCCCACTGAGGTTCATTAAGTCCAAATCATAATTCGCACAGACGACTGTCTGACTCGTGAAGTCAACCATTGGTACAAAGGCGGCAGCGCCCGTTAAGTTGATGTTATCTAAATACAGACGATTACCTAAACGTGCAACACTAGTAAATCGAACTTGAAGATTAGTAGCACCATCGTAGCTGGAAAAATCCACATCGGCACAGGCTGCAAAACCAGGACTACCGCACCAATCGCTGGCGCTGCTTGGATTAAAAGCAGAATTCGTACTCGGAGCTGTGGCCAAAGCTTGTGTTCCACCTTCATTCCACCTTGATACTTCTGTCCATGATGTTCCACAATCTGTAGATACGGATACGATTAGAGTGTCAAAAGAATTGGATGATCTTCGAGTATAGGCAAAATCGAAATAGAGTCTCGCGTTTTGAATGAAGCTTAAATCAATGGTAGGGCTAATTAAATGATCTCGAGCACCTGTAGCACTGTTGTTGCTATAGGTATGTAAATCAATCATTGCGGCCTTGGTAGGAACGCCTTGCTTTCCAATACGCGAAACCTGCCTCCAACCTAAGTCCTGATTTAAGTCTGGATTTACAACTTTCCATCCATCTAAATCAGTAGACGAGTTGAAATCTTCGAAGAAAGGAGCGGCAAGTGGACCCGCTCTGAAAGAAGCCAATTCTGAAATAGAATCGGTTCCATTGTCGTTACTCGTCCACAGTGACACATTATACCAACCGTTCTGATTGACTATAATTTTTGCAACTTCACTTGTATCGCTGGTGCCTCCAACAAAGTTGAATGTATTTGGGAAGACGGTCCATTTAAAGTCTTTTGGGAAATTGACAGATGTACTGTTCAGATAAATAGTATCCGATATACTGCAAGTGGCAGAAGTTGCGGTAAAGCTTGCAGCTGGCGCTAGAAGATCTCCTTTGTATGGAGTGCTTTGCCATAAGCCCCTTCCGTAGGTGCCCGCCTTGATTTTATCTGACAAGGGCTGATACTCAAGATCGTTCACAATAACATTTGGAAATCCTTTCATAAAAGGAATCCAATCATTCAGACGATTGTCTTTGTAAAAAACGCCTACATCTGTTCCTATGTATACTCCATTGTTGGCCGTATCCAGTGTAAGAACACAATTTACCGGAACATTTGGAAGTGAGCCTGATATATTTGTGAAGCTCGTTCCACCGTCTGTAGATTCGAAAACCTTGTCTCCTGCCGTATAGCCTGAGCGGGTTACCCAGATATGATCTTCATCGTCTTCAGCAACAGCAACACCTGTAATAGAACCGTTTCCAGTAACGGCGAAGCTCATATTTGTAAAGTTCTGACCTCCATTAATTGATTTGTAAACAGAGCTAGCAATTCCAACATATACATGCTGACTGTTTGCTTTTGGGGCAAAGATTCGGTCGAAATTAGACCCATTAATACTTCCCGACACATTGCTAAAAGAAGCCCCCGCGTTCGTAGATTTCCACAGACCATCAAATCCAGCGTAAAGAGTGTTTCCATCGTTTGGATCGATAGCGAAAGGAGTTACCCAGTTACCATTTCCAGCCGGAGGAAGATTGAAGTTGCCATTGAAACTATTTCCGCCATTGGTCGACTTAAAAAAGTCACCGTAGTAAAGAGAAATATATTGAGTGCTCGCATCTGATGGATCTACTGCGCAGTCCATACCATCGCCTCCAAATACTCTATCCCAGCCGGAAGAGTTTAATCGGTGACTTCCATTGTCTTGTGCCCCACCTAGGGTAACAATAGAATCGACGGGTGTTGTGCCAATGCGGTAATATTGAGTGATGTTCATTCCATTCTGGAATTCATTCCAATTCGATCCATTTGTAGTAATGGATAGTCCTCCGTCTGAACAAGCATACAAGCTTGTAGTACCGGGTCTAAATTCCAAATCGTGAATATCTGCGTGCACAAAATCGGCAGAACCCGAACCGGTCCAGTGTGCGTTAATACTCCAAGTGGAACCTCCATTATTTGACCTCCAAATGTTTACACCACCTGTATAAATAACATTTTCGTCATCAGGAGCAACCGCAATTGCAAGATCATACCAACCCTGTCCACCCGAATCAGACCCTTGTGAAGACCAACCCAAGAGGTTTGGACTGCTGCTTCTCAATGCCCAAGTTAAGCCCGCATCTTGTGATCTGTATAGTCCTTGAAAACCATTATTTGATCCTGCTACCAAACAATACATTGTATTCGGATTGGCAGGAGTGGTACCGATTTCCATTCTTCGTCCAGAACTAGGCAGGCCCGAAGAGGTGCTGTTGAGTAGTGTCCATGTGGCTCCACCATCTGCAGAGCGATGCACTCTAGCGGGGCTTTGTGTTGTCGCAACGAGAACACTTGGATCGCCCGATTTCTGATGTAATGATTGGAACCCTCCACCCGTAACAATATTCCATGAGTTTCCCCCGTCCGCAGATCGATACATGCCCGAGCGAGTTGCAACAACTAATTCTTGTGTGTTATTTGGATTTAAATGCAATCCGGTGATACGTATAGAGGAGGAAACCGAATGCACTAAGCCTGTTGTATTCCAAGTCTGACCTCCATCAAAACTTTCGAGTAGTCCATGAGAATAGGTATCTCCCCCATCTCGGTCTCCCGTACCAATGAACATATGATTCGGACTGGATGGATCTATAGCGATGGCCGAAACCCCTAGGTTTGCCAATTGATCGGTACTTGTGGTCCAGTTTAGTCCATTGTCAATGGATTTCCACAGTCCACCAGCCGGAGCACCAACCCATACTATTTGATTGTTCGTGGGATGAAAAGCGACCACGTTTAATCTACCTATTCCCCCAATACTATTTCCATCGAAAGGCCCTAATGGCTTCCAGTTACCAAGTTCTACAGTTGTATTTTGCATGGCCAGCGATTGCTGAATAGCGCGCATGAGCTCAGACGGGTCGGGCCTAACCCCACTGGGTCTAACCCTTTCTTCCATAAAGTTTTCCCAGCGTTTAAACTGCTTCCACCCTTTTCCTTTCTCTATTTCTTTCCCAGACCAATAAGTCTCAAAATTTTCTTGAACAGTATAAAAATTCACAGCAGGATCTTGCATTTCCTCCACCCAATTCTGTCCGAAAAGAGTGCCTAAAGGCAATAAAAGAAGGCTTAAAAACCCCAAACTGTAGCGCAAAGTGTTTCCCATATTTAGATGTTAAATAAAAGTCAATGGAAGGTTAACGCAAATCAAAGGTGAAAAGTTGGGGTTTTCTATAATCTATTAAAAATAAAACCTGCTTGCCACTACCTTTGTTCTATGTACGAAGCGAAGATTTTAGGTGGAAAGACTCTTTCCGTAGAGTATTCCAAAGAAAAGGGCGTGAGTATTCTAGGAGCTCCAGATGCTCAGATTCAAATACTGGGGAAGGATCGGTGGCATGTTCTCTACAAGAATAAGTCGTATGAAATCAGCCTTCAAAGTATAGATGAAGCAGCATCAAAAGTAAGTCTGCGCATAAATACGAAGGTGATGGAGGTTTCGATAAAAAGCGATCGCCAGTTATTGCTCGAGAAGATGGGTTTATCTTCTTTGGCCGTAAAAAAAGTCTCAGATGTTAAAGCACCAATGCCTGGATTGGTTGTTCGATTTATGGTTAAAATCGATCAAGAAGTAGAACAAGGCGATGCTCTTTTGGTTTTAGAAGCAATGAAAATGGAAAATATTATTAAGTCGCCTACTAAAGGAGTCATTTCGCAGATTCCTATAGTGCAGGGAGAGGCGGTAGAGAAGAATCAGGTATTAGTTAAATTTAAATAGTAGAACAATGAAGAAAGTAAACATTTCAATAATAGGCTTGAGTCTATTGCTTGCATCTTGTGGAGGTCCGGAGGTGGAAGCGGTTTCGGAAGAAGTTGCAGCAGATACGGTAGTGGTAGATGATCACGCCGGTCACGATCATGGATCAAATACAGAAGCGGGAGAAGAATTTTTAGAATATCCAGCGGGTTCGGAGGTTTTCTTCGTGAACTTATCCAACGACCAGGTTCTGCCAAAGACCTTTACGGTGGTTATGGGTTTAGAAGGAATGACCGTGAACCCCGCAGGTGAAATGCTTGCAGGCACAGGGCATCACCACATTATTATAGATGGTGGTTTTGAGGAAAAAGGAAGGGTTGTTCCCAAGGATGAAACCAATCTGCATTTTGGAGGTGGTGAAACGGAAGCAGAATTAACACTAGCTCCAGGAAAACATACACTTACCCTTCAATTTGCCAACGGAGCTCATATGAGTTATGGCGAAGAATTGAGCAGAACTATTCAGATTACTGTAGCCGAATAAAAGCGCTCTTATTCCAACACTATGGCCATATTCCCTTTGAGGTTTGTGGCCATTTTTATTTGGCCATCAGCCGCTTGTAAGGGTCCAGAATATTCGAATTCTAGCTGGCGTGTTTTCCTTCCGAAAGCATCTTCTTCATAATCCGAAGAGCGGATAATGTCTAATGTGCCAGGGAGTGGATTAAAAAAAGTGGTGAACATTTTTCCTGAAGCATCAAAAAAGGCCAACTCAAAGGTGCCTATTTGACTCGGGTCAAAAGTCATTTCAGGTTCTATTTCGTAGGTGAAGTCGTTATTGCATAGAGGGCCAGATGTATAGCCAAATGAGTCTACCATAAAGCCTCTACAGCTGATATAAATACAACCGTCTGCATAGATTTGCTCAGAGCATATTTCGTGGGATCCAGTTGTGAGATTGTTGAAGTTTCTTGTAATACCACTTCCATTTGCAATACCGTCTACAATCCAGTTTACGCTGATTAAATCTCCCTTTCTAGCTTGACAAACAACTTGAAAGGAGAATGAAGATCCTTGATAAATTTCAAAAGTGCCTTGACAGTCGTTTTGTGAAAAATCGATGTAATGGGTAACCTTTGTCATACAAAGGCTCGAAGAGTTCATTGCGGTTAGCTGAACGGGGTATTGAGACTGAATATCTGTATTGTAGATTACTGTAGGTGAAAAGGAAGTAGAAAAAGTACCATCTCCAAAACTCCATGATTGACTAGAAATATTGGCAGAGTCGGTCATATTAAATTTGACCGCGTACAGGTTTTCGATTGGTTTTTCTCCTGTAATTGAAAAGAGAGTGTGCGTTCCAATAACTAAGGAACTATCTGCATTTAGTCCGCCTGAACTTTGTTGAGCTCTATACTTCAAAGACCAAGCATTTCTTATGCTTTCGGCGGTATCCTGAGCCAGTATGCCCTCCATTATAACAACATTGGCAGAATCGTTCCAATGTCTTGTGTACATAAACCAGTCTTCTATACCTGCATTTATAGCAATTGCTTCGCCGTCTAACTCTCCCGTTAGTCCAAAGACAGGAGTGCCAGAATTTAGAACAGGCATGCTGTTCTTTTCACAAGAATGGAAAAGCATGCTTGAAAAAGCAACTGCAAAAAGCAGTAAAAAGGAGTTTTTTCTATTAGAAGAAATAGTATGCAAGGCGAAGTTTTACTTGACGGTTTAAATCAACATGATTTTCGTTGAAGTGGGCATTGATGCTTAGGTCTGAGAGACCATGGAAATAATCAAGTCCAATTCCAAATCGAGCATTGGGTGTCCATTCGTAGCCAAAAGCCCAACCATGATCTACCTTTTCAAAGGCTTCAGAATAACCCGATTGAGATTCAGTAGTATGCTGCCAAGTGTCTGAATTCATAGGTTTAAAGCTGTGAATAACTTCATTGTGAATATTCAGAATAGGAGCAAAATAATAACCGGCCTTCATTCTGTGATTTGGAGCTATGCGAATGCCTAAAAAAATAGGAAACTCTAGAAAGTCCATGGCTTGAGTCTCAACGGCAAAGATTTCCTGTTCAGAACCGAATCCAAAACTTCTTCCAAGGATTTCTCGGTTCATCTGCATTCCAGAGCGACGCATATAATTCAAATTCGCTTCAATGGTCCAGATGGATGCAAAATAATATTTGGCACTCAGTCCTAGTCCAAAGGCATTGATATTAGAAGATTGGTCTGCGGCATTTCCCAAAGAAGAAGACATACCAATTAGGGCGTGTAGGCCAAAAGACCAACGGGTATTCGGCTTCCATCTGCGCTTAGCAAAAGTGGTTTTATCTAAAAGTGGCTTTGGAGAGCTCAAGCTATTCTGGGCAGCCGATAGATCTGGTAGTTCTCGTGCATTTATAATTAGAGGAACAAGAGCCTCTTCATTAACGTTTGCAGTGGATCTATCTGAGCTGAAGCGGCTAAGCTGAGATTGCGTATTCCCATTCTTTTGTTTGGAAGTAAACAATGTATTGGCTCCTGATCCTGAATGCATCTCCGTTCTTGCCGATGGCAACGTATTAGATTCCTTGGAAACAGAGGGTGAAGTGGATTGACTCTCAGTCTCTAACCCGTCTTGAGTAGAAGAAATTTGAGGCAGATTGTTCCCTTCCGTGGGTGAATTTAGATTCGGACTTTGGTCTTCTTGAGCCTGAATCTCCATTTTTGAGTTGGACTGACTTTCCAGAAGAAGAGAAGCTTCCTGATCTACCGAGTAGACGTATATAAGCCCTGCCATACTTACAGCGGCTAGACTGCCGGTGACCTTAAGCCAAACTCCACTCTTGGCATACCATGGAATGGCCGCCTTATCGAGCAAAAGAGAAAGCTTTTCCCAAGATGCCGCATTATAGGGCACTTCGCGTTTCGCGAATTTCTTTTGGAAGAGTTTTTTAAGTTCAGTCTCTTTCATAAGAATATAGTTGCCACTTTATTCATTACTTTCTTCAGCATTTCTTTCATCGTTTTACGTCCAGATGAAAGGTGCCATTTAGAGGTGCCTTCTGATATATTCAGCAATTCGCCAATTTCTTTATGGGTGTAACCATCTACTATGTAGAGGTTGAATACTTTCTGACTCATGGGAGGCAGATTACGGATCATGTTTTCTAATTCTTCAGCGTCGAATCGTTGATCAGCCTCGTTGAAATCCATGCCTTCAATGGGCATGCTGTGATCGAATGTTTCAACAAATTGATGGCGATCGTTTTTCCTCTTTCGAAATTCATCAATAATGGTATTGATGGTAACGCGTTTTGCCCAAGCTTCAAAAGGAATATCGCGTTGGTACTTTTCAATTTTGGTTAGAATCTTAAAAAACGAAGCATTGAGTAGGATTTCTGCGTCTTCTTTGTTTTTTTCATAGCGGAGACAGATACCCATTAGCATACCATAACTCTGCTTATAAAGCGTGTTTTGGTGGCGCCTTTCATTGCGCAAGCAACCTTCAATTATTTTAGGATCAATTTGCATGGGTCTCTTAACGGAGGCCGTTAAGTTACGCAATGCACTGTTATCTATCCTTTTAATTGGTTCCACTTGAAATCGTTTCTCTTTAAATTTCTATTTCTGTTGTGTTTGCAGCTTAAAAAAGCGACCCTCAAGGGGTCGCTTTATGCTGTGTTTTAGTTTCTCACGGGTTTCCCCAACTAATACTATAACGAAATAGAATATGAGAAGGTTGGCTAGTCTGTTGGAATTTCGAATTGAGACAATTCAACAAACCTCTTTATGCGTTGATTAATTTGGTCTACTGAGAGGTTCACCAATTTTTCTGTTCCGAATTTTTCTACGCAAAAAGAAGCCATAACAGAGCCATAGATTAGAGCCGTCTTCATGTTTTCAAAAGAAATATCTCCTGTTCGGGCCAAGTGACCAATAAATCCACCCGCAAAGGAATCGCCTGCTCCGGTTGGATCAAAAACTTCATCTAGAGGTAATGCAGGAGCGAAGAAAACTTTGTCTTCGCCAAAAAGTAATGCACCGTGCTCGCCTTTTTTAATCACCAAGTATTTAGGACCCATTGTCAGGATTTTTTTAGCAGCCATACTCAAAGAGTACTCTCCAGAGAGTTGACGTGCTTCCTCATCGTTAATGGTTAAAACATCCGTAAGCTTAAGACCTTCCAAAAGGCTATCCAAGAAATTATCCATCCAAAAATTCATGGTATCCATTACCACAAGCTTGGGTCTTTTGGGCAATTGGGCCATTACTTTACGCTGAACATCTGGAACCAAATTCCCCAACATAAGGTATTCGCAATTCATGAATTCAGGCGGTATTACCGGATTGAAGTCTGCCAAGACATTTAGCTGCGTGTCTAGGGTGTCGCGCGTATTTAGATCGGTATGGTATTTCCCGGCCCAGAAAAAGGTTTTACCTCCTTTCACTACTTCAATACCAGCTGTATTTACGCCGTGGTCTTTTAAACGTTGAATATGCTTGTCTGGGAAGTCTTCGCCCACAACAGAGACTATATTTATTGGTTTTATGAGGTAAGAAGAGGAAAGGCCGATATAGGTGCCCGCACCACCTAAAATGTTCTCTGCTTTTCCAAAGGGTGTTTCAACCGTATCGAAGGCCACCGTTCCAACTACAAGTAAGCTCATATTAAGATCTATTTTGGTCAAAGATAGCGCTAGAGATCGCGTTGATTTCGGTTTGAATTTTTTTCCAATTTAGCCCTTGTACAATCTTGCGAATTGTTATAATATTGCAGCCCTATTTTGAGAGAACGATTCTTGAAAGTGGAACAACTTCCTCCTTAGCTCAGTTGGTTAGAGCATCTGACTGTTAATCAGAGGGTCCTTGGTTCGAGTCCAAGAGGGGGAGCACAAAAGGTCAGCATACGCTGGCCTTTTTTTGTTTCACACAATTGGTATGCAGAATTAAACAAGTATTTTGGAGTTTAGTTAGATTCCCGTACGCAGTAAATTATTCAAAGGTCCTTGTTCGGTTTATGTTTTCGCGCTAGAGTAAACCTATTTTAGAAAAAGACCGTTTTTGAATATTCCAACATCTCAACACATTCTACTCAAGACGAAGAGAAGGCTTTGTTTTACCACTCCACTAGAACATCAACTGTATCAAATGCCGGAGCATAATAGATGATGGGATTTCGAAAGCCGACAATGCTATCCCAATACTTTCTAAAACAAGGAAGAACGAGTTCTTGGTTACCCGGTGCCGTCCAAAGAAAAGTCACCTCATCCGCACAAGTCTCCACTGGAAAGCGATCCCATATGGGATTAATGAAAAGGCAATTCGCATTCGACACCTTCACAGCTCGAATCCTCAACCAAGAGCGGGGCACTAAATAAATGTCCATTCGACCTTTAAAAGGAGACGGGAAATCAAAATTCCAGGATATCGGGCGATCTACAGCGTCCCAAG
>Ga0222632_1000295_pt1 | contig 30074 bp, 40 predicted proteins | sample AntAcemetageno46_FD_179828 | JGI IMG/M metagenome (GOLD analysis project Ga0222632, IMG submission 179828) | Saline water microbial communities from Ace Lake, Antarctica - #46 | ecosystem: Environmental > Aquatic > Non-marine Saline and Alkaline > Saline | place: Antarctica: Ace Lake | collected...
TGGATGGACGTGGCGCAGGCCAAGGGTCACCTGGACTGTGTGGAGGTTCTGTAGGGTGTGTTGGCTGACGCAAAGTACATTGAGATCTGAACAGCAAAGGAATCGACTGAACTGGCCGGCCTTCCTGTGGTGCATCGCGGTGCCGAAGCAGCACCTAAACGATGCCAAACGACTGGGATATTCGGATCCGAGGCATCAGAAGGTGCGCCGAGGCACCCAAGGCACCAGCCACGAATCCCATGAAGACCGAAGATGACAGCTTGTCGGTACGAACGGATGATACCACCATGCTTACCGTGGAAGACGCTGTGAGCTTTGTGAGGGATTCCTCGCGCGTTCTCGATCGAGGGCAGGTTCGGGAACGTGAACTGGTCCTGGCGCAGGTGCAGAGGCTGGCTAGAACGTATGTTCAGGCCATGCGGATGCTCACGAAGGCACCAGAGACTTCGGAAGACGTGTGGATAGCGCTGGGTACCGGAATCCGAATGGACGGATCCGATGTGGATGCACCGTCCTCGGTCCGTGATGCAGATGTGAGAGGAGGCGTGGAATGTTCGAGTCCCAGTGCTGCGATGGAAGAGACACTTGGGAAGGACGAGACCGGGGTCGCTGGGGACGAAGACGCACGCAGCGAGATCAGTGAAGTCAGCGAGGCAGCCGATCCGCTGGAACAGCTGTTCATGGAACGGCAGTGGCTGGAGGAACGCTGCGAGGCCGAGCAGTCGTTGACGCAACCAAGTGCGTACGCCATGAGGTGGGGCCGAGTACGTTGCCGCCGTTTACCTTGCGTTACAGAATCTTACCATAAACAGGGCAGCATTGCATACCCTTCCTGATCGCGATATTATGGTCCGCAATTGGGGCCTAGAGGTGACGGTGCAGATTTGCAATACCAGCCTAACGCACACGCTTCGTGTGGATAAGACATGCGACGAGGTACTACCAGTGTCAAAGTACGCTTTTGAGGTTGGGCCTGCAATGTGGGCGATAGTTCAGTCGGGAACGCCTCAAGTACAACTGCAAAGCATGCACTCTGACATGCCCAAGTTCGCCACTGCCTTGGCCAACGCCCTCTGCGTTGCATGCGAGTATTCCGATATGCGAGCTCGGTATCTCACGGCGTTTTTGCTGGCGGATTTTACCGACGTCGGCCATTTCGACAACGAGATTATGGGGTACCATGTTGCAGTGGACGAAGACGCCTCCAAAGCCACACTAGTCATGCACAACCACCCAACTACTCCTGTGGTTGTCTCGTGCGAAGAGGAGAGACAAGATTTGAGCAGGCAAACACTTCGGCAACACTGGGAGACGAATGAGGCTGATCCCATTAATGTAGGGACATTCCAAGATGGCACAGGTGTTTACGTGATAATACAAACGATTAAGAAGTTACTTGGTGTTCAAGATACACGGGCGTTCACGATCCCGTTGCGGTCTTCCACACCTCGGGCAGGGTCACTGACGCCACGCTCAAAGTGTCCGCTGGCCATGAGACCCACCATGACCGCACCACAAATAACGCTTGCGGTGGCGGCAATCCAAGCCGCAAGCACAATAGGGTGGTGTATTACAAAAAGCCCCCATTGGTACAGTGGATGCTTTGCCAGACGATACGCCTACGTGTGCATTTGATTTCTCAGCTGCGACGGCAGCAGAAACTGGTTCAAATCGAACATGACACTGGCTTCCTATATCCTCAAACTTCGGTCGGAGCGTGTCAGAGTTTAACACATCAGATGTACTTTGCATCAGCCAACACACCCTACAGCACCTTTGCACAGTCCAGGTGACCCTCCAGCAGCGGCCATGTGGTTGTCGTGCAAATGCGGTTGCGGAGTGGCACCAGAGGCCGGGCAAGTGCCGGTCAAGGTTGCAAGTGAGTGAGTGAAAGACGGGGACGGTGGTATTATAATGTTGAACTCAGAATTAGTTTGATCAAATAGCAAACAGAATCTGGGTGTTGTACACAGTCAGATTGGCATCACTGGGGGAAGCCGTCATTCACGTGCAAATACCACGCACTGAACACAATAAGTAGTGCTGCGCCGGAGAGTCCGCCGGCGGCGTACGCAGAATTGCGAGCATGTTTCGTGTCGCGGTCAATCGGGGCCTCCGAGGAGCTGAGTGCCTCTTCAAGGCTCAGTTCGCTGTTACGCACCGCCGTCTAGAATGCGTGCACGGCCTGCTCCTGGAAGGCCAGCACGCAGCAGCTCGACACAAATGCGCCGAGAATGGCGGCCACGTATAGCCACGAAGGCCACGACTGCTGGAAGACCAGCCAAGCGCACGACGCAACGAGCGCCCCAAACGTGGCTAGGAAGACAATCATTGGAGAAGCGTAGCCTCCGGGCACGATGCGGTCGCCTTCTTTAAGGTGACGATGCTAAATGTCGGCGTAGATAAAGCTGAGCGCTATAGCAGTAATGAGAAGTACAGACATGAGTGCGTGAGCCATGTGAGCCTTGATGTACTTGGCACCCTTGACAAAGTAGAGAGCTTCGCGCAAAGACTCGGTCATGGCCTGCATTGTGCTGCGGTCTTCTGGTGGGTTTCAAACTACAGTCCAAGTCCACATGAGGTGGTGTCACAAAGAAACTTATCATTGCCGACATGGCTGTGAAAATAAATGACGATGCCGTTCGTCGGAAGGTGCAACGAGTGCTTGGTGTCGCCCCGTCAATGGGCGATACCAGAAGTCGCCCGCATGCTTCCCGGCCTCTGCGGCGACGAGCAACGCCTGTGATTAGGCTTCCTAAATGCCTATCACTCAAAGACCCCAAGGAGCACGAAAAAACACACAAAATATGCGTGCACGAATTCCCACCACCGGCCACGTCGGATTCCAAAGTGCCTATCTTGTACAAGCGAATTTGGCTTCCTTCCAAATACTTCAAGCAGCTTCAACGGTCAGATTACCGGAGAGTTGATTCCGGGACAAGAGTTCCCGAGGTGCGAGCATCGGATGAACTGATCTAGTGGCTTGAACATCAAGGCATGACTCTATACGCGCCCATTTTGGATCTTCCCAGCGACGAGGCTGTAAACATGTTGCAAACGCCAAAGACAGCCCATTAGAGTGTGACACGATATGCAAGCATTCCGCCTACATTCTTGCTTACAAGAAGTATACAAGGAACGTCTACTTAGTTTGGATACTTGTTCCAGCAGGTTTTACCGTTGTTGCCATTGACCGACGACATATAGAGTGTGTAGCCAACTGCGTTCTTTGGAACGCGACCAGCAGAATAAAAAGCAAAGTTGACAAATTTCTTTGACGTGGAAATGGCAGCAAGTGATAAGTTGGCAGAGCAGCAACGCAAACTTGCTATTAAAAGTGGTAAGGCTATACTGCAAGGATGCAACTTCCGTGCTGGCGGGCAGTTTGAATTGGCGTGTCAGAGCTTTTATTTTGCCACCGGTGTTCTAGAAGATATGGTGGGCGGCAGCAACGACGGAATTGCACCCGACAACTTTGGTGAGGCATTGGATCGGCTGGCGAGTGGCAGCACCGCTACCGATGTGATTCAGATATGCCGGGACTACGCTGCGGCTGTGCTGGCAGAGACCAACGCCAAGATGCAGCTGCTCCAGCAAGAAGAGTCCAAGCTCGTCAGCAGTGTGCGTAGCATTGTAGCGGTGGCTGACGGTCTCAAAAGTCTGGGGCAGCGCGAGCCATCCGCTGCAGCTGCAGCAGAACCTAGCAGTGGTGCCGGTTCAGACAGTTCCCCCCCAGCCGCGGCGGAACGGCGCACGGCGGCGGCTAGCGATGCAGGAGGTGAAGACACGGGACTTGAAGGATCCATGAGCTTTGAAGCGCGCATGAATGCCTTTAAGCCAATCGAGATGTCGGGTGCCAACTGTGTATTCTTTGACGACCTAGTTGGCTCCGAGGATATTGAGCGCAAGATGATGGATGGCGTCGTGCATCCAATGCTGTATCCGAACCTCTTCCGAAGTCAGCGAGGCATGCTGCTTTTTGGCCCGCCGGGAACAGGCAAAACTTTTGTGGTTAAGGCTGCTGCAACCCAGCTCAAGGATGAGCTGGCCAAGGCCAAGGACGGCGATCAAAGTAAGGTGTTCTTCTTTAGTGTGAGCGGTGCTGACCTCACCGGGAAGTACGTCGGCGAATCGGAGAAGCAGGTCAAGGCAATGTGGTTGCAGGCGCAGCGTTACTCCAACACCGGCGAGCCTCGGTATCTGAATGACGACGAGAAGAGCCAAAAGCACGTCAGCATTATCTTCCTTGACGAGGCAGATTCGGTGCTGAAGAAGCGGTCAGAGGGCAATGGCGATGCCGGGTCTCGGGTGGCGGCGAACATTGTCAACGTATTCTTGGCCGAGATGGATGGCATTCGGGACCGCAAGGGAGCACGGATCTACATGATCGCGGCTACCAACTACCCCAGCAACATCGACGCAGCCGTGATGCGGCGGTTCCCCACACGAGTCTTCCGCGATCTTCCCACGAACGACCACCGACGCGAGCTGTGTCACAACGCTATTGCAGCGTTCGCGCGCAATCTGCAGGTACCCGCTTTTCCTCGCTTCCTCCTGAAGAAGACAAAGAAGGGAGCGTCGCAGTCAGGTCAGTGCATTCGCAGCGAGCGCAGCGACCCATTTTCCGGCATCGACGAGGGAGCAGAGTCGGCACTGAAGGAGCTGGTACTTGGACCTGCGGAGTCTGGTGCTATGACGAATGCTCAGCTTGCGAGTGTCATTGTACCCGACGACACAACGCTCGCCATGATTGAATCGGTTCACAAGATTGAAGACTTGAAGAAGCGAGAGCCAGAGAGGCTTAAGTATGAGGACAAGCACTCCATGGCTGGACTGAACTTTAGCTACTCCGACGTGGACAATGCCATGCGTGGGCTTTTTGAGCAGGTTGGATCGGGTACGTTGGAAGCTGGCGTTGCAGTCTGCCGACGAATTCCAGTCAGCCGGAAGTATATGCCAATGGACATCTTACCGACTGGCGTGGCGATACCAGTGTACCATCTGGTGTTTACAGAGTACGATGAACGGCTGATTGGAGATCAAGCGGTATTTGACTCTGTGAGAAGTGAGGTAACGTCGCTGCCCACAGTACCATTGAATTTACCCTCAAGGAAGATCCCAAGCTCCTGGCTTCGGCGGATACAACAGCGCGCAACGCTAGCGAAACAAAGCAAACTGGTCCCGGACGCAACGCGTGCTGCCTTTATTTTGGATTTGGGCAATGAGACGGGGCCGGAGATGCAGCGCACGATTGAGATAATGCAAAAAACGCCATTCCACATTACCAACCTAGAAGTGCCAGATCCTTTGCAGCCGGCGGCACGCGGGTTAACCATCAGCTTTGATGAGTTGAGGAGCGCACAACGATTGTTCATTCGGTCGGCGATCAAGCCCTATGGTGGGGAAGATACTTGGTCAGATATTGCAAGCCGCGAAATTGTGTCGCTTGCAAGTTCGAAGAACCTTGCCAACATAGATCTCTACGTTGTGCACTCCGCGCAAGAACTCAGCGTGCATCTGACGGCAATTTTGGATTACCGCACAGCGGTTCCAATGCTTGCCTTCAGCATAAAAAATCTGGTGATTGCCCCGCCAGCTTATTCTTCTCACCGTTATAGTCACAGCGACAGGGTTGGTTCTGCGGCTCGGGCGGACCCCGTTGCGATTGTTGCAGAACAAATTATAGAATAGGACGAAGAAGGAACAACTGCAGCTGGTGCTTTGCGCGAACCCGAACATGATATTCATGGTATCTTTGCGCCGTGGACTGCCATGCATGCCATTTGTGGTGAGTTATCACGGAAGAAGATTCATTGGCTGCACAGTGCGCGACGTCGCATTGATTATCAGGGTTTGCCGGTCCCGACCGCACCGAGTCACGGATCTTCCAACTCCAGCACCATGCTACTCACGGGCAAAGTTGTGGGCTTCTTTGGCAGGGAGCGCAAGCGGACGTCAATTGATGTGGCTTTGCAGGTGCCGTCTGCGCTCAATTTTGGAACGGATGGTGGTTTGACGTCGGACGGCAGTCTGACAGCAAGCAGCAAATCCGGCGAATGGAACCTAACATTGGCAGGTGGGACCGTAAAGGTCTAGATCACCGCGTACTAGGGCCAGCTATAGTCCCGCGCCATTCGGGCTGGTATTCGCGATTAGGAACTGTCTCGGTTTACACAGTACGTGAACGGTACAAACACTCTTAACAGATTGGAGCAGATCGAAAATCCCCCAATCTACGCGTGCGCAGAGGGAGTGCGGTACGTGTGCCTTGCTTCCGACTCGGAAGCTTACAAACAATTGCATAAAACCATGATGGCTGGCGAGTCATCTTTTACGGTGATAACCGCCGCATCGTTTGGAGCGATGGTCGGCGACGAATTAGTGGATCCGCGCACGGATGTGGTACAGGCGCGTCTGCCAGTCTACAGCATTCGACCGGGGTCGGCAATCGCCGCCGCCCGGGTGATGCTTCGACCAGCCAAGCTTGACGCTTTGAGAGTCATGCAGATGAAGCATCAGATGCAGTCCAACTTTGAAATTAGTTCATACGCAGCGTCGGTTGGCTTCGCCTTGCAGAAGGGAGTGATCGGCAGCATGGACGAGGCAAAGGCGGACGATGCTAGCAAATTACAGGGACCTGTGATTTAGGGTCAAGTGCATCGAAGACGCACGTACGACGATTACTACGACAGTGATGATGAGGAAGTTGGTCTGTTGGATGGCTCTTTATCTGGAGTGTTACAAGCGGGGTATAATCTAGTCATGTCATCATGGACATGATGACCCCCAACATTGAATTCATTATATAATTCCTTCAACAGTCCCATCTTCCACCATCTTTTTTCCTTGTATTGCTGCATGATAATTGATCGCTTCTTGTCGATCTCGGATCCCAACCAGTGCTCCTCCATCTCCAATGCTCATGATGTTCTCCCATCCTATTTGCGGTGCACGACCAAATACCATTCCTGTACCCATACTCTATGATAGAGGAGCATTCCACGTCATACCTGCAGCCATAGATCCAGTGACCCAGACTGCCTGCGTGAACGCTTGCAAGCTGTACGCGGTGCCGGCCAAAGCACCCGTGACTGTTCCTCGGCCCCATGCACTGGCAGCATTCAATCCAGCGTCAAACGTTGATGCAATCATGTCTCTATTGGCCATCATGGCCTTGTAAACCGCCGTATTTGTCATCATGTTCACCAAGAAGTCGTTTGCATTGTAAAACAATGGCTTATCTGCAAGCGCGGCGAGCCCTCGAATCGATCGTTCTTGCGTCTTTTGCAAGAACGACATGGAGTCGCCTTCCGCCAGGTCGTCTGCGACCAAACTGCTCGTAGCAGCAAACGATTCTGCTGGGCTCATGATCTCGGCGGCCGATTCGCGATCAACCGCTGCTGTTATTCCGTCGAGACGGCCACCCATCTCAATACCTGCCTGCTGCATAGCTCGGGCTTTGGCGGCGTTGCGAGCAAGCACGCTTGCGGCATCGGTACCGGGATAGTCTTCGTCAGCTTGCATGATAGCCGCCTGCGCCACACGCGATTTTTTGGGATCTAGTCCAAGCTCAGGATCATCCGGATCTTCTGCCATGAAGGCGTTGGCAATACCAGTAGTCTGGACGGCCAACTCCATGAACGTCTGTTCGTTTGGAAGGTATGATTCAACTTTACGCATACCGTATATGACTCCCCATGACGCTACTTCGCCAAGACGACCTTTGACACCTTCCACGACCCATTTCTTGCCTCGCTAGTAGATATCTAATCCTGTCTTCATCTTAAATGCCTCAATGTACCCTTGCACATCTCCGGGATTTGTCAAACTTGATACTGCTTTGGCAAATGTTGCCGCGCCTTCTTGCGCGAACTTCAAGGCACCGGATCCTTCTGATCCTCCCATGAGTTTGACGAGTTCGTTTGCGTTGCCAAGAATCTCTTCGGCGCCCTGCGCAAAATAAAGCGTCCCTTGCACACCGGCAACCACTCCCATGGCGGCTTGGAAGATCTTGCTTTGCATGCGACGTCCGCGCGCCGTCTTGCCACCAGCTTTAGCAGCCTTGTAACTGAGCCCAAACGACTATCTCACCAGCTTGGCGGCTTTGGTTCCCGTCCCCTTCTTGCCAAGCTCATTCCCCAATGTATACCCGGCTCCTTGCGCTGCTGCACCCGCTTTGGCAGCCTCAATTCGGCCTTCGTTCTATTGCCGAATTGCTTCTACCTTTGCTGCCTCGTCTACACTCTCCGGTGGCGGACCTCCAAAAGGCGAGGCAGCCATCGCCTCTGCAGATGGACGCGTCTAAGTGGGAACAACGGCCGGCGCTGGATTGGGCACAGTTGCAGGCGCATCCGCTGTCGCCGGTGGTTGACCTCCAAACGGTGAGGCAGCCATTGCTTCGGCAGAAGGACGCGTCTGGGTCGGCACGGTAGCAAGTGCCGGTGCAGGTACGGGTGCTCGCGCATCCGGTACCACCTGCGCAGGTGCCGGTGAAGGCGCAGGAGGCACAGACACAGACGCAGCAGGCGCAGGTTCAGGCGCAGGAGGCACAGACACAGACGCAGCAGGCGCAGGTTCAGGCGCAGGAGGCGCAGGCACAGACGCAGCAGGCGCAGGTTCAGGCGCAGGAGGCGCAGGCACAGACGCAGCAGGCGCAGGCGCAGGTGCACGCGCAGGCGCAAGTGCGGGCACCGTAACAGGTGCAGGTGCGGTAGCGGGTGCAGGCGCGGGTGCAGGCGCGGGAGCCTGCACCTGTCCCGCCGTCGGTCTTCGCAAGGGTTGCGCTACACTTCCAACGCCTCCGCCTCGCGCTGCCGCTGCGCCTCTAACTCTCTGCTGACGAAGGTGAGCACTTCTACGCAATCCTTCTGCTGCCATTCGTTGCGTAGCCGTTCGCTCCATGCCGTAGCTGGTACCGTGGCGTGTTGTACTAACCCCAAGATCGGCACCAATGGCTTTGCCCAGGTCAATCCTGTCTCCAGCAGCGCTCGTTGTCATGATTCCGGTTAGTTGTCCTTCGGAATGTATCTGTCGCTGTCTGTCCGTGGATCGTCCTGCTATTGCACGTAATTCGCGGAGTTGATCTTCACGTGACCGGCCAGTTCTTTGTGTATCCAAGAGGAATTGCTGTCGTTCTAACGGAGTCATGACTTTGCGCTTGGGTTTGGGCACCTGCGTCTCTTCTGCTTGGCGTTCCGAGGGCGCATCGGTTGCCGCAATTGCTACCTTCACCCCAGCCTGTACCGCAGTATCTGTGGCGGTCTTCTTTAGCGCTTTAGTGGCCTGTTGTGCCATAATAGATTGCGCAGCTTGCAGACCGATTTTGGCGGCGCCATACGCGTCGAGAGCCGTTTGCAATCCAGAACGAGTCTTGCAATAATCGCTTGACTCTCCCGCTGGCGTCATGCAATGCGTCATTCCTGCGCCTAGGCTACCCTGCAGGTGCTTTAAAACCTAATTAGTGACCAGGTTCATGTCCTTGGAGTCCACACTTGTTTGTTGCTTCTTTGCCAGAGACCGCCGCAGAGCTGCAGCGGCGACCTTGGAGTCATTTGTATTAGCGATCTCCAGCGCCGTCGCAATTGCAGTTGCAATCTCGGACGTCATAGTTACCTACGAGTCCGTGGACAAGAACGTACGGATCTGCCACGAGAAGGCAGCATTGTTTGCAATTGCATTTGCACGCTTGGTCTCGAGGTCACTGCCTGGCATGATGTGCATCAAAGCGTCTTTGAGTCGCTCTCCGTTGCTACTCTTCATGTCATCTAGTGACTTGATGTCGGCAGCCACGGCTTCTAGAATGGCTCCCCTTTGCTTTTGTGCTTGCGACCTTTGCTTGATAAGCTTGTCAAGGGAAACGCCGGCCTTGCTGGCTGCCATTCGATCCTTCGTATCTTTGACCTCTGCTCTAGTGTATGCTTGCTTTGTGTCGTCAATGGCATCCTGTGGACTCTGTGGTATAACTTGTCCGGTACCCTTCTTTAACAGGCGTGCTAGACGGCCGTCCGATCCTCCTGGTAGGATCCGGCGGCCACCGTCGCTGGCCATAGTCATGGCATCTGCAAGTCCAGCCTTGAGCGGAGTCGTAGTCGATAATGCTGGATCGCCTCTGGTTCTCCAGTAGTCTTCCACTCGGAACGCTGTGGTAACCCTGCTTGGAGCACCAATACCGGATTCCGCTGGCTACGTTGCTCCTTCGTCACGGTTGACGTCGCGTTCGCCAGGCTTAATTGCGCTTTGAGGGGCACTTGAACTCGCGTCTTCGGGAATGACGTTGCCGGTGCTGCCACTCTCAAACAGTCCCTGAATGCCCTTTGGATTGTCCCAAGTGGCTCCAGCGTACGCCGCCGATATGTCTGGCATCTAATTGTGCCGCCGCGTAAAGGTTCGCCCCCAATAGTTGATATACGTTCGGTCGCTTGTGTCTCGCAAGTTTGATTGGATACCAGAGGCAATGTCAACTATGCGTTGTTCTAATTCCGACTCGGCTTCGCGAATGGAAGCGGCAGCCAGCAGCGCAGCCCGGTTGCCGCTTAGGGCCTCCTGCTCGACTGCATCGGTGGGTGAACTAACTGCAAATCGGGTAGACGTTGTTAGCTTTTTGAGCAAAAGAGGCATCGGGGCTGGCATGACTAGTGGTCGTTTGCCGTCCTTATCTAATCCGGCTCTGACCGTTGTGTCAACGCCAATCGTGTCATAGTACGCGTTAACTGCCGCCAATTTGTCGGTTCGCGACAGTTCTGGATCAAGTACTTTTTGTCGCACGATTGCAAGCGCTTCAAGCTCCTTTGTGACCCTCGGCACCCCCGCAATGGCTCGAGCAGCCAATACCTGCTGCATGGTCCGGCTGGCAGAACTGTCCGCTGCGGATTCCATGCGATCAAACGATCGCTTCACAGCCTTCGGGTCGTGCGGAATCACGGCGCGCCGGGTACGCATGGCCTCAGTTGCCTTTGCTTGGGTGGCAATGGCACCGCTCGCAACCAAGTTGGCGATCACAGCTTGCTTCCTTTGCGCATTGAACGCTGTAAGCTCCGTCAGTATGTTTGCTTTGACTGCGGGTTCAATCTAGGCTTTGGCTTGTGTGCGGATCTCACGCATTCGGCTCGGATCGGCAACGTTGCTTCCATCCGCAAAGTCTCCTCGGGTAATGCTTGCGTAGACCATACCAGCCTCAAGTTGATCGCCGAGTCGCTTCTGCATCTCTTGAATCTGAACCTATCCTCGTTCGCGCTCTCGGTCCATCTCTAAGGCTACTGCAAGATCGGTAACAACCTGGTCGCGCAGATTAAACTTGCCCTATGACGCCGCATTCCGCAGAATACCGTAACTATTCTTGTCACGGCTTCCATGGTCGAGGTCACTTCCAAGCACGTCACGCATTGACGTGCGAGTAATCTCCGTCAAACTCTTTGTTACTTCGCTGGGGTTCTGAGCGTCCTCGGCGCTCAACTTCGTCATCTTTTGCATGGCAGTCTTTGCTTGGTCTGCCATGGCCTTGGTTTGCTCGTCCAGCTAATCTTTGGAGATTTGCCCCGTGTGCCGTCCTTGCACCACCGCCAGTCGTATTCCGGTATCGAATGCCTCCTAGGACGTCTGCATAGCCGCGCCAACCATCTCTCTCATTCGGTCATATGCCTAGCCCAATGCTGCGGCTTCGATGGTGTCTTCTGCGCTGTTGCGAATGCGCTAAAATTCCTTTACGATCTTGGTACGACGTTTTGGCGTTAGCACTGGACTTTGCAACTCGTCGTGGAGCTGCCGTAGGTTAACGCCAATCTTATGCGTCGTCGCCCCAGCCGCCGTGATCGCGGCCGCTTCCATCTGCTGCTTCGCGATGGATTTGCCGGTACCATCTGCTGTGGTAAGTCCGTCGATGAACTCGGTCATGCTGTCGTCTACCTGCTGCCTGATCTTCTGCTCGATTGCTTTGTTTTGCTCTGCGTGCCAGTTGCGAACCTTTGTCTATGTCTTCCCGAAGCCGTTTATTGTCTCCGAGTCTTCCACCAATGAAGCAAACATTTGCTCCAGTGAGCTCCGGTCCTCGGCTGACACTGCTGCCGATATAGTTGAAGCCAGTAATATGCCGGCACTCGGAGTGTCCGTCTACGTTCCCAGGAGAGTTTTGGGATCCGGGAGCTGTTCCAGGCTTCGTACCAACTCATTCTATGCTTCGCTCAAATCCAGGCCGCGACCTTCCAGCTCGATGCCAGCTAAGCGGGCGGCTCCTTCGTCGCTGCGAGTCACGGGAGCGGCCGCCGGTGTCACTCTGTCTGCTGGTCGCGCTCCGTAGGGCAAAGCCGACTGAGGAAGAACGTATCCCTAATGCTTGTGTGCCTAGAGGTTGGTGCGCAGACCCGCATTCATTGCATGTTGCTTTGCACGTTCGATAAATTGTGCTGCTGCGGAGCGGTTGCCAGTTGCCAAAAAGAACAGAACGCGCTGCCTGCAGTAGTCAAGCACTTCTTTGCTGTTGACTTCCTCTCCAAGCTGCACCCGATTCAAAGAAATTTGACCTGTTCCGATTTTCTTAATTTGTGCGAACGCGTTCTTATTAATTACGTCTGACGACGTGGGAGCAACAAGCGCACGCTGTAACTCAACCACGGCCTCGTGCGGAGAACTCTCGCCGTACCACAGCGCCAACTTTGGGTTCTCGCTGCTGAGCTCTTCTGCCAACTTAACCTGAGCGGCATTGGGGATATCAATTGTGATTCGGTCAAAGAGTTTGGTCGTTGCATCTCTTTGTTCCTGATCGAGCTAGTCGTTCTCAATTTGCGACTTTCGGTCCACTACAGTTTTGACGAAGTGATTCAGGGTGTCCTCCATTTGTTTGGCGTCTGTCTCAAGGCCGATCTCTCGCAAACTCATGGCGTATTCTCGCAACGGCGTCGTGTCAAGATCTTGCAGCAGATCGGCACGTAGGTCCACGTTCAAAAGTTTATCACCGAGGTCTGTATCCCGGGTCAGAAGGAAGTGGTACGCACTTCGAATGCTTCCAATTGCGGTAGTCGGACGAACCGCCGTCCCTGGAACTTCATCGCCAGCTGCGATTTGGGGTTCTGCTTCCGGTGAAGACTGAGTCGGCACCGCCATCTCGGATTCTCCTGTTGCTGTCGCAGGTTCAGGTTCCGTCGATGAAGCCGACGCCGCTTCCGGTGCAGGCGCAGATGTCTCGTCGGATGACGCTGGTACCGCTTCGGGACGTGCTTCAGTTCCTGGGACTTCATCCCCCCATCGCCATGCTCTTGGTCGCTGTCGACGTCTATTGCGTGGCTTTGGTGCTTCGTCTGACTATGGCTCTGGTTCTGGATCTGGTACTGGATCTGGTTCCGGGAAGCTAATCTCGCGGTCATACGGATCCGCATCAACGTCTTCCGATCGTTTGATTCGATTTAGAATGTCGTTTAAGATCTCCGGTTTGGAAGACGCAAACTGCAGAACCTAGAACAAGGTTTGCTCCTTCTGCTCCTTGGCCTGTTGGGCTTGGGCCAGGCCGTGGGCGTGGATGACGCCAATGAGTTGTTGCAGATACGGGCCTTCCCGAGCCGCTATGCCTGGTGGCATCCGCATCATCTCTTGCGTAACGGGATTGTATACCCCGTACGCATTGATTGCGTCGACTTGCTGCTGATACGTCATTTGAGCTTCCCAGTCTACGTCCGCTTGCGTCGGCGCAAATGCAGTTGGTCGCAGCGCCTGCAGTTGCCGGTTATACATGGCCTCCATATGTCGCAGTTCTTTGCGCATTGGCTCAAGAACGTAGCGGGATAGATCTAACACACTGTCTGCCATCCCAGCAGGGAGAATCTTCCGAAGCCAAAATCCTTCGTACACTTTGCGAGCTTTAGCGGCAGCCGCATCTGCAGATGCTTGCGCTCGGGCTCGAAGAACTAGTTCCGCATCAATGGCCCGTCGTTCTGCCTCTAACAATTCTCTCGTCTTTGCTTCACGTGACAGTATCTCTCGGCGTTCTGCATCAGCTTTGCTTGCAATGTAAGATGCACCATCCGGCAGAGAGTCAGCCAAAGGATCATCTTCCTTGCCGGTGCTGGGTCGCTGTGGACCAGCACCGTCAGGCCCCACGGGTCCGGCAGGAGGTGCAGTCGTGTCCAACGTCATAAGCCGCTCTAGCTCCTAAAGTCGGGCAGCCTGCTCCGGCGTAGGTTCTGCTCTGGGTTCATCCGACTCAATCGGCGTCTCAAGCGGCTGCTGCAGTGTTCCCTAGTCTCTCCAGCGACGCCAACGTTCGTCGCGCATTTGTGCAATACCTTTGCCCCCAGCTCCCCTGGGATCTCGTGCTCGACGAACCTACTCACGATCGATGGCCGTCAATTCTTCTTCCATAATTCTCTTGGCATCTCGGTGCCGGCTAATCTGTTCTCCTTGGGCCGCCGATGCGGCGGGCGGCAAAGGATCGGCTGCAGGAAGACCTTCAGGAGGCGGAACTTCGTCAGAAGGGGTGTCAATTGGTCGGAGCATGTCAACATTGGCGAGTTCTCGTAAGCGTCTCACCCTCTCCCGTTCGTCTTTAGTCATGGGTGCACGCGGTTCGTCAGGGCGCGGAACGATAGGAGGCATGTCCGCGTCTCGCTCACGTGCTATGCGTTGCTTTTGCAACTCAAACATGGCCTTTCCACCGGCTCCCCGTGGTGGTATCGGTCCAGGCGCGTCGTCGTCATCTTCCGCCTATGATTCCTGCGCTGCTATAGCTTCGTTTTGCTACTGAAGCTCGGCGGCTTTTGTCTTGGCCTCATCGTGTGATCTGGCGGCTTTTAAAGATTCCGCGTACCCTTTTTGAGCTTCATCTAGTCGTTGCTTGCGAGCTGTGTCCAGTCGTTTCAACGTGGCCGCAGCTCGATCGGCTGCGCTTGCAGCTTTGTCCGATCCGGAAGCCCTTAGTAGTCCTTCAGCCGCGCGTTCGGGGTCCATGGCATCGGTCACTCCGTAAGCTTGCTCGAGGCTCACGTCTGTCATACCTACCATGCGCTGTGCTTCCCCGAGGGTCTTATCGTACAGGGTTCGAACGACACCATTCCATCCCTCTTCCGTGTGCGTTCCGTAAATATTGCTCACGGCTTCTCGAACAACTGCGTCTACCAGCCCGGACGCTTGTCCGTTGTGAAGCAGCCGACCCCGCTGTCCGGGTGCCTGCGGTTCCCCGTAGATTTTGCGGGTTCTGTCCAATCGTCGCATGTACGTCCGGTCCAGTGCTTCATTCAACATATCCTGGTCGACCCCTAACACGTATGCCGCGTCTACCGTAGTTAAAACCGCTGCTTCTCCAAGTTGGAGCATCGGCGATACGGCCAAGGCTCCAACTCCGTCCCGAACCGCGTACTCGACTCGTTGTTCCACGCCCGCCAGATCCCAAATCTTGCCCAAGCTCCAGGCCAGGTACGATTCCCGCTTGGAGGGATCGGAGAGCCATGGGTGTTTAAGGAACAGGTCCGCGAATGCACCACGAATCATTCGGTTGACTCCAAGGTAACCCGCCATGTTGCTGGCTAGCATGTTGTGGCTCATCTTATATAGAGCCCCATACACCTAATACTGCTTCTCTAAAATAATGTCGTTCAGCTGCATCTCGGCTGCAGCAGCCCGAGCCGCGCTCGCCACGGCATTTACGGCTCCTTGAGCGGCGCCCTGTGCAGTTTGAATTGGCGCTTTAAACCAAGTACTTGGTTTACCTGCGGAGGCGGCTCCAAGATTTGGCGACTGATCCGGGCCAGCCCCAGACCCAAAGCCGAACATTCCGCACAAATAAGCGATGCGAGCGTTGGCGTCGCTGCGCAAAAGAAGGTTTGGGTTGAGCAGCATACTAATAAGTCCCGCGCCAACCATGTCCCGGGCAACATACCCCATGTTCTCGTACAAAGAGAGACCCATAGAATAGGCACCGCGCATCACAATCTGCCTTGGTGTTTTGGTGAGTTGGTACATCCATCCAGTTCGCTGGGCTTCGTTGATTACCCCAGCTTGCTCGGATAGCCACTCTTCCAGCGTCTCGGTTGGCGCAAGGCCGGCAACGAGGTCGGCTCGTCGCGCGAGCACCGCACTCGGTACGTCAGATGCAGACTGCCCTCCCAGCAGCTGACGGGCGCCGTGCAGCAGCAGCAACCTCCGGTATCCTTGCTTCTGCTTCCGTTCAGTCTCTTTTTGCTCTTGCTCTATGCGTCGTTTAAGCTGCTCGAAGCGCGTTGGGCCAAATATGCTTTTGCACTTGTCTCGCACCAGCTCTCCGCTGACGTACCGTAGCGTGTCCCACGCCGGCTGCAGCTTGCGAGCCACGGGAATGAACGGTTCACTCGCAGTGCGAACCATGTCACGAATCCCTGCCCCCGTGGGACTGAGAGCGTTGTAGATCGGTTGGTTAACCTTCATAAATGCTCCCAGGTTGTACGCAGCTCCGCCAACTGCCTGGCCCGCAGCGACGGTACCCGAGAACACCTCCGGAACAATCGGAAGTCGCCAGCAGCAGCAACCATCCACAAAGGAAGTGGCGGCGAGTCTCCCGACCTCGTTCCCCCCCCAACCGACCATGCTCGTCGCGCTCTCGGTTATAAAGACCGCTGTATTGTTACCCAGCAAGTATTGCATGGCCCACCGGGTGCCAATAAATTCGTTTGCAGAGTCAATGTAAAACGCCATGCTCTGCGCCATACTTGCCGATATGTAATTGGTGATCTGTCCTTTGACAAAGTATGGAACGAGTCTGCCAATGCCATGCTTGACGATGGAAATCATTCCATGCTTAAATGCGAGTCCAAGTACCGTTCGCATGTCTTCGTGCTTAATCTCGCCGGTCGACTCGTCGACGTACTTTGATTCGACATACACCGTATATATAACCTAAGCGGCGGTCAGTCCCACCATGGCGCAGAAGGCCGGCCCGTACATGGTAATGGCAGAGATAGGAATAACAACCACCCACAGCGTGGTGACAATCTTGTCCGACAGCTGTACTGCCATCTTCCATGTCTCGATCCGGGATTGCGAAGCTGCGACATCCCGATTTACCTTCTGCTACCGCAACCGCAGTACCATGGCTTCTTCTCTCAGTTGTTCTTGCTGGTGCTCCATGGCTTCCTTCCGACGAAGCTCTAGCTGAATCATCCGTTGCTGGTAGTCACCAATGGACTTGGCTGCCCGCAGCAGTCGGCTCCGCCCCGCCGCTCCTGACGTAAGCTCCAGAATCATCTCAACTGTTGGCTTTGCCATCAGGTTCCGAACTCCTTGGGAACCAGGTCGGCCGGGACGTTGGAAGAGTCTAGTCTCGTCGGCTCTCTCTCGAACTTCACGGAGACGCGGCGCAATGGTCTGTCTGTACGCCCGACCAGCAGCCATTCGAAGTAATGCGCGCTGCGGTCGGAATCCAGCTCCCGGTCTACCGGATGCCAGCACGCGACCAATCCCGTGGTTTGCCAATTTGGAATTGAAGCCAGACTGTTCTCGCACGTCTTTGCCAGCAAAGCGTGCCTCGACTCGCCCCGCAAGCACGTCGTTTTTATTGTCTTTACGGTCAAACCCTTCTCGAAAGCCTGCTAATTTTAACACCTTCTTCCTAAGTTCGCCAAACATGTCGAATCCGCTCGCACCCTGCGACGCCGGATTGGAGGCATTTGTTGCCGCCAACGCTGACATGAGCGCGAGCTCACCGTGTTTCAGCTTGGGAAATAAGCATGGCGAGTATCGGAAGCTCTGCCGGTGGCGCGAGATCTCCGGGGCGAGTAGCGGACGCACTGTATGGCGGACAGGCTCCTGCGCGGGACGTGCCGCGGGATCCTGCAACGTTGCGGGAGCATGCCATGGAAGCTTTGCGCAGGATTGGACTGGCCGCCAAGGCTGAAGTGGTTTTGTCTCGAGCCGACGACAAGGCACAGGACGGCAAAATTGGCAACCCTACATATCAAGACGAGCTTGCCTTCCTGCGCGCCGAGAATGCCTTGCTTCGCGACCGGTATCAGGAGACACTGACCACATGTGCCGAGTGGATGATGTTCATGGGCGAAGTGGTTGACCTGGCTCAGGGTGAGGTGCTAGACGAACCAACTCGAGACATCCCCAGGGTTCGTGCAGCATTCCTTCGGGCCTTCCTCTCCGCAAATAATGAAGAGTTGCCCGTCACCACGGGAACTCCAGTGGATGAAGCCGTTGCACGCCGAGTGAACGAGAGCCGCGCCAACGTTACGACCTTCCGCGAAGCGCTGACAACTACGCTGGAAGAAGAATTTGCGGTTGACCTATAGGCGGGCTTGCTGGGGGAGCCCATTGTGCAGTTCCTCCCAGACGACACGTTTAAGACTCTCAAACGGATGCGTGGATCGTTGCGTTCTGCCCGTATGCAGCTTGACGCCATTTTGGAAGATGATCCAGATAATGACGCACTGAAGCACGTGCGTGACCGAGTGGATGCTGCTGTCGATGCCGACATACCCATGTTTGCCGGAACAACGCTCGAAGGGTTGGGAGCAGTTGCGTATGAGACAGAGGTGTAGCTGCTTGGACGCGCGGCTCGAGTGCAGAAGCGAGAGATGCTGGTGCGAGACCTGCTCAATTCCATGATGGACGGTGTAATGCGCGGCAACCTTTAGCCATTCCAGGCTAAAGCAAGCATTCTTATTGCACCTCAAACTACTGATGCCATTGTTGAACTGTACAAGCGGGAGATTCTGCTTTACAAACACCTGCAAACTCACTACGCCGTGCCAAGGTACAATGCGGCGGAGACACCGTACGCTACGCTGGTGGAGCGGAGCACACCCCAAATCGCGGGCACGTTGCGTGCCGCGGGATGCATGCAGCAAGACTTCCATGTGGACCTTGGCGTGTTCAGTCGCGCCAAAAGGATTCTAGACGTGGAGGAAGATAAAGCAAGGCGGCAAACGACCGAAGCACGGGCGGAAATGTTTGAAGAGATGGTTGGGGGCAATCTTTTGTAAATACATCAATCGCTTATTCAAACCCCGCGCAAATCTGAACTGCCCGCGGATCCCTTATCGTCTTGGTCAGGCTTCCATGTTTTCACGAGCCTATCCGTCTGATTCCCTTCGACAATCTTCCACTTGGTTGTATCACACCTCCTCGTTAGGTACAAATCATCCAGGCAGACATGATCTTGATCGTTCCACTCCGTTGACCAAGTCATATGGGCCATGGATCGGGGGTCTTGACGAACCAGCAGCAGCAAATACGACATCCGATCGTCAGAGTGTCGGAAAGTAGCTGTCGTGTGGCTCTCTTCGTCTCCCCATGTCTGCATGCTCAAGGCCAAAAGACCGGCCAGCTTGCCTGGTAGGTGGTACAGGCTTGGAGACGGCCAAATCCGCAGCAAAGCTTTCTTTAGGTCGCGATTCTCCGGCCGCAAAATTCCCGAAACGCCGCCTTCGAGGAATGCCATGCCAAGACCCGCGATCCGAACCACAGTCCGTATGCGTTGCAGCAGCTTGGCCCAGGTCTGGTTTTCGGCACTCCGTCGCTCTTCGCCGATCGCTACGGCTCGCGCGGCTTGCACTGACGGCTGCAGCTCTACCGGAAAAAACGATTCGAGCCGGTACGCTGGGTGGACCAAACGGACCACGTCATCATCCTGGATCTCGTCGTATACTTCCGCCTGGCTCTCGTCCACAAAGCATTGCATGGTTACGGCCCGGGCTTTGGCTCGCATAGGACTGGTGACCTGAGCCCCAGAGTTATGCGCAAACCAAGATGGGACTTCAGGGCATGCCATCGGCAGCGCCACGGGCATGCCTGCCCGACTCATGAGCTGCATGCAGCCAGCCGACAGGCAGAAGTCGCTCTTTGGGTCGCCGTAGCGATGCACGCCGCCACATTGCCTGCAAATGGGGGTGGAACATCCCGGACACGTCAGGTGCGTGCAACCCTGCGCTGCCACCACTCGGAACGAACACACTGGACAAGTGATGCAGCCGTGTCCCAGCTTGCTGATGGTCCCTTGGTGCACAATGGCCCACAGCAGTGGAATTGGGTTAGCCGCAATCTTGGCTTCGGATCGTCCAGTCTCAATGCTTTGGTCGACGGGATCTAACAACGGCGGCATTTGGTAGCCGTCCTGTACGCTGTCAATCATAGCACGCAGACCAATTCCTCTCGCATTGTGCAGCATCCAGCAAGCCGAGTGAGTATCTCCTTTGGTTGCGTCATGTCGGCAGAAGACACACTCGTCCCCAATCTTGATCACTCCTCGTCCCTGGCCCGTATCGTGGTTCTAACGAATAAGATCGGCAAGCGCATGGACGGTGTTATCCATATTGTACAGCTTGCCTGCAGAGTCCGTGTGACTGCACGTCGCTTCCAAAAGGCCAATTTGCTCTGTCACATATTCTCGCGACCAAGGTAGTTGTTTTTGCATCACCTTGCACAGCACGTGCCGAGGAGCCTCAATCAGAACCGAGCTGACCAGGGAATGCATGGTACGACCCACTGCTCTCCACTCCAGCGTGGCTTTGATCAGGTCTGCCGGGACGTTGCAATACTTCGCTTCCTGAGCGTAGTATACTGCGGCGCGTATTGGGCACACTGATAACACGCCTCCACCATGTGTATCGTCCACCGCAGCGTTGGGATGCGGACACACCGGATTCACGCACACCCACTTACGAGCGATGTGCTCATGGCGGCGATATACCAAGTTCTTGGCAATGATGGTCGATAAATTTGAGTCTTTGCCCGTAAAATCCGAATCCCCCAGCTTGTGACACCACGTCCGGATCATGCACACGCTGCACATGGTGCACGACACCTCTCCTTTGAAGTCACAACCGAGTGATTCGCACTACATCGGCATGTCTGCCATGAGCACAGTGTCCCCACATACAATGCAGTCTTTGGTGGGTCCATTAAGCTCTGCCTCAAGCTGTAAAAGACTTGCAACTTCAGACGGCACATTCACAAAATCAGATGCGTCCGCAACTTCTTCAAAAGACCCTTCTGCTTTATCATTGAATATGGTTTGTGCCGATGCATGCAATGCGGCTAATGACTTTGACCTGACGCCCATTGGTCCAGCGGCCGGTGCCGATCGCTCCATGGTTCTCCGAACAGTACAACGAGCAATACGGTCAAAGTAAGATGAGAGCGTGCTCTTCCACTCCTTCATGATATGTGGTGCAACTTTGTGGCGAAGCAGCATAGCACGCACATCTTCAAAAAACTGTGCCAGTTGCGGGTTCTGTTGGATGCCGGGATCGTCTTTGTCTCGGCGTCGCTTGGCACCTAACGTACAGTGTTGCTAAACCATTGCCCCACCTTCGTTTTTGCCCGTATCGTTGTCGCAGGAAGACGTTGCAGCGGACAAAAATGAAGATGAAGTTGACAAAGACAAGGACGAGGTCGGCGCTCCCGAGGCTCTCTCGCCTCCGCCTCCAGTGGCTGGACCACTGCTCTCCATGCTGCAAATGAAGTCGACGCACGTCGGATTCCCGACACAATTCGACTTGAAGTAATCCTCACAGGTGTGATGTAAAATGAGTGCAACAATAACAGCAGAGGATCCGTGCCGGAGACGAGCCAGCCGGTTGCAACCACTGATGGTTGCAACCGTATCCGTTAAAATTGTGCCGGTGCGGCCGCAACTCTGTGCGATGGCAAACAACACAAAATGACATTTAAATCGCTAAAATCATACTGCATGTTGTTGCTCCACGATCAACCCTCGGCGTTGAGTCCGGCGTACAGGGGAGAGTGGTAAAATCCTCCGTCGCCTTTAACGAGTCCTCCGGCGGCGACTGCAGTCTGTTGCATCTTGCGGAGTACTCGTATGCAACCTTCCACGAACCCCATCTCTTTGTACTCTACGCCGTGCTTTAAACACAGCGCGCGAACCTTGGTGCGAGCTTTGCGCAAGTTGTGTCTCGGCAACCGCGGGAACAGATGATGTTCTACTTGGAACTGAAGCCCGCCGTGGAACCAGTCCATCCATTCGGGGCAGTCGACGTTTAAGGAAGTCTTCACTTGCATCCGGAACCACTCGTCTTCCTCGTTGTTGTAGGCGGTCCCGCGGTATGTGTCCTCTGCAAAGTGACTCAGTGTGATCTGAACGTGCAAGAATCCCGCCAAGCCGTGAGATATCAGAAGATAGGCCACTCGCTCCTACCAGGAGCCAAGACACATCCAAAGCATCGCGGTGAACCACGCGATAAAGATTGACAGCGTGGCGATCTCCAGCTGCCGGTGCTGGACCTTATTGTCCTCTTTGCTGCTCAGCAACAGGATCCAACCTTGTGCGTACAAGTTGAATCGAGCGACCATCATGACGGGGAAGTACAGCCAGTGCTAAAACTGTACGAGGAACCGAGCCGCTGCGTCCGTAATTACCCATCGTTGGTGGTACGTCGAGAAGAAGCGGCCAAAGATGCCTTCGTTTACGGCAAAGATTGGCATGTGTTGAATGTCTGGGTCGTGGTCGATTGAGTTGCACACGACACGGCAAATAGTGTTTTGTTTATAAACGCAAGAAATTATGTCGACGCTCCACCGCCACCTCCGCCAGAAGCCGCGCCAGACTGACCTAGTGCTCTTGCTGCCATGTACTTTGCAACGACGGCGTCATCGATACGGCCGTAGTCAATATTGCCGCTGACCTCCCACGGGGTGACTGTGGCGGCATCGTCGCTTGGTTTGGCTTCCCTCGTGGCTGCCATTGCAGTGCAAGAATGCCCGACCGAGATACGTTGCATCACTACAACTATCTTACCAAAGGTACGCCACGATGGTTCTTGAATCCCCGCGCAATTCCCGTACAGTTGCCAGTGCCGTCATGTGCGCATCGCGGTCGTACAGGGATCCGTTCAATTTGTTCCCCTTGGCCACGGAAGGTACAGTCATCTTCATGCAGCGGCCTCGCACGTAGTCCATGTACGTGTCTAACAGCTTTTTGGCCTCGCTCAGGCACATGGTAGAACCGCCATATGGGGCCTGCATGGCGCGGTGCTGTAGAGTTTGGAGAAGTTCGGCGCGCTTGTCATCCGTGTTAAACCAGGAGATGTCGATGTTGCTTGAAGTCTCCTTCTCCGGTTCTTTGTGCGAAGAGGCTGTGCTTGCGGCCATTGTAATTATGGCAGAGTAGTATGTTTGGTTGGCATCATTGCATTGGCGTTTGCTCGTGCCGGAGACGGGTCGGTCGGTTGCAGCTGAGCAACCCTCCGCGTTCAGCCCGGCGTACAGAGGCGAGTGGTTGAAGCCCGCGTTGCCCTTGACCAGACCCCGGTGGTGTGGATCGGTACTCCGTCGCCGGAGTGGACCAGGGCTTCGGTATTAATCGAAGAGACTTCATGGAAGCGCTAACCAGTACGATTCTAGACCCCTCGCGACAGGTTACAACCGACATAATTCCGGCTTTACGTGTGCCAGCACTTCCGGTGGGGAAGGGTGCGACTCATTTGTCAACGCCAAGTAGAACGATATGAGTGCCCGATACTTGATGGCATCGTAGGAGGCCGAAGCCGCAGCGATTCGTACTCATATCATTGCCTAGCTGGACGCTTTGGCCGGATGGCTGCCTGCTCCGCCCGCGATGTCTTCTGTCGAGAACATGTTCTTGCGCCTGCTTCAACAGCAGCAACAACAGAGGCAAGACCAAGAACGACGTCTGCAAGCACATATAGACGATATGATGCAACCCCAATGGGACAGTCGGGCTTTGGCGGCCGTCCGTGAGGCCAATGGGCAAGAGACCGCGATTGCCGCCGAGGCTCCTGGTGAGGGGATGGACGTCGCCACTGGCACCGAGGGTGAAGTCGCCGCTGCTGCCGGAGGAGGCGGTGTGAGAGCTGCAAGTGAGGCGGATTCCTTGACTGCAGCCGCAGTGGCGGCGGCGACGGTAGCGGCGGCGGCGGCACGACGCCCTGTGTGGGGGGAGAAGGCGGGCGACAAGCCCGTCCGGCGCGTACCGGGAACTCGAGCTCCACGGAAGGGATTTGCCGGAGGGGATTGTGCCATCTGCATGCATACCATGGATCCCCGGAAGCACAAGCTCAGCCGCGGGAAGAACTGCAGCAAGGACGTCTGCGTGGTGCACGTGGAGTGTCTCAACACTTGGCGCAAGAGCGGGGCACCCACGGCCCGAAAGTGCCCATTCTGCCGCACCAACATGTTTTGAAGAAGTGAAGCGGTTATGTGGATGAATGACGAATGGAAGACAGGCAGTCGGTGTTATTCATTTGCCCCGGTCGGCTGCAGCCGCCTTCCGCTTATTCTAAATTGTCCGCCACCCAACCATCTCATGAACCTTGGTTGGCAGCAGTCGCCTTCTCGCAGGCTTTGAGCGCGTTGTCAGCAAGAGCCATGGTTTTGATGCCATCCCGAGGCACAAAAAACATAACGTGGGTATACGTACGGTGACTGTTTGTGACAATTTGTTTTCATATTTTAAAGGAATTTATTCCACACCATTCCCCATGCATGATGGTACGGGAGTTCTATCCACGGACGTAAACGTTGCAGATCTTTTACAAGCATCAAACAACGCTGCTGATACCACCAAAGTGGAATGGGACAATGACGCGCAAGTTCTCGTTACATTTACACCCTCATACCTTGACCGTCTTTGCTTGCAAGGAGCTGCGATGTGTGACCTAAGCGCAAGGCGGATGTCACGGTACATGTGGTACGGTTCAATGTATGCAGGGCCTATCCTTGTGGTGGCAGCATGCATGCAAGCGGCAGTGGTTATTCGGAATAGCTCAGACGACACATGCCCCTCCACAGAGGACATCAGCGCTGCTCGCTGCCAAATTCTGCGGGACCATCATAACGCTACCTAATAGCCGTGTGAATTAGGGACAAAACCAGTATGTGAACGACAAGTTACAGCAAGTCAACCCCATTCGCTCCCTTCTTGCACAACCAACAAGAAGGAGTCTAAGGCCTATACATCTCCTAGACCCTGAAAAAAAAGATCCCATCGCCGGCGTAACGCATCACCATGCCACCATTTTCTCTTCTCGCTGCGACAACTTCAACAATGGATTCATGAGCCATCTGCATCCGACTCCATGGGCGCGCTTGGGGCTGCTTTTTCTTCAATTGTTGAAGTTGATTTGGCTGTCCCGGAAGCGGTAGCGTCTTTGTAGTGCCGAACAGCATCTGCCCACTTCTCCTCAACAGCACAATGTACCGCCTTCAAAACATCCCAAGCCCGTGGATCGCGGCCCCCGTTAACCACATATTGAGCTGTACCAAACCAGTTCGTTACAGAATCACCAAAGACCCATTCACACCACGGTTGTTTTATTAATAGTAACCCGCGAAACAGTAGAGTAATCTACTCACGACTGAAGAGCTTCCCGGTCTTATGGCCCTTTAAACCAATCATAAGTGGGTATGTGGTCTCGATCTGCTCGCAAAACACACTCAAGGCTGATGGAGAGCCGCCCGATCGCGTTCGCAGTCTAGAAAATTTCTGCCATACTTTTGCATCTGACAGGTCTAATTTCCCACGCAGTGCATCCAATCCAAACGTCATAAATGCACGAATCGACGTGTCCCGGCGCTCGGAGCCAGTGCAATATTCGGCCAGGATATCGCACAGCAGCTTGCAGATAAGTAACGCTTGGTTCTTTGTCATGAATTTGGTAGGCATGCGGCCCATATCTGCTGTACTGAGTTGTTATGTGAGCTCGAGTTTATTTGCCTTATCAGTGCCGGAGACGCCCAAAAACCGGAACCAGATGGTGTTGTTGTGGCGATCAATGTCCGTGAACTGGATCCAAACCGCAGGCAAAACGGGGTCCTGGTTTACAAGCTGCACCGCGCTCGTTCACCAGCGGAGTCTGCTCCATTTGAATGGACGACCTGGATTCCCGCCGTGGGCGTTCTCGCTCAGTCGAGGGGCATAGTGTGGGACGTCGTGTGTGTGTGCCACATCGAATGCTTAAATACGTGGCGGCGCAGCGGTGCGCCGATGGTTTATGCGTGTCCGCTGTACCGTAAACCTTTGATGTGCCGCTGAAAATAGGAAAACTCGGTTGGAATCCTTTGCATTTGATCTAATTGCATGCATTTAGTCTGGGAGAATTGATTTATATCAACGGCACGGACAAACCCAAAACGTTACCATTGAAGCAACACATTATATAAAACACTGAACATGGCAGCTGCAGGAGATGATGCGTTTGATTGCACGAACTTTAATGATGTGTGCAAACATGGAGCAATAGAGGATGCGTATACTTTGTAGGCGCAAACTGGAGAAGATTGCATTGACGTGCATAGAGATAATGAAGCCGCATGGCGATGGGCATGTGAGAATGGACACCGTGATGTAAAAAAAAAACATAACGAAGCGGAAGATATCTTTATTTGCGCTGTTAAGTTGTTTTTTCGGCAGCAGCCTTTATCATAGCGCAGATCCCTTCCGCGTCCACATCCCCTGGAGCCTCACTTAGCCCATCCCTTGCAATTTGTATTCCCCCTGCGCGTTTGCCCGCCCAAATACGCATTTGTAACTCGAGCACGCGGCCGTATCGCGCAGCTTTGCGGCAGAGAGCAGCGTTACGATGACAGGTACGAGCCCAGTTCCAGCGAGCAACCAAGCCCCTGCGACTCTACCAATGGTTGCATGAAGCGACCTCGAATGATTCGTCGCACCACGACACGCCAGCGCGAATCCCACTGCCATCAAAGATGCTGTCCATCTCCCTGACATTGGCGACGTTCCAAGCGCTCAGGTCGCCGTTGAAGGCCACAGCACCCTTAAACATGCACTCCATGTCTGTTACATTGGCGACGTTCCAAGCGCTCAGGTCGCCGTTGAAGACCACAGCATTCAAAAACATGTCATTCATGTCTGTTACATTGGCGACGTTCCAAGCGCTCAGGTCGCCGTTGAAGGCCACGGCACCCCCAAACATGTTAGTCATGTTTGTTACGTCGGCGACATTCCAGGCGCTCAGGTCGCCGTCGAAGGCCACAGCACCACCAAACATGTCCGACATGTTTGTAAGGTTGGCGACGTTCCAAGCGCTCAGGTCGCCGTTGAAGACCACAGCACCACAAAACATGGCAGACATGTCTGTGACATTGGCGACGTTCCAGGCGCTCAGGTCGCCGTTGAAGGCCACAGCACCACAAAACATGGCCAGCATGTCTGTGACATTGGCGACGTTCCAAGCGCTCAGGTCGCCGTTGAAGACCACAGCACCATTAAACATGTACCTCATGTCTGTCACATTGGCTACGTTCCAAGCGCTCAGGTCGCCGTTGAAGGCCACGGCACCATAAAACATGCACACCATGTCTGTTACATTGGCGACGTTCCAAGCGCTCAAGTCGCCGTTGAAGGCCACGGTATCACAAAACATGGCAGACATGTCTGTGACATTGGCTACGTTCCAGGCGCTCAGGCCGCCGTTGAAGGCCACAGCACCATAAAACATGTACCTCATGTCTGTGACATTGGCGACGTTCCAAGCGCTCAGGTCGCCGTTGAAGACCGCAGCATCACGAAACATGTTACTCATGTCTGTTACATTCGCTACGTTCCAAGCGCTCAGGTCGCCGTTGAAGGCCACGGCACCATAAAACATGTTATTCATGTTTGTTACGTCGGCGACGTTCCAGGCGCTCAGGTCGCCGTCGAAGGCCACAGCACCATAAAACATGTCCGACATGTTTGTAAGGTTGGCGACGTTCCAGGCGCTCAGGTCGCCGTTGAAGGCCACAGCACCATAAAACATGGCAGACATGCCTGTGACATTGGCGACGTTCCAGGCGCTCAGGTCGCCGTTGAAGACCACAGCACCCTAAAACATGTACCTCATGTCTGTGACATTGGCGACGTTCCAAGCGCTCAGGTCGCCGTTGAAGGCCAGAGCACCCCAAAACATGGCAGACATGCCTGTGACATTGGCGACGTTCCAGGCGCTCAGGTCGCCGTTGAAGACCACAGCACCCTAAAACATGTACCTCATGTCTGTTACATTGGCGACGTTCCAAGCGCTCAAGTCGCCGTTGAAGGCCACGGTATCACTAAACATGGCAGACATGTCTGTGACATTGGCTACGTTCCAGGCGCTCAGGCCGCCGTTGAAGGCCACAGCACCATAAAACATGTACCTCATGTCTGTGACATTGGCGACGTTCCAAGCGCTCAGGTCGCCGTTGAAGACCGCAGCATCATGAAACATGTTACTCATGTCTGTTACATTCGCTACGTTCCAAGCGCTCAGGTCGCCGTTGAAGACTTCAGCATCATAAAACATGTTCCGCATGGTTGTCACATTGGCGACGTCCCAAGTGCTTACATCGGGATTGAAAGTACAACGCCTGAACACTTCATCCATCTGTCGAACGAATGTTGTGACCAAGCGTGCTTCATCACCCCGCGGCAGATCCCGAAGCACCGCGCGCAAATCGTGATACTATTTTATGATTCGATATCTCACGCCTTCCAACTCATGCTCCCACCCGTGTTCCTCGTACCATTCAAAAGGATGGGATGCAATGATTGTAACGCCATTTAGATGCAGAGACACCATTTATCTATCTGTGTAGTGTGATGTGATGTGGTTGTTTGTACCATATCCGTGCCGGAAACGAGTTCTATAGTTGCAACCGTCGCCCGACAGATACACGATTGGTCTGTTCCAAAATCAGTTATCGCTTCCGTGTTTGTCCGTGATCAGTCAGTGATCAGTCGGTCGTCGCGCAAAAAAAATCAGAGTGGTCATGGTCGAGTAAGTTTTTTTCTGCGCAACTTTTTTTTTGAATCATGTCAGTTGTCAATCACACAAATCATGTTCACTCCGAGCTGAAGTTGACCCGATCACAACTTGAATTGTTCTGACCTGAAGTCGTCCTGATCGTTGTGTGTCTGTTCGACGAGGTCGACTTCCCGCCGATCCGGTATCGGGTCGACTCTCTCGAACGAAGTGTGGCGCGTGGACGAATTGCCTGCCTCGCTGTCGGTCTGTTTACCTTCTGCGTTTGACCAACCGCCGAAAGCATTTTTCCTCGAAGAGCCGAGCACGTCAAAGCAAGTGTACACTCAGTCCACAGGGGATCTGGCATAGTCCATTGGATGTGTTCCTGTTGGTTGATGCAAGCAGACACCTCTGACCCCTTGCACCGACGAACCTCTGACTTGTTGAGTAACTGTCAGCTCTGACGTCGGCGCGGAAGGTCTAACTCGGATGCGTCCCTGCAACAAAGTTACCCACGCAAAGACGCGGTCAGTACAGCCTACGGTCAGTGTGTACATTTTCGTGTCCCAGGCATGTGCTATCGTTTGACGACCCGAGCGGAGCGCCAGCGACACAAGACAGGACAACGTGATGCAAAAAAAAAACATGACAAAGCGGAATACATCTTCCTTTGCGCTGTTAAGTTGTTTTTTCGGCAGCAGCCTTTATCATAGCGCAGATCCCTTCCGCGTCCACATCCCCTGGAGCCTCACTTAGCCCATCCCTTGCAATTTGTATTCCCCCTGCGCGTTTGCCCGCCCAAAGACGCTTTTGTAACTCGAGCACGCGGCCGTATCGCGCAGCGTTGCGGCAGAGAGCAGCGTCACGATGACAGGTACGAGCCCAGTTCCACCGAGCAATCAAGCCCCTTCGAATGGTTGCGCAAAGCGACTTCGAACGATTCCTCACACCACGACATGCCAGCGCGAATCCCACTGCCATAAAAGATGTTGTCCATCTCCCAGACATTGGCAACGTTCCAAGCGCTCAGGTCGCCGTTGAAGGCCACAGCATTACGAAACATGAACCTCATGTCCGTCACATTCGCAACGTTCCAAGCGCTCAGGTCGCCGTTGAAGGCCACAGCACCATAAAACATGCCCCTCATGTCTGTCACATTCGCTACGTTCCAAGCGCTCAGGTCGCCGTTGAAGGCCACAGCACCCTTAAACATGCACTCCATGTCTGTTACATTGGCGACGTTCCAAGCGCTCAAGTCGCCGTTGAAGACTTCAGCACCATGAAACATGCACTCCATGTCTGTTACGTTGGCGACGTTCCAAGCGCTCAGGTCGCCGTTGAAGGCCACAGCACCCTTAAACATGCACTCCATGTCTGTTACATTGGCGACGTCCCAAGCGCTCAGGTCGCCGT
>Ga0222632_1000305_pt1 | contig 29387 bp, 29 predicted proteins | sample AntAcemetageno46_FD_179828 | JGI IMG/M metagenome (GOLD analysis project Ga0222632, IMG submission 179828) | Saline water microbial communities from Ace Lake, Antarctica - #46 | ecosystem: Environmental > Aquatic > Non-marine Saline and Alkaline > Saline | place: Antarctica: Ace Lake | collected...
TCAAGTTTTTTTTCCCTAAAAAAATTTAGTCAAGTTTTTTTTCCCTAAAAAAATTTAGTCAAGTTTTTTTTCCCTAAAAAAATTTAGTCAAGTTTTTTTTCAGTTCCACATCTGCCATTAATTTGACATGTGTAATTATCAATTAAATGCTTTCTTTCTCTTGCAATTAATTCATTTGCATTTTTTTGTAAAAATTCACGATAAGAATGATTATCTTCAATTTTATTTAAAAAACGAATGGTTTGGTTAAAAACATCATTGTCATAATAATTAGTTCCTAATCTACCATCAGACATAATGGGAGGACAAGAAGGGTATCTATTATCCATATATACATAACTAAAGATTTTATTTTTTAGAAGATTGATAATTATTTAGATCATTAATTAATTCTTGTTTTGTTTTTGATTTTAATTTACCATTCTCCATTTTTTTTACTAGACCTACATTAAATTTAGATGCTAATTCAGTTAAATCATTTTTTTTCATTTTCTTTAATTCCTCTAAATTAATTGGAGTAATATCTGAAGATTCGTCCATATTATTTAATTCATTTGAAGCATCTGAAGCATCTAAAGCATCTAAAGCATCTAAAGATTCATTTAATTGATCCATGTTATTTAATTCATAAATGTTCCCTAATGCATCTAATGCATCCAGGTGATCAACATTAATAAAGTTATCTAATTCATCAAAATTACTAACTTTATCAAAGTTATTTAATTCTTCCGAGTTATTTAATTTATTTGGTAAAGTAATTATTTTTTTAATATTATTTTCATATTTTCCTGTATCAGTTTCTAAATTTTGTTTATCATCTTTATTCTGTATAATGGAACTAAAATCTAGTTCAATATTAGTTTTTTCATCAGCATTAAAAGCTTTAGAATCAATAAATTTTTTAAGTTCAATTAAATTATCAGTTACTCCGACAGAAATATCTGTAGAAAATGCATCATTGGAATATATTTGAAGATCTGATTCTGATTTGTAGTCATCATTCTCAATTATATTAATTTTTCCAACCTGATTTAAATTTATAGTTTCTTTAGTATTTGGAATAGGAGGTAAAAGTTCTAGATTTGTAGGTAAAATATTTTCCATTTGATTTTTAAAAACAGGCATTAAATTATTATTTGTATTGGATTCAATTTTTTTAATAGAAGATTTAATAGAAGAAACTTCTTGGTATAAATGAACAACCAAAAAAACTAATCCTATAATTAACCATAATTTATAGTCAAAAATTTTAAACATTATATAATTAAAAATAATAAAATATTTCTAACTTAATAATAATTTAAATTAATCAAAAATACTCATACTATCAAGTTCAAACATGGGTTCTCCTGAATCTTCTTGGTCATCATAATCAAGAGCTTCTGCTTCTTCTTGTGCATCTATTAATTTATTTTGATAATCATCACTTTCTAATTCTTCTGTTTTTATTAATTCTTGATAGAGCCCAATAACTTTATATAATGGGTCAATACTTGGTTCTTCATTTGATATTAATATTGAGAATTTTCTTAATTCGAGGTGATTTAAATCTTGGTAATAATATTCAAATAAAAATTTAGTTATACTTACAACAAAATAAATTAGTTCATTTTGAATTCTTTTAGACGGATTATATTCAATTAATAAATTTAAATGGTATAATAAATAATTTATTATCTTGTAATCTAAATTATTAAGTTTATTTAATGTATTTATATCAAAATATTTATCATTAGGAATTAAAATTTTTTCATTAATTTCTTCAATTTCTAAATAAAATAAATACTTCCAGTTTTTAAAAATACTATTTTTACCTTGTGAATCCGTTAAATTAAATATTGGTAAACGATTTATGAAATTATCAACAAGAATTCCTTCTTTTGTTCTTGATGGATAATTTTTTTTATATCTAACTTGATTTATAATTGAATTTGCTTTTTGAATTAAAATACGTAATCTAGAAACTCGTTCTTTTAAAAATTTTTTAGCGATATCATTTTTATTTTTAGGAATAGTTTCTACATAATCTTTGATTTTTTCATAATTATTTAAACATCCAAGTAAATCTATCATATTTTTTAAACTATGATTAATTATAAGATTGTCTTTAGCAAATATCTTTTGGAATTGTTTTTTATCTTTAGAATATCCTAAATATTGGAGTTCGTATTTATTATAATACAAGTTTAATTTTATTTTTGTATCATAAAAGTAAATAACATCTGTTTTAAAAAAAGGATGATTATCTTCTTCCTTAATACTTAAATCAGATTTATTTATAGTTATAATTTCTTTTCTTTGGTTGCCCAAATAATCATGATTAATTACAACTTGATCTGTGAACAGATAAAGAGTTAATTTATCTGTTTTTATTTTGTTTCCAATTATATTTGATATATTTTCTAAAAATTTATTTTTAATATTGGTTTGATTAAATATATGATTAAAAGATTCAATAACTTTTTGTTTTCGTAATTGTTTTTTTTCCAATTTAATTCTATTTTTACGATATTCAAGTTCTAATTTTATATTTTTTTTATCATCTTCTTTTGCCATGTTTTGTTTAATCATTTCAATATCTTTTATATCCAGATCTTTTTCAAAGTTAGGACCATATTTATCACATAATTGTTGAATTATTGGATTAGATTTTTTTTCAGAACATATTTTTTTTAATATTCTTCTTATTTGGTTATTAGTAATTTTTTCTATTTTATCTTTACTAAGTTCATGAATTATATAATTGAATTCAAATTTATCTAATTTATTTTTAGAAGTATAACAAAAATTAAAATCTTCTTGTGTTAATTCAACTTCTTTTTGTTTATTATCTTCTAAAACAACAGGTGTTACTATTTTTTCTAAATATCTAATTTTTTTAGATTTTTCATCAATATCAATTAAAGCTAGTTTCTCATTTCTAATTCTATTAAATATTTTAGTGTCATTATAAGTATTTTTTAATCTTGTTTTTATTCTTGTTACCATAATTTCATATAAAATATTTTTTTCTTTTCGTAAATTTGCTTCCATCACACTATTAAATAAATCTACTAAAGTATGAATTACTTCTTTTTGAGCATTAAAATTAAACCCTTTTGATCCATCATCTGGATATAACCAAATATCATGTTGAATTAATGTTGCAGATAAATAATAAATAGCATAAGAAAGCAATGGAATTTTAGATAAAGGAATTAATTCTGATTCTGATAGTCTCAATTTTAATTTTGAAAAAACACTAGTGAATTTTTCATATAAATAAAAATTAATTTGTTTACTTTCTTTTAATCCTAATAATTGACCAGATCCAACTTCTAAAAGCATAAGTAATAATAAATAAGTTAACATATTATTATATTTAATTATTTTGAATTTATCTGTGTCTTTACTAGAAGTTAAAAAAATATCATCTTTTAATTCAAAAAAGAAAAGATTACTTAATGAAGGTAAAACTCCATATCTAGATTGAAATAAAGTAGGTCTAGTTTTAATAGTTTCTTTTAAATATTTAGTATGTAATTGAACTAGATCAATGATATCTTTTGTCATTAATCTTCTTCTTAGTTTTATAATGGGATCATTTCCTAAAAATATTCTAATGTTTGATGAAAATGATATATTTTCTATAATTCGATCTAAAGTTCTAATTGTTCTAGATAATTTTTTATATTTGGGTAAACTTTCTAAAGGTCGAGACACTCCAACTGCAGTTGTCATAAAGGTATCTAATTCTTCTACATAAGTTCCTGTAATTTGATATTTTTGAAGTGGTATTATTTCGTCACAACTTTTACAAACATATTCTTTATTATCATTTTCTTTCACATATTGTTTAACAAAATCAAATACTTTCTGGTTAAAAGTATCAATATCTTTTTGGTTCATTTCTTGGATATTTTTCCAAATTAAATGATGAATACATAAAGAGTTATATGATATTAATTCAGAATAATTTATTTCTTCTTTTTTTTCAATTAAAATAGTTGAATTTTTCTTGATTGGTACTTTATAAATAGGTAATTTATATTTTTCATTTGATCCAGGAATTAGATTTTCAATTTCGTCAGGTGTTATTTTAATATTTGTTATTTTTGAATTAAAATACCTAAACACTTCATTGTAAATTTCAGGCTCCCTTGATAAGTCAGCATAGTTTTCAGCATATTTTTCAATTAAATTAAATAAATCTTGATGAGATACAATTTTATTATGTTTTATTTCTTTCTTGATATTTTCTAATAACAAATTATAATATTGATAATAAAAATCTTGTAGAAATACTTTAATTGTTTTTGCAATATCATTTCCAGCCACATCTTCATATGTATCTGAAATTAACTCATCTTTTTTAGTATTAAATAACCAGTAATGATAGACTTTATTATTATTTTTTTTTATCATTTCTTTATTTATTTGTTTTAAAAAATCTTGATAAGTTCCATTACCAGCTATTTTTAAATTTTTATTTAATATCAGGTTTGGTCTAATTTTATCTTCATTAAAAGCTACTCCAATAACATTTATATCAATTAAATCATTTCCTATTCTTGACTCTACAAATTTATTAACAAAATCTTTTTTTAAATTCACATATCTAATTCCTTCAACTACTTCACTTGTTCTTATTTTAAAACCATCTTTACTGAAATGATTAAAATTTAAATAAGAATAATTACTCAACATTTCAATATCATTTAAAATTTCATCTGTTTGGGGAGTATCTGTTTGAAGTAATTTATTTTTAATTCGAACATCTTCTTCTACATTTACAAGTGTTCCCATTCGATGAATTAATGCATTATAAAACATATTTTTTACATTTATTTTTAATTTAGGATTTTCATTAAGGTTAGCAGAATAATAATTTTTTATTTGGTTTAATTTAGAAATAATATACTTTGCTTTTGTTTCATCTTTAGTTGATTTTTCACCGGCTTGGTATTTTTCAGAATTTTTATGATATCTTAAAAAATCTTCAGCAATTGGGGTTAAAATCCTTTTGCTAAAAAGATAATCAACATTTTTATCTTTATTTAAATTATATTGTTTAACTTTTTGTTTATACTCTAGAATATAAGAATAAATATCATCTGCAAGTCCTTCTCTTAATTGCACAGGTGTTAACATTTTTTCAATTGTATTAAAATCAACCATTTTACTGGAACTAGATGTAACAATTGTAATATAAGTAAAATCACCTTCATTATCTTTTTCATCTTCAATAATTTTAATTAAATTATTACGGTCTACTTTTATATATATTTCTTTAACAACAATTGATTTAATTAAGATATGAAAATTATCAGAATTTTCAATAATTCTTTTTAAAAAAAATTCTTCACCCAAATTATTAATTAAAGTTATTGTTTCTTGAAATTTAATGGGAGCATTTCTTAATGCAATTTTTATTTTATCTAGTGATTTCAGAGGAACTAACTCTAAAATATTTTTAATTATGCTATAATATTTAATAATTTTACTGTTTGATTCACTCGTAAAAAAATCTTTTATAGAAACTTTACTTTTTGCCTGATTTTTTGAAATTTCAATCAAGTTAGTAATAAAAGTATCTCTTCCACCTTTATAACTGTAGGATAACCCTATAAAAAAATAATAATATAAATAAGTTTTTATAGATTGTTTTATAAAACTTGCTCCTTTATCAAATTTAATTGTGTCTTGTTTTTTTTGCATAAAATCTTCAATGAAAGATATTATTTTTTTTTGAAATCTTACAAAATTTTTTTCTTTTAATAATTCATTATAAATTTTATTTTTTATTATACTTAAATTAAGATCATCTAAAAAATTATCTAATATTTCATCAACAGGGAAAATTAACATTATTATAAAATTACAGAAAATAAAAATTAATTAATTTAAAAATTTTAATCTAAGCTTAATTATATAAAAATGTCTAATTCAATTATTAGTAATACAGTCTCACAAATTTTAAACTCTTTAGATTCTGAAGCACCTTCATATAATCAACCACAATTTGGGGGAGAATCTGAAACTTCTGATCTAGTTCCCAACACAGGTGGTATGAATTCTGTTACATCCACTGTTAATACCAACACATTAACAAATGAAATGCCAGAACCTGCTATTAATAATGACAACGACAACGATGCAACTTCTTCTTTCGTTCCCAATAATGTTAATGATATGGTTAGTGACACATCCGCAGAGGAAGGTGCACCTCAAACAGGAGGTAATTCATTAAATAATGATGTTTCTAAATTAGTTAATATGTTAACTGAAGAAGATAATCAAAATTTTGATACCGAAACAAGTATGACTGAAACAGCAACCGAAAATCTTGAAAATAAACTAAAAGATTTACTTAAAGTCAGAGGAGGTGCCAAAAAAGGATATAAAAAAGAAACAACTAAAACTAAAAAAGGATCCAAAAAAGGATCTAAAAAAGGATCCAAAAAAGGAACTAAAAAAGGATCCAAAAAAGGATCTAAAAAAGGATCCAAAAAAGAAACAACTAAAACTAAAAAAGGATCCAAAAAAGGATCTAAAAAAGGATCCAAAAAAGGTTCTAAAAAAGAATCCAAAAAAGGTTCTAAAAAAGGATTTAAAAAAGAATCTAAAAAAGGATCTAAAAAAGGGTCTAAAACAACTAAAACTACTAAAACAGCTAAAAAAGTAAAGAAAGCAATGAAAGGTGGTTCGGATGAAGACAAAAAGAAAAAAAGACCTACTCCAGAATTTATGATTGTACAATCAAAATTAGCAAAAATGATTCGTGAGAAAGAAAATTTAAAAGGAGTGGTTGAAGTATCAAAAAAAATAAAATCACTTGTAGCTAATGCTGTAGGTGCTGATTGGAAAGATAAAGGTATTAAATATGTAGATGCTTTAAAAAAAACTATTGAAAAATACACAGCATAAGTGTATTAATTATTATTCTCTTAAGATATTAAATTCATTATCATTTAATATTTCAAGAACATGAACTTCTTCACTAATTCCTGATGTATCAAACTTTCTGAAAGCATGTGACATTCCTCTATCATGTCTCCATACCATGTCGCCACATGTTGAATTAATTCCCAAGTCCTTTACAAAAGTTGGAGTATGTCCTATATGAATATATCCGACCTTCCAATTTGTAAGAGCTTCTTTTGCTATATCACATTGTTTATTATCTTTATCTAATTCTGTTGGTAAATTTCCTAAAATTCTATTCCAAAAAGGGGAATAATCTTTAGCATTTAATATTTTATTATATTCAGATGGGTCACTTATTTTACCTTGTAACCATTCTCTCATAATTTGATTAATTTTTTCTGGTTTATAATCTCTAGTTAGAGAAGGAACTAATCCAGCATGAACAAAAATATTGCTTCCAATGATTAAAACTCCATATCTAGAACATGCTAAAAAATTAGCGATTGGATTACCTGGACTAAATGCCCATTTTCTTGCTTCAAATTTATTTTTAAAATCATGCTTAGAATATTTTTCATCTGTTAGTAATTCTTGAAATATATCTAAATTTTTTGGACTAACATAAGTCATATTACCTTCAACATTCATAAGTTCATGATTTCCCAATAAAGAATAAAAAGCACCTTGTGCCTCAATTGCCTTTTCATGTAAAGTAACTGTATATTTTAAAAGTTCTAAATCATGAGGTTTGTCTAATTTTGATTCAACCAAACAATCATCACCCCTACATGAATCAATTAAATCACCTAATTGTACCACAACTGTTTCACCTCCAATCCATTCATCATCTTCATTGATAACTTTTGCTAATAATAAAGTTTTTCTAAATTGTTCTTTATCACCATGTACATCTCCAATTACAATAATTCTTTTAACTGCAGGTAATACACCACCAATAGGAAGTTTTTTGGATAGACATTTGAAATTGTCTAATAATCTCATTAAATAATCAAAGATTTAAAAATTAATTTAATAGTAATTAATTTTTAAAATTTACAAAGTTGCTAAACTATTATTATTTTCCCATCCAATAACATTTACATTTTCTTTATCATTAGATTCCTCATCTAAAACACCCATTCTATAAGGTTTTTCATCAACATCAGGAGATCCATTCTCTGGATGAGGTACTTTGTCTTGTTCAGTTGGAGGAGAGTTATCTTGGGTTGGAAGAGGATTTTCTGAAATTTCTAATTCAGGCATGGCTAAATTTCCCCTTACTTCAGATACTTCAGATACTTCAGATACTTCTTTTGATTCTGTTGTATCAGGTCCATTATTATCTTTATCATCAATTTCAGGAGTTTCATTAGATGGATCATTCATAGAAATATATAAAAGAGATGCTATAACAACACCATATTTAAGATCAATGTAGGAAGCAACAATAGTTGCACCAGCTAAAAGCATTGAATTTTCTCTTAAAACATACATTACCATCTCAGGCATTTTTACGATATACATATGATGATTTACAATTAATGCAACAGCAACTACCAAAGCAATTTGTGTAGATGAGTCAATAGACTTGTTAAAATTTAACATATTTTGGATTTGTTCCATATATATAAAAATTGAGAAAAAAATATTTTGTCTTAAAGTATTTTAATTATCTTAAATAATGGAAACTGTCTTATCAAAAAAAGGATATTCAATTAAAAAAACATTGGAAAACTCTACAATTATTTCAAAAATTAAATCTAATTTAATGGTTAAACCTTATAAAAATTTTGGTTTAAATATTAAAGAGGAGGAACCTTATCCAGTTTATACTGAAGATAAAAACAATTTATATCTTCCTAGATTTTATGGAATCGATAAATATGGGAAACCCACTAAAACTAAAAGGTGGAATAATAAAAATATATCTTTAGAATTTAAAGGAAATTTAAGAGATTATCAAAAAGATATTATGGATGTAGTGATACCTAAAATAAAAAAAGATAAAGGAGGTATGATTTGTGTTGGATGTGGTAAAGGTAAAACTTGTATGGCTTTATATTTAGCAATGATATTAAAGAAAAAAACTCTTGTAATTGTTCATAAAACATTTTTATTAAATCAATGGGTAGAAAGAATAGAACAATTTACAAATGCAAAAGTAGGAATTATTATGCAAGATAAAGTTGAAACAGAAGGAAAAGATATAGTAATAGGAATGTTACAATCTATTTCAAAAGGAAAATATGATAAAAGTCTTTTTCAAGATTTTGGATTTACTATTTTTGATGAAGCACATCATGCACCATCTCGTTTTTTTTCTAAATCATTACCACTAATTACTTCAGAATATTGTTTAGCTTTATCTGCTACTCCAAAAAGAAATGATAAATTAGAAAAAGTCTTATATTGGTATATGGGTAATATTTTATATCGTGATCCTGATGAAATTATTTCAAGAGATGTCCTTGTTAAAATGTATCATTATAATTCAACTAATAAAGATTTTAAAGTTGCTAAACTGCCTTTTACTGGAGAACCAAATTTACCCAAAACAACAAATCGTATATGCAAATTGACAAAAAGAAATAAATTAATTATTGATATAATTGAAGAAATACTTGAAGAGGATAACCGTCATATTTTGATATTAAGTGATAGAATTGCTCATTTAGAAGAACTAAAAGGTCTTCTAGATGAAAAACAAATTACAGAAAGTGATTTTTATATAGGTCGAATGAAACAAAAAGATTTAGATAAAGCAAAAGATAAACCTGTATTATTTGGTTCTTATTCAATGGCAAGTGAAGCACTTGATATTCCAACATTAAATTGTTTAATTATGGTTACTAGCAGAAGAAATGTAGAACAATCTGTTGGACGAATCTTAAGACAACAATCAAGTGAAATTCAGCCTCTTATAATTGATATAGCTGATGAATTATATTGTTTAAAATCACAAGCTAATGCAAGAACTAAATATTATCAAAAAAAAGGTTATATTATTACGAAAATTATTACTAATGAAGATAATATTATTAAAGAAATAGATATATCAAAAGAATCTCTTGTCACTATGAAAGATGAATGTGATTTTGTTGATTAATTATTTAGAAACAGGAGGTAATAAGTCAGTAAAAGATTCATGAATTTGATTTAATTCATCTTCAATTAATTTCATAGTAGAATTTAATAATCTACTATTATTAGTTTTTTTATATTTATTACAGGTTTTAATATAATTATAAATTAAATTTAATTTATCACTTGTCCAAATTTGACTTAATTTTGAAATATCTAAATTAATTTCTTTATGATTAAATAAAGATAAATAATCACTTGGTAATATTTTTTTATCAAAGTTATTATCAATAAAACTTTGTATAATTGTTATATAATATTGTAAAGTTAAGTATGTTGTTCCCATTTGGTAAGTATTTTGTAATATTTTTAAACCTTCAATAAAATATTTTAACATTTCCATAAATTCTTTATTTTGAATATCTATATTTTTAGTAGGGTTATTAATTCCTTTTTTAGGAATATAATCTTTTGAAAACCAAAAAATTAATCTTAAAATTAAATCTAAAATATAAATTATTTGTTCTCTTGAGAAAGAGTAATACATTCTAATACTAGCATTTAACACATTATTGTCCATTAAATGAATTTTGTTCTGATAAATTCCAATTTTATGATTGGGTTTAAATTTAAGAAAAATTATTTTGAACATACCACTTATAGGTTCAATTAACTGATTATTCATTATAATAAAATATACTTTAAGGTTTATATTAAAAATTAATAAATCTTAATAATAATAATGTCCTCTACTCAAAATATTTTATTATTAGTGATCTTATTTACTATAATTTATTTTTTATGGAAACCTGAATATTATAAAAGAATTAAAATTCAACTTAATAAATTATTAAATTTTAATTCAATTGAAAACTTCCCTTTAGAAAGTGAAGTTGGTAATTTACAATTAATTTTACCTGAAGGTTCCACTAAAGAAATTATAATTTTAAATAGATTTGCTGATGAAATTAGAACCAAAAATGAATTTTCAACACAAAATCAACCTACTCTAAATCAATATCTTAAATTATCAGCAGTAGATTTAAAAAATATACAAGCTTATATTAATTCTAAAATTAATAATAAAAAAATAGTAGATACCTTAGTTGAAGTGACATGTGATAATATTAAAGCAGAAGTATTTTATGCAGAAAATAATAATTTTCTTTATTTAACACCATTAATATGTTATGGACAAGTCTCAATTAATAAAAAAGTATTAGGTAAAATTAAATACACAATTATATTGAGAGGTAAAACTAATTCTTTATTTATTCCACAAGATGGATTTTTTATAAATAAAAATAAATTTATGGGAATAATTGACAGTTTCAAAATTACCGAATTAGATAAACCAAATGTAGAAATAGACCCTTCTATTCAAAGTAATAGTTGGTATGCAACATCCGACACAATTAATTACTCTATTAATTATCCTAATAACCCACCACTAACTAAATTTAAAACATTAGAAAGAAAAACTAATGCAAAAGAAGAAACACATAAAAGACAACAAGATTATCAAAGAAAACAAAATATAACTATTTTAGAAGACAGTGAAGATTTTAATTTAAGTGAGATCATAAATGAAAATATTCCCGGAACAGAAATTAATAATGATTATTATGAAGAAGATTCAGAGACTAATTTAAGTCCAATTAATTATGTTTAAATTCTAAAATCTTTAAAAAATTTATCATTTTTTATAACATAATCTGGAGTTAAATATTCATCTGTGACTAAAATTCGTCCTCTTTCACTAATAAATTCACCTTCACGATATTTTTTAGGTACAATTCTTCTAACAAATTCTTTAGCTTCTGCAGGTATAATATCATCTATAAAAAAATCAGCCATAAAACCACGACTTGTAGTTAATGTATTAAAAAAATAATGCATATCATAATATTGATTTTTTTCTGGTTTTATGTTAATTTTATTAGTCCATTTTGAACTTACTTTAGCATTATCTACAATTCCAGGAATACAAGCAAAATCAAAATCCCATAATTTTATATTAAATCCTATATTAGGTATAATATAACTTTGTCCATTTATTTCATACATATATTTAGTATATTTTTTTGACTTTTCTAATTTTTGAATTAAAATATTATTTGCTTTCAAGTCATTATGTCTAAAATCAGGATATTTTTTATGAATAACTGCTAAAACACTTATAATTTGAAAAAATAATACTTTCCAATGTTTTAATTTAAATTTTTTATATTTTTTTCTTATAAATTCCATTAAATCTCCTCCATCAGCCCATTCTGATATTAATACACTAACATTATTATAGAATTCATGATTTTGATGTCTTTCAATAAATTGATCATATTTTTTATTATTAACAAAATCACCTTTTTTTAAATTAACAAATTGTTTAATACTTGTATTAAAAGTACACATTGGTAAAATAATATGGGGAGTTTGATTTGAAATAACAAATTGTGATAAAACACGTAACATTATTAATTCTGCATTTTCTGGTCTCGATGGATCATAAACATCACCATAGTTTTCTTTTCTTGGATAAGGAACAATTTTTACGGCATATCCTGGATTTAGTGTATCTTCTAAATATACTCCTCTAAAAGTATGACCTGTTGAACCACTTTTAACATAAAGTAATTTTCCACCTATTTGATCTATAACTTGAATAAAATTATAATTTTTTTTAGGTAAAATATTCCTAATATCTTCTTCATCAATACTCTCAAACTCATTTTCACCATTATAATTAACAATTGGTTCAATCTCTTTGCCCTTTATTAACATATTTATATTATGAATGCGAGATTGAATCAAATTAAATTTCTTCTTTATTTTTTTAACATCTGTAAATTCCATTAAATAATAAGATATAATATATATTAACTGATCTCATTATTTTAACTGATTTTAATCCATTTTTCGCTTTTATTATTAAAAATTAAATTATTTAAATCACAAATTAATACTTTATGAAAATTATTATATTTTATAAAAAAATCTTCTTCTGAATTTGAATAAAACACTCCTGGTACAGTATTCATTTCTAAAATAAATAATTTATTACTATTTTTTTCAACAAGATAATCCATTCCTAAAATTCTAAATTCATTATCTTTTAGTAAATTAATAAAATCTTTTTCATGTAGAGAAAATAAAGTAATAAAACTTTCATTTAAATTTACTATTTTCTCTTGATGGTTTTTTTCAAAATCTTTATTAAAACAATAAAAATTTCTATCTAACTTTTGTAAACTATAAATATGATGATTTGTTATACTATTATATACATTTCTTGGTTTTGCTTCATCCTCTTTTTCATAACAAAATCTTACAATATAATCATCATAATAATAATAATTTATTTTTCCATTTATTTTTATTATTAATAAATAAACTCTATAATCATATTTTTTTCCTTTATAATTATCAGATAAAATTTCTTTCTGAATTACATAATTATTTATATCACTTGTTCTAATTAATGAACCAAAAAATGTAATGGGATTTTTTGTTATAGTTATATTCCTTCCATAACTTCCATTCTTCTTCTTTATATACCAATAACAACCTTTTTTACCTAATTTTTCTAAAAAACTTATTTGTAAATTTTGTATTGTTGATATAACAGTTAAAGGATAATTTGATAAATTACTTATTTTTTTATGAAATTTTACTTTATCTGACCATTCGGTTCTTAAATAATTTTCAAAATCTTTTGGGAATAAATTATATAATTCTGAATTTATTTCCTCATAATAATTATCAAAACTCTCTTTTGTTAAATTTTTTATCATTAATTATAAAAATATAATAGACCTTAAATTAAATATAAATTAAAACTTTCATATAACTGAAATACTAAACCATGAAATAAAAAAGCTCTTATAAATGATATACTACTTCCATGATATAAAGTGTTCCATTGTATATTCATTTTATGTCCTGTTTGTATCAATGTTTTAATTCTATCAAAAGGATATATTAAAACCCATGCAGTTAATCCACTTAAACCACCTGCTAAAAAAGAATTTAGGCTTTTATGATAATAATTATGATAACTATAAAAATAAATACCATATCCTAAACCCTCACGAAACATAGTTAGAGGTAATCCTTTAGTCAATAATGATACTTTTGATATATTTTTAATATTTCTTTTAATTTGTTGATTTAATTTAATATTTTCTATAATATTTACTAAAATACCTGCATTAACTCCAGATATACTTCCTGATAAAAATCGATTATTATATTTATCATATAAATAGTTATCCAAATTAAATACAAATCCTTTTTCGAGAGGAATTGCTAATAATGGCAGTTTCAATCCACGATAATAATTTTTAATTAATTTACCTTTATTTTGTTTATTAAAATCATTGAAAGTTTTTAATAAAGAATATTTTGAAACCTGAAAATTTGTTTTTAAGGTATCAAGGGGATGAGTTAATATGGTACCTATTACTGAACCTAAAATACTCGAATAAAAATTATGAGTTGACATAATATTATTTAATTAAGTAATTAACTAATATAATTTCACTTTTTTTATTGATTTAAATAAAGTTCTTTTTTTACATCACATTTTCTCCTATCTTCTTCTAATAATTTATTCTCATATTTCATATATACACTTTTAACTAGTTCTATATCTAAATGAGGCAAAAGAGGTATTCCTTGCCAATGAGCTCTTTTATGAAGAAAATCTTGTTGAAACTGATCAGGATATAAATGTATTAATTCTGATTTTTTATTTTTAAAAAGCCAGTGTAATTGTTTAGGTAATAAATAAGCTGATTGTGATGGTAACACTGTTAATAATTGTTCAAAAGGTTTAAGAGGTTCTCCCATATCAAAATTAATCTGTTTTATATCAAAAGCTTTTAATACTACTACTAAATCTTTAATAAAAGGTGCAGAATTAAAAGGATAATAATAATGCCAACTGGGACAACCTTCAAAATAATATTTAGTTGACCATAATATTGTTTTAATAAAATGAAAAGAAACTTCCGTTCTAGTTTCTAACGAACTGTCATAAAAATAATGTTGATAATATCTTTCAGAATATTCATCAAAACTATCTTCTCCTATTCTAATTGGATCATTTATCTTAAATCTTAAGGTTTCTACAAATTTCATATTTTTTTCATACGGGTCATTTGGTAAATAACCACGATACTGTTTTTTATTAGGTAGTTTTGCTAAAATTTCTTCTTCTTTATCTGCTAATTTCTCAACAAATAATAATAACATCTCTTGATTTATAAAAACCTTTTTGTTATCATCCATATTAATAATAGTTTTATATTTTTCTTGATAACATTCTACCCAATTTTTTATTAACTCTGGTATTCCATTGGAATAAATATCTAAAGTCACCATATGTGGCAAAAAATCATTTCCTAAAAAATAACCCATAAAAATAAATTCATTTATTATTTCCTGATTAGATAATTTACATTCGTTCTCTTCAAACATTTCTTTAATCTCATTAACTAAACACTCTTTCATTTTTTCCATATCAATTATATTTAACACTTCCTTGGTTTCTTTTTTATTTAATTGATTTGCTTCCCTTAATAAATATATATCATTTCTTTGTGTAGCCATTGATAAAAAGATTAAATCTGCATCTAATCCATAAATTGTATAAGAACCACTCTTATTTATTTCTTCTCTTTTACGAATAAAATCTAATATTTTATGTTCTCCTTCCATTGGTGTTTGAGCTGTTGAAAAAATAATAGGGTATGATTGCTTTTTAGCCCATCCTATTATTTTATTAGTTAATTTTGTCATAAAAATCGTTCCTGGAGTAATTGCTGAATTATTCCAGAACCGTGTAAGTTCTTTATTATGTTTTATTTTTATTTTATCAAACATTTTTCTATCTTGAACTGATTTAAATCTTCTACTTCTTTGTTGTTTTATTTTAGCAACTGGTGCCACTCCATCAATAGCAATATATAAACCTTCTGTAGGTTTAATATTATCATATAAACTTTCAATGTATTCAATACATCTATTTATCATTTTATTTTCTAAAACATCTGTATTTGTATAATTTGGATTTAGTGCTAATATTTCAAAACACATTGGATGTAATAAACAATTGGCATCTAAACATAACCATTTAGTATTAAAATCATTTTTTATTTCGTCTAAATTCAAAATAAAATGATTTTTTTTATATTTTTTTAATAACCATAAAAAGAATCCGGGTACTCCCATATTATATTATTATATTAAAATAAACTTAATTTAAATCAACTTTTTTACTATATCTTACTCAATCTTACTCAATCTTACTCAATCTTACTCAATCTTACTCAATCTTACTCAATCTTACTCAATCTTACTCAATTTTACTCAATACCAAAGATTTTCTTATGTTTTACCACTAATATCCAATCAGATTTAACCAATTTATCCTTGAAATATTTTTTTAAATTATCAATTGTGTCTCTCGTTATTGCTGAATAAATTGTATCTTTTTCTTCAAAATGACGACCATACATTAAATGATTTGGATTATCTATTCTCAAGCAAACTTCATCATTCTCTTTTGCATCTATAACATCATTACTATCTTTTTGAATACCAATAATAATTCCTAAACTCTTCATATTTTTATTTACTATTGCTAAAGGCATACCTATATATAAATTTCCTTTTATCACCTTTACACCAAAAAGTAAATTACTTGCACCACCTTTCAAAAAAATATGTTCTTTAAGAATTTTCATTTCAGCAGGTAAAACTGCTTTTTGATTTTCTAAAAGATATTGATGAATATTACCTCTGCTTTCTTTTTCAAAATCCTGATATTTTTCAATTAATTGATAAATTACTTCATCTTGTATTATTGATATTGAACTCTCAGTTAAAAGTGACTTATTTAAAGGCAACCCAAAATAAAGAATTGTTTGATTATAATTTTCTTCCTTTTTTAATATCTCTGAATACCGATCTATAGTTTTTTTAGTTGGTTTTCCAATTATATAATGTTTTACAGGAACTGACTCTTTATTTAAAAGATAATTAAAAGCATCCATCGCTCCCAAAGTATCTGTCATTACTACAATTCCTTCTTTTGAAGTTTCAAAAGTACTCGTCAAAGTATTTCTTTCATTGTCGCTTTTTTTAATTAACTCATCCTCATTATTATTTACTTGATACACTTTTTCACCTGTAATAACATCACTTGTATCTTTTGCAATAATTCGGCATGTATAAGCACCATAACATTCATTTACTTGTTTATTTTCTACAAAAATATTTTTTACTTTAGTTACAACACTACCCGAAAATTTAGGAATAACTATTTTATCACCAATTTTTAAATTTCCATTTACTATCATTAAATCTACAATCCAACCCATTTTAGAATCTTTGAAAGAGTCCATTACAATAGATTTAAATATGTTTTTTACTGTTAATTTTTTTACCATTAAATTTGATGTTAAATATAACATAACTCCTAAAAGATCATCAATTCCTTCATTTTTTAAACTATTTACAGGAACCATTGAATATACTTTTTCTGGTGTTTTATTATCAAAGTAAAATTCTGCATCTACACCTTCAGTACTCAATTGATATTTAATATCAGCTATCAAAGTATAAAATTGAGCAATACAAGATTTAGATTGTTTTTTTAATGTTTTTCTTAAATTTTTATTAGGTTGAGTTTCCCATTCTGGGACACGATCCATTTTAGTTAGAGCAATCACAAAAGGTATCTTATTCTCTTTTAACATTGAAAGAACTTCTTTAGTTTGAGGTAATACTCCTTCAAGTAGATCTATTACAACAATTGCAATATCACACAGGGCTGATCCTTTTTTACGAAATGTATGAAAAGCCTCATGTCCTGGTGTATCAACAGCTAAAAATCCAGGATATGAATCTTTAATTTGATACTTTCCTTTAATATCCACAACTTTTTTAAGTTTATTTAATGAATAATATCTACATGAATTTTTTTGAGTAATCCCTCCTGCTTCTGAAATAGCAATCATTTTTGAGTTAGAAGAAATTAATCTGCTAAAAGCATCTAAAAGTGATGTTTTTCCTGCATCTACATGACCTACTGTAATTATTATTGGAGACCTTAATTTACCTGATTCAATTAAATTTGACATATATATTATTATTAATTAATTATATATTTTATATCAATTTTTATTAAAATATTATTTTTCTCAGTCTTTTTATATGATAAAAATAATATTAATGCTTATTATTATATTAATCTTACTTAAATTTAGTTTTATACAAACCAAAGAATCTTTTATTGAATTTAATGATAATGACATTGCTTATGTTGTTCAAAAAGGTACCTTAGCATTAACTAAAGATAAAGCAAATAAATGTACAGCCTTATTACCTGACACAAATGTTGTTTTAACACAAAATTATAAAAATAAATACAAAGTAAAATATTTTGAAGATGTTGATTGCACCAAAGAAGCAATATTAAATTCTAATCAAAGCTTTTATAAAATTATTTCTGATCAATCAACAACTTCAACAAATGCAAATGCAACTCAATCAACTTCTGAAACTCAAACAAATATAACTCAAGCAACTACTGATACAGGAATGAATGATACAGGAATGAATGATACAGGAATGAATGATACAGAAATGAATGATACAAAAATGAATGATACAGGAATGAATGATACAGAAATGAATGATACAGGAATGAATGATACAGGAATGAATGATACAGGAATGAATGATACAGGAATGAATGATACAGGAATGAATGATACAGGAATGAATGATACAGGAATGAATGATACAGGAATGAATGAAATAGATATAAATGAAACAGAAATGAATTTAAATTAATGCTTGAATTGTATTATGTAAGTTATTATTTGATCTACATTTTTCAATAATATTACAGTGAGAAATATCAGTAATGTTTTTAATTTTTGGATATTTTTCTATAATTTTATTTTCTGATATTTCCCAGTAATTAGATAAAATTTCTGTTATAATTTTATTAGATGCTGGTTTAAATTTATAATTAATATCAATTCTACCAGGTCGTAAAATAGCTTTATCAAGTTTATTTATAAAGTTAGTAGTCATAATTATAATTCTACCTTTGTTTTCTTGTAAGCCATCTAAAATATTAAGAAAGTAACTCATATTATTGTCTGACTTTATAGGAACTTTAATTAGATTATTTTGAGTTTTCATTAATAATTTCAATAAATCTGGTTTTTGTTTATTTTTTTTACTATTTTTCAAAGTTTTTAATTTGCCATCATTACTAGTATTTGTATCATTATCTAAATCATTATTTGCATCATTATCTGAATCATTATCTGAATCATTATCTGAATCATTTTCTGAATCATCTTTTTTTCTTTTATGTACCAGTTCTCCCATTACATCTATATCTTCAAAAACATAAATTCTTTTATCTTGAGGGATTAATAGATGATCATCAATTTTCTCATTTAAGATTAATTTTTTTAAATGAGGCAATTCAATATCATCATTTAGTTTAACATCAATTATATGTCGTCCAGTATAATTTGCTAAAGCTTTAATAAAACTTGTTTTTCCACAACCAGGTGTTCCATGTAATAGAATTCCTAACTGATAAGGAATTCCTTTTTTTTTATAATAGTCAGGATTTTTTAAGAAAAAATCAATTTGTTCAATAATTTGTTCTTTTCCTTCAAAAAATCTATTTTTAAAAGTAACATTACTTTCCCATTTATATTGATGAATTTTAAAGTTTGAATTTTTATTATCCCATAAACATTCAATAATTTGTTGAAATTTAAGATTTTCTTCTAATAAATATTTTTGATAATTATCTTCAACTGTGTCTAAAAAATGTATAATTTCTGTTACAGATTTAGTTTGTGATTTCAAATTAATACAATAGAATTCTTCAACTGTTGTGCTAGAACCATTTTTATCTTTCTTTTTATCTTTTTCATAACTTGTTACATTACCAATTATATCATTAGTAACAGTAAATTCTTCATCTTGTTGTATTCTGAAAAAATGTTTATTAATATCTACATCTTGACGCCAGTCATATATACGATAAAATACTTCTTGTGCGCGATAAATAGTTGGATTAATATTATTGGATAAGTACCACATTACTGCCTGATATCTTTCAGAATTTCTTTTATCATTAGGATTTGATTCCAAAATAATTTCACCTTTTGGTAAAATTATACAATATTTTTCATAAAATTTATTAAAATTCTTCCATATCATAGTTTCTTTATCAAATAAATAATAAACTACAAATAATGGAATAAAAATCATCCAGTATTCTAAAATACTGTTCATATTACTCATTAAATACATTGAAAATATATAATCAGGTGTCATAATAAATTTTCAATTAACTAATATAATATTTATTCAATTTTTAATTTAAAAGAGTTACTGACATTTTAAGTTAATGGAAACAAAAAAACTAATCTGTCGACATTGTAAAGGTAATCATTTATCTCTTCAATGTCCAACAAAAAAAAAAGTGGCTCTAAATAATTCTACAAATACTTCTTTTAATAACAAAGATTTGTTTAAAAAAAGAATGCTTGTTATATTTAAAAATCTTCCAGAAGATATTGATAAAAAAGAAATTTTTAATCTTCTTGAAGATTGGAAACCAATTGGTAAAATAAATTTTAAAAGATATCGTAAACAAACAGAAGCAAGTATTGAATTTTTAAATGAACGTATCGGTAAAAAAGTATGTTATCAATTAGATAGTACTCCTTTCAAAGGATTATTTTTATCAGTAAAACCTTATAAATTGTAAAAGTTTAATCAATACTAAAATAATGTTGAATAAAAGTTTAATCAATACTAAAATAATGTTGATTAAAAGTTGAATAAAAGTTTAATCAATACTAAAATAATGTTGAGTAAAAGTTGAATAAAAGTTTAATCAATACCAAAATAATGTTGAGTAATTGTGGGTAAAGTTCTAAATATTTTACTAATAGAATTTTGATAAAAATTATCTTTATTAGATTTTTTATTTTTATGAAGTAATAGCCATAAAAATAAAAACACTAAAACACTTATTCCTATGTATTGCATTATTATTTATTAGATTATTTATTTTTTTCTTTTTTTCTTTTAATTTCTATTTTATTAATAACATTTTTTAATTTATTATTTTCATCTTTTAATTTGCTATTTTCTTTTTTTAAATCTTTTATTATTTGTTTGAATTCTTTTTTAAAATCATCACTATTCATTTTTGCAAAAAACACATGATTTTTAAATTGAACACTCCATGAAAATTTATCAGTTGTTAAAACAATATATTCTTTTTCAATATCCATTGTTTTTAAAAATCCACCTATTCTAAATTCGCCTCCTTTCGAGTTTTTATTTAAAATAAAATATCTAATATGTGTATTAAGGGGTATATCTTTAAAATCATCAATTCTTTTATAATCTTTTAATTTAGTTTTAATTTCATCACTAGTTAATTTTTTTTGATAAGATGATTTTTTTGAATTTGTAGTTGTAATTTCTTTTATATTATCCATCTATTAATAAGATTAAACTAATTATTTTTTAAATTCATTAAAATAAATAAATTTAGACGATATATCAATATTTTTATTATTGCTTTTGTAAAAAATTATATGTGTGCTAAATACAATTTTTTTATTTTTAATATATAAATAATAATCTTTTTCATTGTCATATATAATTTCTTTTATATTTAAAAGTTCTCCTTCTATTATTTTATTTTTGTTATAATCAAACACAATAATTAAATCATTTTTAGTTAGTTCATTTAAATATTTTTTTGAATTAATAAGTTCATAATCACGTAATACTTCTTTATAATTATTTATAACATCTTCAAGAGCTTCTTCTTTTTCAGACATAAACTCTTCTAAATTTTCATCTTGAAAAAAATAATCAACAATTGCATTATTTTGTTTAATTCTATTTTCCATTATCTATATATTAAAGAATTGTTTTTAATTAAATTTAATATGTTAACATGGGATACAAAATATTTAATTGGTAAATTCAAGTCAGTTGATTTTAACGATTTAATTGACTTATCAAAATCAACTAAAGAAAACAGTCAACTAAATAAAATAGATATTATGGAAAAAAAATATCAAGAACAAATTTCTTATGTAATGAAATTAATTGAAAATAAAGAGTTATTAAATAATTTATTAAAACAAAAATCTTTTGATTTATTAAATGAAGAAACTAAATTAGTTAAATTATTATCAAAATATTCTTTACAACAAAATAACTATCAAATACCTTTTATTATTAATTTATTAAAAGTAATATATCAAGTGAGTGACACGCTTAGCAAAAGAATAAAACAAAATAAAATAACTCATAAATCTAGGCAAGACAAACCTATAGTGAGATGTTCTTATAAATTCTGTATTTATAAAAGCAATTGTAATTTTTATTATAAAAAAAAGAGAAAATGCAATTCAGACCATTTTGTTCATAATATGATATGTGCCGATATTGAAGTATTAATTAATTATTTTACTAAAATAAATCAAAATAATTTCAAAAGCAATAAAGAAATTATTAAGTCTATAAACACCATCTTATTCGTTGTATCTCATATGGAGGCAGAATTAGGAGATTCTTGTCGTTATCAAAAGAAAGAAGACTGGGAAAAGTTTCATATTTAGAACTTGTATTTTGTTTGAACTGCTTTTTTATATGCTCTCATATCTGCCTTATATGCACGAGCAGCATCGCTATTAGCAGGACTACTTGGGTTTGGATCATCAAGAAGTGATTGGATTGAAACAAGTACACTTTCAACTCGCAATACTGGACTCCACATACCTTGAAGAATATCAAGACACAATTTACCGTCACGATATACATTTGGATGAAAACATGTGCTAAGAAATGTTACACTGGGTGGTTTGGTTGGATAACTTTCAGGAATTTTTACTTGAAGTTTATATACCAATCCTTCATGTGGAGTGTCATCACCTCCTTTTACATGTGCAATCCAGGATAAAATATCAATTTTATCAGGAAAAATTTCAATACCATCAGGCATACCTGATTTCTCTAGCTTAGCTAGTTCTTTAGTTACTCTTTTCATTGCGATAGAAGCCATAATATATTATTACTATCTCAAATATAATTATTATTCAATTTTTATATTTAAAGATATCTTGCAGGTTTAGATGCAAAATTTTTAAGATTATTTAAATTAATTAAAGAACCTCCCATTTGAGGATTTTGATAATTATTAGAAAGTGTTGGTAAATTTGGTTGTTGTGAATACATCCCATTCATTGTAGGGGCAGCAATTTCAACCTGCAAAGGATCAATTTGTCCATTTCCCATATAAGCATGAGAAGGAATTTGTGGTTGTGGTTGTTGAAGCATATTTGGATCAACAGGAATTCCTGATAAATTTGGATTTAACATTGTTTCTTCATCTGCCATTGGCATTTGACCTCCCATTGGCATTTGATCTCCCATATGCATTTGACTAGGCATTTGCATTTGACCAGGCATTTGCATTTGACCAGGCATTTGCATTTGACCAGGCATTTGCATTTGACCAGGCATTTGCATTTGACCAGGCATTTGCATTTGCATTGGCATTTGACCTCCCATTGGCATTTGACCTCCCATTGGCATTTGACCTCCCATTAAATCAGAAGATGAAGCACCTAAGAAATTTGCCATTCCACCCAAGTTACGTAAATTATCCAAGTTTGGATTTTCATTATTATCATTATTATCATTATCATCATTATCATCATTATCATTAGAAATATTGTTTGATTTTTCTTTGTTTAAGAATCTTTTACCTTTAAATGTTTCTTCATCGTTATTAATTTTTTTTTCTATTTCTTTAGCTTTTTGAGGATCTAAACCATATTTTTGAATAGCTTTTTTAGATCCATATTTTTTAATGTAGTTTCTATGGGTTTGTGTAATTCTGTTAGACATATATAAAATACTTTAGAAAAAAAATTATAATTAAATATTTTTAATAATAAAATACTTAATCAAATTTTAAACAATCAATATTGTGTTTACGACAAACTGATGTTAAACTAAAAAATTTTTCTTTTTTAAAAATTTTAGATGGAAGAGTACTTTTAAATTTCATATTATTTTTTTGTGAAATTGGTAAAAAAGTAACTTTATCAACTTGATATAAATATCCTTTAAATTTTAATTTTTTAAATTCGTCTTGTTTATCTTCCTTAATAAAAGGTTGTCCTTTTTTAATACCATATGATATATTTAATTTTGGTTGTATTAAAGTAAATAAAGCATTCCATGGATTAGAATAAGCAAATAATGATTTACCTTTATCAGGGTATATATCTGCCCCTAAATAATAAGGTATTTTAGAAGATATATATAAATGATCTAACAAGTCCATTTTCTTTTGATTAAGTGATAATTCTAAAAAATCAAAAATTTGATCTTCATTTTTATCTTGATAATCCCATTTATGATATATTTTATTGATACGTTTTCGTCTTTCCAAAATAAATTTATGATCTAAAAAACTTAAAGGAAATGAACCATTTATAATATCATTTTGATAATTATCTAAATATCCTTGTACAGTTTCAGTACATAATTCTTCACTTGAAACTTGTAAATAAAATTTATTTCCTGTTGGTATATCTACTTTTTTACTTAAATGTCTAAAATGCGTATTATCTCCTAAAAATATTAATCTTTTATTTTCATATTTTTTAACAATATCAACAATAAAATCAGCCAGTGAATTAAACCAATATAAATCCATTTCTTTTTCAATTGACTTGTATTTATTATTTTTTTTTTCCTTAAATAATTCCCATTGTTTAAATAAATAAGACATTTTTTTATCATTTTTAATTATGTCTGCTTTTTCATCTAAATCAATTATTTCCAATTCAGGATTACCTTGATATTTACTCAATATTTTTTGTCTAAAAGAAGGAATCATACCTGTTACATGACAAATTATACTTTTTTCAAATAGTATTTTCATAATTAAAATTAATTGAGAAAATAATATTTAGAGAGCTTTACAGAAACTTACAAACTTTGTCACCTCTTCATTGGTCATAAGCTCACTCCTTGCCATAAATTCTTCCTGAGAAATTGGAGAACATTCACTCATGAACTCTTTATCCAGACACTTCAAACCATATACACCCATAACTGTCTCAGGAATAAAGGGATTATACCAATCCTCATAAGAAAATGTTCCAATATACTTGGAAGAATCAAATGAAAAAAGTACATACACAGTATACAAATACACAGGAACTTTCTTACGTCGTCCATTTTTACTATTACTCCATGTCATATCACACATTTCTCGTGTATCATAATAACTCAATACCTTTGTTCCAGGCAAAAGAGTAAAGAGTTTGTAAGCGAACTCATTGATATCACACGAAGAATCAATTGTTTCCCATTCAGATGTTGCTTCTTTTCCCAACAAAACATTTTTAATAATATCAGCGTTAACATCTGCATAATCATTAACATATGCAATAGTATCAGTAGCATTAGTAGCATCAGTATCAGAGTTAGCATAAAAATCAGTATCAATAGTAGTATTAGTTACAGTAGTCATGGAATTAGCCATAAATTAATTATTCAGAGTCTAATAATAATTTCAATTTCAATTTTTATTTAAATTATTGTTCAAAATAATTAAATGTAGGAATTTTAATAAATTCAGTTACAAGATATATATTTTTTTCTATTTGAATTGGAGATCCAGTTTCATTTAATTTAACTTTACCCAAAGGATATGATAATTCTAAATCATAAATATAATGAGTTTCTGGATGATACCAAACTTCCATAGAATCACTATAATTATTTTCATCTAATTCAGTAACAATTTTAATCTTTTTAACTTTAATTCTTTTAGTAATTGCATCTATACTATTTGAACCATTATTAATTTTAGTATCAAACTCTTCATCTTCCTTAAATGCAGGTCCAATTGGTTTTTCTAATAAAGATTCTTGATTAAAATTAAAACATTGATATTCTAAACCCATCATATTATGATTTTTAAATAATTGACAATCTAAAGCCGATTCACGAACAGCTTCTAGAAATGATTGAATTAAATTATTTTTTCTTCTAGCAATGTCTTCCATTAATTGGTCTGTTGTTTCTTTCTCAGAGTATCTAATCATTTTATAACGATATACATCAACCTTTCTGTCTTCCATTGGTATATTTTTATGAGAACATTGACGAATAGCACGACCAATAACCTGTTCAACTCTAACTTCATTCCAATAAGGCTCAATTATATGTACTTGTCTTACACTTTCCAAATTAATACCCTCAGTACCAGCAGGAGAAACCATAAATATTTTAATTAATTTACCATTTTTATTTTCTTTTTGATTGAAAATTTTACGATTAGCTTCTCTCACTTCTTTATCAATTTTACCATGAAATTCCATATAACGAAAAAAGTTATTTTTTTCATCATATTTATTATCTTTAATAACATTGGCAAAACCAAAAAATTTACTATAAATTCTAAATATTTCTAATCCCTCCATTTTAACATAATTGGTATATACTAATACAGGACCACTAGATTTCATAATATACAATAAAGTCATTATATATTTGGGAGAACATTCATTTAATAAAGAAAATAATTTTGATTTCTTTTTATCTAACATAAATGCACCAATTTTTCCCTTAAATTCTTGTAAATAAGCTTTTATATCATTACTAATTGTATGATTATTTTTTTTATCAGATTCATGCACTTGTAAACAATAATTTGTAAAAACTTGTAAATATTCATGAATTGCTTTCTCATATTCTTTTAATTCCTCTTTATTTTTTGTTAGTTGTTTTTTTCTTTCTATCTCTTTATTACTTGACTCATCCACCTCTTCCTCATTTTTAACTCTGAAATCACCAGGTCTAGGTCTTTTTTCACCATACATTTTATCATTCATATGAGGAAAAACAAAGTTAGAAGCTTGTCTTGTATAAGTTTTATAAGTTGACATTTCATCCTCTCCAACCTTACCACGAGACATTTTCAATCTAATTTCTTCTTTTTTTTCTTCTACCTCCTCAAAATGATTATAAACTTGTTCAAAATATTTATTCATGGGCAAATCTCGGTAATGAACTATTTTTTCAGCAAATTTATCAGGTGTTGCTCCTATATAATAAGATACTAACCCTAATATTCTACGTTGAAACATATTTTTAGTTTCTTCATTTAATGATTTAAAACCTGAAGAAGAAATATAAAGTTGATTAAATACAGCTTCACTCTCAGGAAATGTACCAGGTCTTAATAAATTAAATAATAAAGCTAATTCATAAGGCTGATTAATTGCTGGGGTGGCTGTTAATAAAATAACTCGTGCATTACCTGTTTCTTTTTTTTCTTGTATAATTGTATCATAAATAACCTGAGCTCTTTTCCCTTTTTTAGAAGACTTATTCCCATAAACATTTCTAATAAAATTATGAGCTTCATCAAAAATAAATAAATTATTTCTTGATTGATCTGCCTTTTTTGTTGCTTTTAAAAACTGATCATCCGCATTGGGAGCATCATAAGAAACAAAAAATACATTTTCCATCATTTCTTCTGATTTATTTAACCAATCTTTTAAATCTTTTAACCAAGGATCATTTTTTAATGAAGCCTTTATTAAAAGAAATACATTCCATTTCGGAGTATAATTAAATAAAACATTATAAATATTAATAGCAGACACAGTCTTACCCGCACCTAATCCGTGATAAATTAGAATATCTTTAAAAGGTGATTTATAAGATACAAATTGTCCTACAAATCTTTGGTATAGTGTTAATTCTTTTTTTAATTTTTCATTACATGGATCTTCTCCATCTTTTCTCATAACTTCAGGTAGGGTAAACTTTTTAAAATTCATCATTACCCAAGAAGGAAAAAGTCTTCCATTAACTTGAAGATCAATTCTATCTGACATTTAATTATATTGAATTAGATTAAAATTTAAAAAATTGAAATTAATTTATATTATTTATATTATATTAAATTATGAATTCAAGATATAAAATTAAATATAAAAATCCAGATATTGGTACAACAAGACTTATTCATACAAAATATAATGTAGAATTTGAATGTCTAAACCATAATTTAAAAAAACCTAACCCATATTGGTTATATATTAGGTTACCTATTACTGATATGTCAATAAATAAACATAATATTTTTATTGAATATGTATTAAATTCTAAAACTTATATAACAAGTAATCCTTATGAATTAGGTGATCTTAATAAAATAAATTATTTAAAAATTTATATTAAAAATAAATTCACTACTGGTTTCAGTGCTATTATTACAAAAAAAATATATACTGATGACTTGGAATTAGATTCATTTTCTACAATATTTATTGGTCAAAAAGACAAATTGGAACAAGGACAAGAATATTTATGGATTCATGAATTGAAACATATTTATATGTGTCACTCCCCAAATCACTATGCAACTGAATTACGTATTGAAAAATTAAGTAAATTTAACTCTATTATTAATAAAATTTACAATAAATATTCAGTAATGATTAGTGAAGTAAATGAAAAGATTAAACTAGCTTAAATGGTATGGTACTATCACCCTTTAAAATCATACTTATAACACGATGTCTTCCATTTACTACATTGTATTTGTTACCAATCTTCTTTAGATCAATCGGGGGAATTTCTTCAACTTCTGTTGAATAAATATAACATCCATCATGATCTTCTCCAATTACTTTATATTTGGTTTTGGTCAACTCCTCTAATTTCCAATTTGTCAAAGGAAAATCATTATCATAAATAATCTCAAATCCTTCACTGAGTGGATTAAAATATTGTTTAAAATCCTTAAGTTTGTTCACCATTGAAGGTGTCAATAATATATTTTTAATATCCATAACTTATTTTAACACTTCCAAATATAAAATAAATTCAATTTTTTCAATAATATTCCCTATGATAAAAGAAAAACATGATGAAATCACTAGTAATATCTATGACCACTTAGAAATCTTAAAAATGTTATCCTTGAACTTAAATACAAAAGGTCTCGCCATTGTATCAGTATTAGTATTAATTAGTGAACTAGAAATAGCCATAAATATTATTATAGTAGTTATTAAAAAATAATATTTCAATTTTTATTGATACTCAAGTCTCTAGTATTTTGAATAGGATTTCCTGATGAATTATCAAATTTAAATTCAGGTGTTTTCCCTGATGCATTTCTATCAGGATCATACATAAATCTTGCTTTTTTACCAGCTTTAATTTTAGCTAATAAATTTAATCTAGACTGACGAATTGGATCAACTGAATCTCCAAGACATTCAAAA